>Ga0334888_1002887_pt1 | contig 17900 bp, 15 predicted proteins | sample GraSluR1_MG_FD_207227 | JGI IMG/M metagenome (GOLD analysis project Ga0334888, IMG submission 207227) | Sludge microbial communities from methane-producing bioreactor in Wageningen University, Netherlands - Granular Sludge_3_08-R1 | ecosystem: Engineered > Bioreactor > Anaerobic > Unclassified ...
GGATGTCTATCGCGTAGACCTCGATAGTTTGGCGGTGACGCGACTAACCTGGCACACGGCGCAAGACGGCCTGCCGGCAGTCAGCCCGGACGGACGCTATGTGGCGTTCATGAGTGACCGGGACGGGTACTGGCGCCTGTGGTTTGTCCCGATTGAGGGCGGCGAGGCGCAGCCTTTGGCAGATATTCCCGGCGAACTGCCGAAGTGGCTGGAGCATTCTGTGCAGTGGGTGCGGTAGTGAAGCTTGACCCGGATGGGGGCCTGGAACAAAGCCTTGCCTGGGATAACCTGACGGGACGGCAGATCGGCCGTTTCCTGGTGCAGAGCCGCCTGGGCAGCGGCGGAACCGCGGTCGTCTATCAGGCTTATGACCAGGTGGCCGGGCGGACTGTAGCCTTTAAGGTGCTTCCGCCCAGCGCAGAGACGGCGGCGCATGACCGTTTTCGCCGGGAAGCGCTCGTGGCGGGCGCGCTGCGCCACCCCCACATCGTGCAAATCTTTCAGGTCAGCGCCAACGCAGCGGGCGGCCTGGCGTACATCGCTATGGAACTTGTGGAGGGCGAGAGCCTGGCCGATCTGTTGGGCCGGCGTCACATACTTCAGGCCGAGGAGAGTTGCTGCCTGCTGGCGCCCATAGCCCAGGCGCTGGCCCACGCGCACAGGCAGGGCGTCGTGCATCGCGACGTCAAACCGAGCAATATTTTGCTCAAGCCGGCGAGACCCGGCGAGCCGTACAGCGTACGGTTGCAGTCGGTCGATCACCCGGTCGTGCCGGTGTTGACGGATTTCGGCGTAGCGCGCTATTTGGATGCGCCGGAACTGACCAACGCAGGCCGCACAGTCGGCACTCCGGCATTTATGGCTCCGGAACAGTGTGCAGGCAGCCGCAGCATAGACGGCCGGGCGGATATCTATGCGCTAGGAACGGTATTGTACCGTTGCGTAGCGGGCCATGTGCCGTTCGCCGGTTCCGCTACGCAGGTCATGCACGCTCAAGTGTATGATCCGGTGCTGATCGAAGATCGCGTGCTCCACAGCCTGCCGGCGGAAGTCGTGCAATTGCTGCGGCGCAGCCTGGCGAAAAAGCCCGAAGAACGATACGCCGGCGCGCAGGAGATGGCCGAGGCTTTGATCAGCGCAGCAGGCGGCGTGGCGGATCCGGGTGAAAGTGGAAGTGAGACGGCGACCGCTACCTTGACGTTGGCGGATGCCATCGCCGCAGAGGGAATCGGCGGCGCTTTTGGCGAGGCATCGTCAGTGCTGACGCCGTCTGCGTCCGAGATGCATGCCGATTCGTCCCCGGTGGCGAAAGCGTCGGCATCCGGCAAGCGACGTTGGGGGATGTTCGCCGGCGCTGTGTTGCTGGTCGGCGTGATATTGGCCCTGGCTCTCTCCGGCGGCGGATTGGGTGCGCGCGACGAGTTGCCGCTACAGGACGGTCAGGCGGATGGCCTCCCGGTGAACGAGGCGCTTGTCGGAGAGCAACGGCTGGCGCAGATAACCGCCACAGTCGGGACTCGTCTCGCGGAGCCTTCGCTGCCGCCGTCCAGCAAGACTGAGGCTGCGCCAGTGCAGGATGCGCCGGTCGACGCAGCGGCCTTCAGCGCTGCGACGCCTGCCCGCCCGCCTCCCGCCGATACGCTACCGGCGAGCGTTATGCCGGCCGGAACAACACCGGCGGAGACGTCGCCCAATGTCGAGCCGACTTCGCTTCCTGCGGCGACTGCGACGGTGCAGCCTGTGCAGGAGACGCTTGCGAGCGAAGAGACAGAAGACAAAGAGGGCCAAGAGGGAGTTGTATCGGCATGCACGGCTGTGGCTGACGAATTTTTCCTGCAAACGATACAGGAATTGAACGAGGCGGTGCGCCGCCAGTTCGCCTGCCCCACTGCGCGGGCAACGGCAACTATGGGTGTGTTCGCGCCCTTTGAAAGCGGAGCGATGTTGCATCTGGACGAAAGCCCGGTGATCTATGTATACTACATGCGCACGGGTGAATGGGAGCAGGTGGTCGTGCGCGGTGAAGAAGGTGCGGGCGACCCGCCACAAGACGAGCTTCTGCCGCCCGGCGCTTATTTGCCGAGCGGCGTGTATGCGCAAGTATGGGCGGCGCCCCAACGGCGTGCTGTACTGGGGTACGCAACAGCGCCAACAGCGATCTCCTTTCATGCCATTGTCCAGACTTTTCTAGGCGGCATCCTTGTGGGCGACAGCGACAGCGGCGCCGTGTATGTACTTGAGCGGTCGAAATTGCGTCTGTAGGCATGCGAAATTGTGAAGGGCGTGGTTCGCCACGCGGGAGTGCGTTGGGCGGGAGTGCATGGCCGGCTTGACGCAGATATTCACTAGGGCTAGTTTTCCAAATTTCACCACTCCAAGGAGGATGCAATGAAGAAACCTTTTGGGAGAAGCAGGGCCTTCGTGGCCGGCGTCATGCTGGTTGCCATGCTGGCGCTATCAGGCTGCGCGGCGCTGCCGATTGACCTGTCGGCGCTGCCGGTAGACCTCTCATTCCTGCTGGGCGCGCAGCCGACGGCGACGCCTACGCCGGCGCCCACGCCGACTCCGACCCCCGAACCGACGCCCACCCCGCGGCCGGGCGAAACGCCTGTCCCGCCGACCCCAACCCCGATCCCTACGCCGCAGGTGACGGTGCCGCAGGGCTTCACCGTAATTACGGATGATAATCTCGGCTATTCGCTGGCCGTTCCGGGCGGTTGGTCGGCCCTGGATCTGCGCGGCGCGCAGTTCCAAAATCTGGCGAATACGTTCGGCATGGGCGCCCAACTTGGGCCGCTAAACGACTTCCTCGACAGCCCCGAAGGGCAGGGTTTGGGCGTCATCTATATCACCGACCTGATGGGCGCTATGTTCGGCGGTCTGCCCACGGCGTTGAACGTGTTTGTAGTCGATGCGCCGGGCGCTACGCCTGAATGGCTGCTGGAGTTGATCCAGGCCAACCTGGAGGCGAACGCCGCCATGTTGGGCGATGTCCAGATCTTGGACATGAACACGGCGACGGTCAACAACCTGCCGGGCGTGCGCGGCACGGCCATTGCCGACCTCAGCTCGCAGGGCATCAATGCCAAGGCGTTCGCCAAGGTGGTGGGGCTGATTGCGAACGACAAGATCTACGTCCTGACGCTGCTGGCTCAGGAATCGAACCGGACCGCCAAGGAGCCTGTGTTCGATCAGATCATCGGTAGTTTCGGACCTAACTAACACGGCGTGAACCGGTCCGTTTGCCGGGGGATGCCGGCGGGCCGGGATTGTTTGAGGTGCAGGCGAGGTTGTGCAGCAGGATATGATGCACGGCCTCGCCTGTGTTGTTTTGGGGGAGGCGGGCGTGATCGAACTGGCGCCGAATCACAAGACCGGGCTGCCCGTAGCCAATCCCATCCTGCTGGCCGGCGGCGTCATCGGCTGTGGCGATGCGATCGCACCGGGGCTGCGTACAGAGCCGCTGGGTGCGGCGGTTGTCGGCCCGGTGCTGCGGCGCCCGCTCGGCGGGCCGGTTCCGCCGCGGGTGGCGGAAATGAGCGGCGGGATGGTGTTGGATGTGGGGCTGCAGAATCGAGGGCTGCGGGCCGTGCTGCGCCGCTGCGCCCCGAGTTGGACTAGGCTCGGCTGCCCGGTGATCATACAGATCGCGGACCGGGACGTCGACGATCTGCGCGCTGTGGCGCGCGGGCTGGAGCAGGCGCGCGGAGCGGCCGGCGTCGAATTGCTGGTCTTTCCGGAGGCCGATGCGGATGAGGTCGCGCTCCTGACGGCGCGGCTGGCGTTGGATTGCGATTTGCCCGTTTGGGTGAAACTGCCGTTAGCTCGTGCAGCGGACCTGGCGGCGCCGGCTGTGGAGGCAGGTGCGGATGCGCTGGTGATCGCACAGCCGCCGCGCGGCGCGCTGATGCGGTCCGCAGCCGAAACGCAGGCGGGAGCGCCATTGCCGGGTGGAATCGTACGCGGCGGAGTATATGGGCCGTTAGCCTTCCCGCTGATGCTTAGCGCGCTCCTGGATGTCGCGGCGCTGCAACTGCCCGCCGTGTTGATCGCGTGCGGGGGGATTCACGGCTGGGAGCAAGCGCGGCAGGCGTTGAGGGCAGGCGCGGCCGCGGTGCAGGTGGACAGCGCAGCCTGGATCGAGCCGGGTCTGCCGCAGCAACTCGTCGCGGCGTGGCGCGCAGAAGAGGAGGCCGGGCTGCTGCGTGCGGCTACTTGAGAAGGCGCATCTGTACGGGCGGGCGATGCCCGTCGAGCAGAACGAACGGCGACACGCGCTCGACGCTGCGCACGCCGATGGCCCGCAGGTGTGTGATGTCGGAGAGGCGGCCGCGTCTGCGCTCTTTGACGATGGCGTCCGCTGTGACCGGCCCAATGCCAGGTACTTGCAGCAACTCACGCCGCGAAGCGCGGTTCACTTCCAGCGGCGCGTCGAGCAGATGCTCCTGCGCCCACGCCAGTTTGGGGTCGATGTCGAGCGGTAGGTTTGCGTCCGCGTCGAAGGGCAGGTCTTCCACCGACCAGCCGTAATCGCGCAACAGGAAGCTGGCCTGGTAGAGGCGAAATTGGCGCATAGGCGCAACGGCCGCGCGCTCCTCGAACGGGGTGCCGGAGACGGGGCGGAAGGCTGAGTAATAGGCGCGGCGCAAGCCCATCTGCGCGTAGAGGGTCTCACTGACTTGGAGAAGCTCGAGGTCGGTGTCGCCCACGGCGCCGACGACGAACTGGGTGGCTGAACTGACGGCGAGTCGGCGCTGGCGGCGGATGTCTTCGATCCAGCGCATGCGCGTGATAAGCTCCTGCCAGTAGTCTTTGGCCGGGGCTAAAGCTTCGAGTCGCTTGGGGGTGGCGCCTTCCAGGTTGATGGAGACGCGGTCGGCAAGCTGCATGGCGCGGAGAATTTGGTCGTATTCGGCGCCGGGCATTATCTTGAGGTGGATGTAGCCGCGATAGAGGAATTTGCTGCGCAGGATCTCTGCCGCGTCGATGAGGCGGTCTTGCGTGCTGACGCCTCCTTTGATGATGCCGGAAGATAGGAATAGACCGTCGACCAGACCGGCCTGCTGCATTTTGTTGAAGACGCCGGCCATTTCGTCCGGCTGGAACGTAATGCGGCGCGCTTGGCTGCGGCCGGCGCGGAACGGGCAATAGTTGCAGTTGCGCTCGCAGGCCGTCGTCATCATGGCCTTGAGGATTGGCTTTTTGCCTTTCGGCGTAGAAACTTGGCTGATACAGGGCAGTGGTTTGCCCTTGCCCGGCGCGGCGATCTCGGCGGCTTCCGCGACCGGATCGCGGCCGGCAGGCTCAAAGCGGGTTGCGTCGCCGAGCAGCGACAGTTTCTGATAGGCGTCAGGCGCGACTCTGAATTTCATATGAATAGTATACGAACAAACGTTCTTGTCGTCAAGCGCGTAATAACCGAAAATATACGGGCCTTGGCGACGGGTCGTTTAGCTACGGTGAAGGGGCAGTGTGATGCGGGCAGTTGTGCAGCGGGTGAGCAAGGCCAGCGTGCGCGTGGGCGGCGAGACCGCCGGCGCCATCGGCAAGGGGTTTGTCGTCCTGTTGGGAGTAACCCAGGATGACGGCGCGACGGAGGCCGATTACCTTGCCCGCAAGATCGCGGGGCTGCGCGTCTTCGAGGACGAAGCAGGCAAGATGAACGTGGGACTGGAAGAGGCCGGCGGCGCGGTGTTGGCCGTCAGCCAATTCACGCTCTACGGCGATGTGCGTAGAGGCCGCCGGCCCAGCTTCACGGCGGCGGCCCGACCGGAGGAAGCCCTGCCGCTCTATGAGCGCTTTTGTGACGCCTTGGCCGGACAGGGGCTGCGCGTGGAGAGGGGCGTTTTCCAGGCGCACATGGAGATCGAGTTGATCAACGACGGCCCGGTGACGCTCTGGCTGGATACGGATGATCTGATGGCGGAAGCCTGAAGAAAGCCGGGCGGAGGAGAAACGATGAGCGAAGACAGCTATTTACTGGCGGAAGTGCCGGCCGTCGACCTGGCGATTGCCGAGGCTATGGTTGCGGAGCTAGACGACTACCTTATCGGCAATGATCTGTACCGCACGGTGATGGTGCGGACGGAGCGCGGCGAACTGAAGTTGCAGATGAGCGGCGGCGACCTCCTGGCCCGGTTCCACCGGCTGCAAGGCGAGCGGGATGCGCTCAGCGCGGCCGAACAGGCGCGGCTGGATGCAGTGCAGAACTCCGCCGACCGCGCGATCTACAGCTTGCGCACGCGCTTTCATGAGCGGTTGGGGCGAGAGATGAAGGCCCGGCTCGACAGCCTGCGTTGGTATCTGGACGAATGCCAGGAAGACCGCGCCAAGTGCCGGACGGAATACCCGTTCGAGATTCGCAACCGGCAGCGCATCGAGGAGATTCTCAAGCAGTTGGGGAAAAACGCTTCACCGGAGCTGATGAGCGTGCTGAACCAGGTGGACCGGCGGATCCGGCAGTTGGGACAGTCGCCCGGCTTTGTGTGGGATCGGCGACTGGAGAAGGCATACCCTTCGGATCGGTATTGGTATCTCTACCAGAGGCCATAAGGCGCCCCTGGTTGTCTTCCAGGAGGCCGGCAGCCTCCTGGAAGAACGAGTTTAGGCGGGGTTGAGCGCGGCGACCACTTGGTCGTGGATGGCGCCTGCGGTGGCGATCACGCCGCAGCCGCTGATGGGGTCGCGGCCATGCCAGTCGGTGATGCGTCCGCCCGCTCCCTCGACGATGGGGATGAGGGCCATCAGGTCCCAGAGGTTCATCACCGGGTCGGTCATAATGTCGGCGCCGCCGGTGGCGAGCAGGTAGTAACCGTGGCAGTCGCCCCAGTTGTTATAGCGTTTGACGCGCCTGGATAGGGCCTCGAAAGCGGCGGCGTTATGGTAGTTGCCTACGTTCCAATGGTCCGTGTTTAGCATTACCGCGTCGGCGAGGTTTGGGCAGGGGCGGACATGGACGGGTTTGCCGTTGAGCCAGGCGCGGCGACCGTCGCCGATCAGGAAATCGTCGAAGATAGGTTGGTTGATAACCCCGAGAATGGGGCGGCTATCCTTGACGAGGGCGATCAGGGTGCCGAACAGGTAGCTGCCGCTGACGAAGCTCTTGGTGCCGTCGATGGGATCCAACACCCATTGGTAGGGCGCATCGGGCTGGTGATGGCCGTACTCTTCGCCGAGGATGCCGTGCTCCGGGTACGCTTGCATGATCGCCTGGCGCATGACCTGCTCAGCCTCGCGATCGGCGATGGTGACAGGCGACTGGTCGGCTTTGGTCTCGACCACGACATTCGCCCGGTAATAGGGCTTGATGGCGCCTGCGCTGAGGTCGGCAAGATGGCGGGCGAAGTCGAAGAATGCGTCTGCCTTGCCCGGATTGCTCACAAGCGACGCTTCGGTCACGACCGTCATGCCTCACCGCCTGCCGCATTCGGTTCGGCCTCGAAGTATTCACGCAGCGCCGCTTTGGCTTCGTCGTCCAGCGCTCCTTCCACCATGAACCAATATTGATGCGGCAGCAACCGGCCTTCGGCTGCTGATTTGCGTTGCGCCACGGCGATCTGCAGGTTGCTGCGCGCGGCGTCCAGATCATGCCGGACTGCCCAGCCGATGCCCGCTAGCAAGAAAAGCGACCAGGGTACGCGTTGCTGTTGCTCGCGGATAACGCCCAGTACGCCGGCGAGGGCGGATCCGGTCTCGTCCCCCAGGTAGAAGTGCGAAAGAGTGTATTCCACGAGACTGCCTTGATCGCCCTGATCGGGTTTGATGCCGGTCACGCGCTGCCAAGTGCGCTTGGCTTCGTCCGCTTGTCCCTGCTTGAAGAGCGAAAGCCCGCGCCAGAACCCGGAGCGCACCGGGTGCCGTTGGTCGCGGTTTAGGAAGGGCTGGGCATCCTCGTGCCGCCCGGCGTTGATCAACCGCCCATAGACAAGGTGCGGATGTTGGGCGTAGGCGCCTTTGCCGTCGAGAACCTCTTTGAAGGCGGCGACGCCCTTTTCCCAATCCTGTGATTCGATGGCGACGACGGCGCGCAGGCCCTGCAAGTAGGAAACTCCGCCTTCGTAGCCGGCATCGTCGCCGGCTTCTTCTGCACCTGTGTCCGCCTGAGTGGACGCTTCGCTGAGTCTTGCCTCGGCTTCGTCGAGATAGGGCAGGGCTGCCTGCGGCTGACCGGCGCGCACCAGCGCCATGACCAGCCGGCCCCAGTCGCCGACTTCGGTGTCGGAGCGTTGCGCCAGTGCATAGAGGCGGGCGATGCCTTCGTCGGTGCGTCCGGCTTGGAGGAGGACGTCGGCGATCTGCGTTTCCCATTCGTCGCGGTCGTCGGGGGCTACGCTGTCTTGCGCCTGGGCGAGCACTTCGAGCGATTCATCGTAACGGTCGCGCAGGTTGAGGTAGCCGTGCAAGGCGAGCGCACTGCGGATGAGCAGGTCTTGCAGCCGCCCGTCTCCGCTTTTGCGCTTACTTTCCGGAAGGCGGCGGAGTCCGTCGAAGACCTTGCGCAGCAGAGGGATGGCTTCGTCGTTAAAATTGGCGGCCTTCTGTTGGCCTTGGGCGAACAAGTCTTCCCAACTGCCGCGGATCGGCTGTGGCGTGGGGGATGGTTGTCTGGCGTTCATAGAGGTTCCTGGCGTTGAATATGGTTACGTGTCGATTTCGCGTTTGACGGTGGATAGCAGTGTGTCGGCCCGTAGTTCGGGCAGATTGTAGCATGTGCCGCCCAGGGCGACGGCCAGCTTTTGGGCAAGGCCGCGGTCAAAGGCCGCATGTTCCATGTTGACGACGATGCTGCGAAAGGCGGCTTGGTCAAACAGTCCGGCAATGCGCATGGCCTCTTCCTGGGCAGGCATGCCGGTCATGCTGACATTGCCGGCGCCGTCGGTGAGCAAGATCATGAGCGGGCGCAACTCGGAATCGCGGCGGCGCGCGTTTTCGATGACCTGCCAGGCGAGGTAGAGACCGTTGCTGAGCGGGGTCTTGCCGCCGACGGGCAAGTCTTGCAGGGCGCGTTGCGCCAGATCGACGCTGTTGGTGGGGGGCAGCACGAGCCGCGCCTTGTCGCGCTGGAAGACGACGAGGCCGACTTGATCGCGGCGCTGATAGGCGTCGACGAGCAGGCTGAAGATGGCGCCTTTGGTGGCCTCCATGCGTTCGCTGGCGGCCATCGACCAACTGGCGTCGACGACGAACAGGATCAGGTTGCCGGTGCGACGGACGCGCACCTTGCGCTGCAAGTCGCTGCGCCGCAGTTGCAGGGCGAGATCGTTAGTGCGCTCCTCGCGGCGGCGCTTCTGGTAGGGCGACGCGGCGCGCAGGGTGGCGTCGAAGGCGATGTCGTCTAAACGGTCCTTGGCGGGCTGCGCCTTGATGTAGCGGCCGCGTTTACGCTCGGTGCGCGTGTAGGAGCGGCGGCCGGCGCGCTCGCGCGTCATTTTGTCGAGGGGCGTGTCGAAACGCTTGGCCTCGAACGTGTCGCCGATTTCGACTGGCTTGCGTGCGCCTTTTTGATCGCCGGGCGATGAGCTGCTCTGGGGCGAGGCGTCGGGCTGGACCATGCCCCCTTCGCCTGCATCAGCGGAGTCGCTCAGGTCGGACTCATCGCCCTCTAGGCTTTTTTTTCGTCGGCCGCGGCGCTGCCCTGAGCTTCCGTCGCCTCGTTTTCGTCGGCTGCGGCCTGTTCCGCCTCGGCGCGCGCCTGGCGCATGTTGGACTGAAGCTGATCTGCGTTGAGGATTGAGTCTTGGAAGGGCTGCTTCTTCATGCGGTGCGGCAGGGCCAACTCGGCGGCGAGCAGGATATCGCGGTCGGTGATGTGCAACCGCCCTTCGTAGGCGGCGTGGGCGCGCGCCGTGCGCAGAATGACAATGTCCGCGCGGTGCCCGTCGACCTTGAAGCTGGCGGTGAGGGCGGCAATGGTGTACATGTCGCGCTCGGTGTACTTGACGAGGTCGTAGCGGGCGCGGGCTGCAACAATCCGCCCGCATAGGTCGGCTTCATCCGCTTCGTAGGCGGCGATGAAGTCGTCGGGGTTCTGCTCATAGAAGATGCGGCGGCGCAGAATTTCCACGCGGTCTGGCGCATTGGTAAGGCCGATCACGTCTACGGCATGGGCAAAGCGGTCGAGCAACTGGGGGCGCAGGTCGCCCTCTTCCGGGTTCATGGAGCCGACGAGGACGAAGCGGGCGGGGTGCTGGAAGCTGATGCCTTCGCGTTCGACAACGTTGATGCCCATAGCCGCGCTGTCGAGCAAAAGGTCGACGACGTGGTCGTCGAGGAGGTTAACTTCATCGACGTAGAGGACGCCGCGGTTGGCCGCGGCAAGGATGCCCGGCTCGAAATGGCGTTCGCCGCGCTGGATGGCCTTCTCGATGTCCAGCGTGCCGACGACGCGATCTTCGGTGGCGCTGACGGGCAAGTCGACGAAAGGCGTGGTGCGGTATTCAGCCGGAAGCTGGCCGGTCCGGGCCAGCTTCTCCTGGCACTCGTCGCAGAATTGGTCGGGTCGATTGGGATCGCAGCCGAAGCGGCAGCCCTGTACGACCTCGATGTTCGGGAGCAGCGCAGCCAGCGCTCGTGCCGCGGTGGACTTGGCGGTGCCGCGTTCGCCGCGGATGAGGACGCCGCCGATCTGGGGATTGATCGCGTTGAGGATAAGGGCGCGTTTCATCCGTTCTTGGCCGACAATGGCGGAAAAAGGATAGGTGGATCGCATAGGATTGTCCTTCGATTCTAGGGTTCTACACAACGCATAAGGGCGAAGCACGGCTTCGCCCTTACTGCTCCCGCGCCCCATTATACCTAAGGGATCACTTTGCGTAAAACCGCAGCGCTCGGCACTGAAAGATAGGTTCGGCAGGGATGCGGCGTCGCCGCTTTAGCTGTCGCCTTTCGCCCATCACTGCCCTATAGAATTGGACTGAGCAGAAATTGCGGAAACGTCGCTGCGGGTGGAATATGTATGGGAATTGGAAATGTCGAAACCTTTGGCGGCGCTATGCGTACTGTTGCATAACGGACGGGGCGCGCCCATGTATTGTGAAGCGGATAAGCGGCGCTCGCTGACGTCCGGGCAGTGTGCATTGCTAAGCGGCGATCGTCTCAAATGGGAGACGGTCAAGAAACCAAACAGCGCAGGTCCGCGTAACCAATGAACGACCAGGAAGAGATTTGGATCCAGCAGGCTCGTGGCGGCGATAAGCGCGCCTTCAGCCGGCTGGTAGAGGCGTATCAGGGGCCGGTGTTTAGCCTGACATACAGGATGTTGGGGAACGCGCAGGAGGCCGAAGACGCGGCGCAGGAAGCATTCTTGCGCGCCTATTCTAATTTGCGGCAATACAACCCTTCGCACAAATTCAGTACATGGCTCTTCTCGATTGCCAACCACCATTGCATTGACCGGTTGCGCAAACGGCGGGTGACGTGGCTGTCCATCGAAGATAACCCAGTATTGCAGAACTTGACCGGAGATTCGCCGCAACCGGAGGGGAGCGCACTCAGACGGGAGCAGCGCGATGAGGTGCAGCGGCTGCTGGACGACCTGGAACCGGAATACCGGACGCCGCTGATTTTGCGCTACTGGGAGGAGTGTAGTTATGAGGAGATCGCTCAGATCATGGATCTGAGCATTCCGGCTGTGAAGAGCCGGCTTTTTCGCGCCCGCCAACAGGTCGCCAAGTTGTACCGCGAGAGCCAGCCGGCGACGATCCCGCCGCACTCCGGAGACGGGAAGCAAGGGCGCACGGGAGAGCGGGCGACGCGTCTCGTGCAGTTCACGGCGCCGTTGGCGTCGGCCTAGGAGGACGGGAAGATGAATATGGACAAGACGAACCAAGAATCCGAGCGCGGCGCGTGGCTAATGTCGCTGGCGCTGGACGAAATGTTGGAACCGTCTGAGGCCGAGTTGTTCGATGCCCTGCTGGCGGAAGACCCGAAGCTGGGCGAGGAATGGGCGCTGTGGCAGGCGCTGGATGCGAAGTTGTCGAAGGCGCCGCGTCTCGCCCCGTCGACGGGGTTTGTGGCGGAGTTTGAACGCCGGCAGACGCAGCGCGAACGGCGGCGACGTTTGTGGTTTGGGCTTATCGTCGGCGTAATGGCTGCTACGCTCTGGTTCGGCCTGTTGGCCGGGCTGGCAGGCGCCGGCGCCTATGTCATGTTTCGGCAGACGGAGACTCTTGTGGCGTTAGTGCACGGCGTCGCCTATTGGTATTCGGCGCTACAGAGCCAACTGGACATCTGGGCCTCGGCGGTTTCGACGCTGTTGGGCACAACACAAGTGCGGGGCGCGCTGCTTGCTTATGTGGCAATTGCGGTGTTGACGTTGACCTGCTGGGTGCGCTTCCTTCGCAACAGCGTGCAGATTGAACCGGACAACCCGGCGTATGTCCGTTCGGCCTAGGTTCTAGAAGAAGTTCGGCGCGACGGCCTTCTTGCGCGGGAGATTAGCCTGGAAGTCGAGGGTCTAAGCGTCCGATTGTTATCTGTTCTCGATCGGTTGTGGGTGAGAATATCTGCGAGGTGAATGGTGAGCGCGAGGAGAGTCGGATTCTTGGCGGTGATGTTGCTCGCTATGGCGGCGATTCTGCCGACAGGGCTGTTGTTTGTGAAGTGGCCCGCTGACTCAGTGGCCGAGTTTGGTCCGTCGCTAAAGGCGATGCTGCCGATGGAAGTTGCACCGCTGCTGCGTACGACGCAGCTTGAGAGCCGGTTGTCCGCGAACAGCGTTGTCTCGACGGATGGACAACAATCATATTTCGGCGACCTGACGGTCGAACGAGGCCAGGTCTTGGCAGGTAATGTCATCGTCTACGACGGCGATGTGACAATTGAGCGGGATGGGCGCATCAACGGCGACCTGGTCGTATACAGCGGCGACGTGAAGATCCGCACCGGGGGCGGCGTGGGCGGGAACGTCACGGCGTTCAGCGGCGATGTGGATGTGGCCGGAGAGGTGAACGGCAATCTGGCCGCGATGAACGGCGACGTGAAGCTGGAAGACAGCGCGCGCGTCAACGGTAATGTCAGCATCCTCAACGGCGATCTGGAGCGGGATGAGGGCGCCTTCGTAGGCGGCAATGTGGTGAAAGGCCCGCGGCTGGAATTGCCCGGCGTTCCGGCTGTCCCTCTGCCGTTCCGGAGTATGCCTGACATGGCGCAAGGCGCGATCACCGCTCCGCAGCGCTCGTTGGTTCAGGAGATTGGGGCTTTTGCGGCACGCGTGATCGGCGCCGGGATGTTTGCGCTGTTGATCGGGCTGATCGTTGCGATCATCGTCATGGCGAAGCCCGAACTAGTCGAAAGGAGCCGCCAGACCATCGTAGCGGAGCCGGCGTTGAGCTTCGTGGCTGGCATCGTCGCCAACCTGATGGCAGTGTTCGTTGCCGCTTTTCTGGCGATCACGATCTGTCTTGCGCCTGTGTCAGTTGTGCTGCTGCTCGTCGCGGCGGGACTCAATTTGGCGGGCTGGGCGGCGATTTCCGCGGCCGTGGCGCGGCGCGGCCGCACCTATCTCAAAACACCGGTCCGGTCTGAGATTGCCGTTGGCGTTGCCGCAGTGATTCTTACGGGAGCGCTAGGCTTGCTCTGGGCGATGGGCGGATGCTTCCGTTTCATGAGCATGACGATGTGGCTTATCGTGTCGTCGGTGGGTGTGGGGGCGCTGCTGCTGCCGCTGCTGCGCCGGAATGGCGCAAGGCTGGCGCAACCGGCTGTCCCCGACAAGTCAAGCCCGGAAGGCTAGACCGTCCGCGGTTTGCTGGTTAGCGAACCGGGAATTCGCCGGTTAGGCCGCGGATGGTGCGCTCCACGGCGTGGCGCGCTTCTTCGCTGATCGGTTCGCCGTGATGGTGATGCATCTGCTTGCGAATGAACTCGTCCAGGTCGCCGGCGAGTTCTGCCCAGACATTCTGCTGGATGTTCATCAGGATTTCGCGCTCGCTGGCGCTTGCCGTACGAATTGCCTGCAGGAAATGAGGCAGACAAAGCCCTCCGGCGGCCAACAGCGGAGATGAGAATTCTTCCAGATGCGCCAAGAAGATCTTTATCCCGCGCGTTTCCTCGTTGGCCTGGCGGATGCATGCGGGGCAGGGTTTGATGCCGGCGGGCAGAGCCGGACGCTCGCCGTCTAGGTTTTGATTCTGGCGGCGCACTTGCCATAGACGGAATTGCGAGGGCGGGGGCGCGCCGGCTTCTGCCGCCAACTCGGGAAGCCGGCGGATCGCCGCCAGCAGCGATGAACGCTCGACGACCGCCGCGGCCAGCCTTTGGCCGCCAAATGCGAGAAGCTCACGACTGTGGCGACCGCAAAAACCGATAGACGCCGTCAGCATCTGGTGCATATTCAGGTCAGTGGAGGATTCCCACAGGATGGTGTCTAAATAGGTCGTCGCCGCATCCTGACTCAAGTGGCAGATGGGACACCCCTTCTCGACGATCATCGCTTGCAGCCGCTGGTAGGTAGCGGTCTTGTCCCTCAATTTTCCTCCCTCTGTCTACGACGACAGCATCTGACTAAGAGACAATGGCAGGCAATAAGTCTTGCCGGTCTCCGGCTCTAGGCTTGCGCAAGCTGGGAGCGGATCTGCGCGATCTCTTCGTGCAACTCCGCAGAGCGTTTTTCGCGTGCATGCCGGAGCGCACGCTTACGTATGGCTAATTCAACGAGGAGCGCCATGCGACCGGCCTGCTTGCCCGCTCGCCGGCGCAGAGGTTGCCGCCAATGGCCGGTAAGCAAAGCCAACTCCTGCGCAGAGAGGGTTCGATCGACTTCGTCGCTCAACTCGGTGCGAATGATGGCGCGTTCGTGGCTCCAGGCTAGGAGGACGGTAATGACGAGCAAGCAAAGACCCCCGACGGCAATTGCCAGGCTGAGAACGAAGCCGGCGAGGGTTATGCTGGCGAGCGTCGAGCCGAGATTGTGTAGGCTGTGGACGAGGATCGCCGCGCTAAGGCCCGCGGCGATCCACATGAAGCGAATCAGCGGGCGGCGCGCGCCACGCGCCAGGCCGAATCCGATGCCCGTTAGGCTGGTGTAGAAGGCGTGGTTCAGTCCGAAGACCACGGAGCGAAGGATGATAACAGCGGTCAAGTTGACGAAGCCGCCTTCGTCGAATGCGCCGATGAAATAGAAGAAGTTTTCCGTCATAGCGAATCCGAAGCCGATCAGTGCGCCGTAGACAAGGCCGTCTAGTACGCCGTCGAATTCATGCCGCATCCAGGTGAACAGCCACCAAAGGGCGAGGGCTTTGAACACTTCTTCGACGATGGGGGCGATGATAGCGCCTTCGACGAGGGCAGCCTCTAGCGAGAGGGGGTCTGTGACGAGAGGCGCGCCGAGCGCGACTTCGCCGATCAGGCTGGCAATGACGGCCGGAATGGCGCCCCAGATGAAGGCCGCGAGCAAGAGCGAGCGCGGTTCGCGTTCATAGCGATCCGCCCAGTAAAAGGTCAACGTGTAGACGATGGTGGGGACGACGGCGGCTAGCGTACTCAGCGCCAGGGCAATGAATAGGGCCAAGACGACTTTGCACTCCTCATGACGAGACCCTGACGCCGGCTGGCGGCAGGACCGCAACGCTTGCGGCGGGCGGTCTGGAAGCGAGAGTCAACGGATCACCGGCGCGTCTACCGTGCGGTAGATCTGAGGCCAGATCACCGGCATTTCACTAGAGGGCTGGCCGGGTTCTGCGTACTGGAGATAGAGAGTATGCACGTCGGGCCACTGCTGCCACATGAAATCCGGTGCGGCCAACCCGTCAGACGAATTGTCCGCCGTGTAGGGGAAGTAGTAGCGGCCTGAGGCCAGCGTTACGTTGGCGAGGCGCAGCGCGGCGATGACATCAGGCCCGCGAGGGGTCGGGCTGCGTTCGAGTGCGTCGGCGATTAGGTAGATCGAGTCGTAGGCGGCGAAGGCGTGGGCTTCGGGCCAACGTTCCATGTATTGGGCATACTTGATGGCGAAGGTCTGTCCTTGCGCCGTGACCGTCTTGGCCCAGGGGCCGATGCGCCCGACGACAGCGCCTGCGCCGTCGGGGACAATTCGCCAGAAGAGGTCGTCATCGAGGGCCGGGTCGTGGTTGATGATGAGGGTATTCTTTTGCGGTCCGATGCCGGAGGCGAGAATCTGCTCGTGCATCTCCAGCGCGTCTTCACCGCCGGCGTAGATAAAGAGCGCATCGGGGAGATGGTCCATCGTGACGATGCGCGCGATCACGGAGGAAAAGTCGCTGGACGGCAGATCGACCGGCAGGACCTCATAGCGAATGGCAAACTCGTCCAAGCCGGCCTGCATACGCTGCCAGTGGGCGGAGTCTGCCGTGCGGCTGTCTATAATGGGGACGACGAATAGCATCCCGTCTTGGTTGTAGTCGCCCACCTCGGCCAGCCATTTGGCGGGCATGTTCGCCAGCAGCGTGTCGGTTGGGGCGATGCGAAATACCTGGGGAAACTTCGCTGCGGTCACATTATCTGCCGTGGCGCCGGCGATAATCAGGGGCATGTCGAGCGCCGCGGCTTTTTCGGCGACGGCAAAGGCCGCCTGGTTGTGGTAGAGGCCGGTGATGGCGGCAACACAGTCTTCCATGACAAGCCTGCGGGCGTAGGCGGCTGCCTGGTCAGGCTGGCCCGCAGAGTCGTAGGTAATCAGGCGCACCGGCAGGCCGCGAATGCCGCCGCTCTCGTTGAGTTCGGCGACAGCAATATTGAGCGCGGTCTGCATGGCGAAGCCCTTGAGCAGCGCGCCGGGGGATGAAAGGGGGAGGATGGCCCCGATCTTGATCTCTCTCGCTTCATCGAAGGCTGCCGGCACACAGGCCTGGGGCGGCGTGGGCGTCGTCTCGACGATCACCTGCTGAGGCACGATGCGCGTCACTTCGACGGTGACCGGCACTGTTACCGGCGCAGGCGTGGGGATGGCGGTCGGCTCCTGTACCGTGGCGGTGCAGGCCAAGAGGAGCAGGCACGCGATGAGACAGATGGTCGCGATCCCCGGTTTTGGGTTTGGCACAAACGGCTCCGTTAACGAAGATCGTGGTTGGATGGCGACGTGGGCGGAGTGGATTGACGATCGGCAGGTGGTTGGGAGTATAGCATTCGTCAGGTAGGAGCGTCAAACCGGGGCGGTGATCCGCGCTATGGGGCGGTCGGGCGGAGATGCAGGCCGGCATGGACGGTGTAGGCTGCGTCCATGCCGGCTTAACGGGGAATTTTTAGGCGGACGGCAGGCGGTCGCGGAACCAGGCCAGGGTCTTCTCCCATGCGTCCGCCGAAGCTTCAGCGTTGTAGCTGGGCCGCATATCGTTGAAGAAGGCGTGTTCTGCGTCTTCGTAGACGTAGATTTCGTTTTCGATGCCGGCATCTGTGAGGGCGTCGCCCATCGCCAGCACGGAGTCGACGGGGATGCCGCCGTCGTTCTCGCCGTAGATGCCGAGTATGGGCGCCTGTACGCCGGCGGCCTCTTCCGGGGCGAGAGGTGTGCCGTAGAAGGCGACGGCTGCGCCCAGACGGTCATCGGCGAGGCTGGTCGCCAGAACTAGGCGCCCGCCCATGCAGAAGCCGACGATGCCGACCGTTTCGCCGGCGACGAAGTCCTGGGCGAGCACGTAGTCAAATCCGCTCCGGATCTCGCGCACAGCCTCCTCCATGTCCAGTTCCATGACGAGCTTGCGCGCTTCGTCCGGTTCGGTGGTAGAGACGCCGTGGTAGAGGTCGGGCGCCAGGGCGACGAAGCCCTCATGCGCGAAACGGTTGGTGACGTCGCGGATGTGGTTGTCTAGGCCCCACCATTCCTGAATGACGAGGACGGCTGGGAAGGGGCCGTCTCCTTCGGGCTGTGCGAGATGGCCGGTAAGGGTCTCACCGTCAGCATCCGGGTATTCGACCGTGCCTGCAATGATGCCTTCGGCTGAGGA
>Ga0334888_1002889_pt1 | contig 17886 bp, 10 predicted proteins | sample GraSluR1_MG_FD_207227 | JGI IMG/M metagenome (GOLD analysis project Ga0334888, IMG submission 207227) | Sludge microbial communities from methane-producing bioreactor in Wageningen University, Netherlands - Granular Sludge_3_08-R1 | ecosystem: Engineered > Bioreactor > Anaerobic > Unclassified ...
GCCAATGCCAGTTCCCCCTGGTACAGGCAGGATTATTCATTCTAGCCCCTTCTCCTAATCCAAGCATATCTTGAACCGCTATGATGGCTAAGTTTGCAACAGAGGATTGCGCCAGTCTTATAAATTCCCAATGTACATTATTAGTAGTGATATCCTTGCTTAAATATTGCCTAACCAATATCTTTTGTTGATTTTTTATTTCTTTCTGCCACCATCCTTGTATAGTATTATTGTCATGTGTTCCAGTGAAGACTACACAATTTGTGATATGATTGTGGGGAAGGTGTATACTGTGAGGAAAACTTTCACCAAAAGCAAACTGCAGTACTCGCATCCCAGGTAACCTAAGCTGATTCATAACCTGCACTACATCTTCAGTTATAACTCCCAGGTCTTCAGCAATGAAAGGCAAATCAGGAAACTCTCTTTTTAGCATATAGAAAAAATCTTCTCCACCACCATTTACCCAATTGCCCTTGATCGCAGTTTTTTCGCCTGCTGGTATTTCCCAGTAGGCCAGCAAGCCTCGAAAATGGTCTATGCGCAATAAGTCATATAAGGTCAGATTATGAGCAATACGTCTTTGCCACCATTGAAAATTTTCTTTTAGATGTGCTGACCATTTATAGACGGGATTTCCCCAAAGCTGCCCCGTTGGACTGAAATAATCAGGCGGAACACCAGCCTGGCAGAATTGGTTTTTATTCTTGTCCAGCTTGAACAATTTAGGATGAGTCCAGACCTCAGCACTCTGATAGGTAACATAGATAGACATATCACCAATAATCTTGATATTTTTAGCCTTACAATAATGTTTAAATTCATACCATTGTCTAAAAAAGAGAAACTGGATAATTTTATATCTTTCAATTTCAGCTGACATAGTTTTCTTAAATTCTGTCAGTGTTCCCATATTCCGCTCTCTGAGGGGTACTGGCCACTCATTCCACTGCTGATGATTAAATTGATGGCGTAAAACTTCAAAGAGGGTATAGTCCTCCAGCCAGAAAGCCTGTTGTTGACAGAAATCAGCAAATTCCTTCTGCAATTTTGGTAATTTAGAGAATACCAGCACCGCTTTTTGCAATATTTGTTGTTTTAAAGGATAGACTTTACTAAAGTCTATTTCAGGTTTTTCCGGTAGAAGATACTCTTCCAAATCGCTTTTACTTAATAAACCATTCCGATGGAGTAGTTCTGGGCTAATTAAAAGAGGATTACCGGCAAAAGCAGAATAAGAGAAATAAGGCGAATTACCATGTTCTAATTCGGTAGGGTTTAAAGGAAGTATTTGCCAGAATTGTTGTTTATTTTTACATAATATATCAGCAAATTGATAAGCTTGTGGTCCCAGATCCCCAATCCCGAATCTGGAAGGCAGGCAAGATATAGGCATTAATAAGCCACTAGAACGATAATTTAACAATTATTAACTCCTTACCTACTTTTTGTATTTGTAAACAGATAATAGTCACTATCTTTCCTAATTTATTATTAATCATAAAAAGACATTCAGGGCAGTAATCATCAATAAACTGGTTTTCCCAAAAATAAGAAAAACTTGCTTACCCTAATTTTCATATTTTAGAATTTAAGAAGGTATATCAATTTTGAACATTGCTCCTAATTCTTTAAAATGTTCCCACCAGGATGGTATATTTTCTTCTTTTTGTGCTATCTTTTGCTGGAGAGGAGGCAAAATATCCTGTTTAATCTCAAAATAGATATTCTGACCTGTCCAGAGATGCAGTTGAACCTCAAAATCCTGCATCTGTTTTAATACCTTGGTGATTTCCAGGATAGATTTGATCTTGAAAGGATTTTTTCTTACTTCTTCCATAGCCCGGTTTATCCATCCCACAACATTGAATTCCAAAGTAGCCTGGTCTATAGCAATAGACCAGTTTTCAGTCTCCTGCAGGATGTCGCTAAGTCTCTCTAAATCAATTGATTTCTGGGAAAAGATTATCTTTAATTCCTGATTAATTACCTGTTCTGTAATTAGGGAGAGAGCTTTAGGAATCGGTATATTTAATTGTCTTAAAAAATTAATAATGGTACGGTTATCAAGATAAGTCTGGGCAAAGTTTCTTTCTATCTCGGTCAGGGTAGGTTCCAGTATCTTTTCGATAACCTTTCTCTGTTCATCTTTAAAGAGATACCACAGGGAATAGCTATTAGTGCCAAAGTGCTTATCCATCAATCTAATAATATCTATCACATTTGCCTGTTCAAAGGAAGAGCTAATTTCTTTCTCCATTTTCTGGTATGATTCCTCATTCTGATAAATTTTTACTCTTCCGTTTACATTATGATCCCCTAAATGAAGTACAGCAAAACTTATTTTATCCTCTTCCAGGGTAATTTCTGAACGAATTGTGGTGTAACCCATAGCTATTTTTAGTTGACCATTTTCTCTCCGCTGGATTTCATCTCCCATGATTTGATAAGCATAGATATTTTTTTGTTTTCCATTAAAGAGAGCAGAAATGGCATAGTGGGCTCCAACTCGAAGTAAATCAATAATAACTGGTTTAACCATCAGTTGATAAATCTTAGCTCCATTCTTATAGCGATGAATATTACTGGGAGCCTGTTCTAATTTTTTGATATATTCTTCCTCCAAATCAATAGAATCCAGTTCTTTTATCAGCTGAATACAGCGAGCAGCATATCTCATATTCTGCACTGCCTCTATTCTGGATAAATCATCAAAAAACCAGCCACAGCTGGTATACATTAACATGGCATTACGTTGCATTTCCAGGTATTTAATGGCTCTAACTGATTCTTCTCTACTGAGAGGGTGATTGGCAAATTTCCTCAGAAAATCCTGAATGCATTCTGGACAACGATCAAGAATCGCTGCAATATACTCATTTCTAGCCTGCCAAACATCATTAAAATAAGCAGAAGCTCTCTTTTTAAATATTTCCATTGATTGATCACGTAACCAGTCCATGGCATCTCTCAGTGGTTTACGCCAGTTTTGCTGCCAATCAGGATGGCCTCCAGCTTTACAACCACAATCATTCTTCCAGCGCTCCACGCCATGACTGCAACTCCAGGATGTGTTTTCCACAATTTGTACTTCATGAATTGGTGGATTTAATGCCAGATATGCTCCATAATTAGTTATTTTAGCCAAGTCATTTTCTTCAATATAATTCAGACAATAAGAGAGAGCCATATCGCCAAAACGGTGATGATGGCCAAATGTTTCTCCATCAGTAGCGATATTCACCAATTCTGATTTTTCATTATCTTGGGAAAAACCTGCTATCAATTGCTGGGCAAAGGTTTCGCCATTACGGAGAAGGTCTCCAAAACTAATAGCATGAGCTAGGGAGCTGTTATAGAAAAAGATATGTATTTTTTTTCCAGAAGGTAAAGGGCAAATGTAGGATAACCTGGTATCGAGATTACCTTCGTTAATTAACTGCCAGCTGGTATCTTTTCCCATTTTTCTTATCTGGGCAGCCTGATGTGGAGCAAGAATGGTATATTTAATTCCCAATTCAGCCATTGCCTCCAATGTTTCATAGTCAACAGCAGTTTCTGGTAACCACATTCCCTCCGGATAGCGACCAAAATGTTTCTGGAAATCTCTAATTCCCCAGAATATCTGAGTATACTTATCCTGTTTATTGGCCAGAGGCATTATCATATGATTATAGGGTTGAGCAATAACTGAACCATGACCATGAAATCTTTTCTGACTGAATTTATCTGCTTCCAGTATCGATTGATATACTTCGGGTTGATGTTTTTTCATCCAGGCCAGTAAGGTTGGTCCAAAATTAAAACTAATTTGATTGTAATTATTAACTATTTTGATAATATTTCCTTTTTTGTCCAGGATGCGAGAGGCAGTATTAGTTTTGTAACATTCTTCTGAAATCTTTTCATTCCAGTCATGGAAGGGATAAGCTGAATCCTGTAGCTCAATATCTTCTAACCAGGGATTTTCGCGAGGGGGTTGGTAGAAATGACCGTGAATGCAGATATATCTATTATTATTCATCCGGTACACTCCTTTATAATAAGTTAACAAGATTATGTTTCCAGCTTTTTGAAGAAAAGAATACCCAGTGGAGGAATAGTAATATTTACTGAATAATCGTTCCCGTGCTTGGGGATAGGTCTAGTCTTTGCTTTACCCAGGTTGCCATGACCACTACCACCGTATATAGAGGCATCACTATTCAAGCATTCCTGCCAGATACCCTTTTCTGGTACGCCAATACGGTAATTATACCATGGAGTTGGAACAAAGTTACAGACAATCAATATTTTTTCCTTACCACCTCTATTTTTTCTCAAAAAAACCAGCACGCTGTGTTCCCAATCATTACTTTCAATCCATTGAAAGCCACCATTTTCAAAATCAACTTCATAAAGAGCCTTTTCCTGCTGGTAAGATTGATTGAGGTCTTTTATCCATCTTTGTATACCCTGATGATAAGGTAATTCAAGTAGATTCCAGTCTAAGGAGAAATCATGCTGCCATTCCTGTCTTTGTCCAAATTCGCTGCCCATAAAGAGCAGTTTTTTACCGGGATGGGCAAACATGTAGCCAAAAAGTAGACGCAAATTGGCAAATTTTTGCCAATCATCCCCCGGCATTTTCTCCAATAAGGATTTTTTACCGTGAGTTACTTCATCATGGGATAAGGATAAAATGAAGTTTTCATTAAAGGCATATAAAAGACTAAAAGTAAGTTCCTGATGGTGATATTTGCGATAAATAGAGTCTCTACTGAAATAGGATAGGGTATCATGCATCCAGCCCATATTCCATTTCATACCAAAACCGAGTCCACTCAGGTATGTTGGGCGAGAAACCATAGGCCAGGCAGTGGACTCTTCAGCAATTATCTGGATATCCGGGAAAGTGGAATAGGCTGTTTCATTTAGTTTTTTTAGAAAAGCAATAGCCTCCAGGTTTTCCCGTCCTCCATATTTATTGGGAATCCATTCCCCTTCCTTGCGAGAATAATCCAGATATAGCATGGAGGCAACAGCATCTACCCGTAGGCCATCAGCATGATAATAATCCAGCCAGAATAGGGCACTGCTAATTAAAAATGCCCTCACTTCATTACGGCTATAATTAAAGATATAACTCTTCCAATCCGGGTGAAAACCCTGTCTGAGATCAGCATGTTCATAAAGATGAGTTCCATCGAAATAAACTAATCCATGTTCATCACCGGGAAAATGAGAAGGAACCCAATCCAGGATAACTCCAATACCACATTGATGTAGATAATCAATAAGGTACATTAGATCCTGTGGTGTACCATAACGACTGGTAGGAGAAAAATAACCTACCGTCTGATATCCCCAGGAGCCATAAAAAGGATGCTCCATCACAGGTAGTAATTCAATATGGGTAAAGCCTTTTTCTTGACAATATTGAGCAAGTTCTGAGGCTATCTTCCGATAGCTAAGAAAATCATTTTGTTGGTTTGATTTTCTACGCCAGGAGCCGAGATGGACTTCATAGATGGAAAAGGGCTGGTTTAGCTGATTTTTTTGTTTTCGTTGTTTCATCCAATCCTGGTCCTGCCAATGGTAATCCAGTTCCCAGATAATGGAAGCGGTCAAAGGAGGTTTTTCTCCATAGAAGGCAAAAGGATCTCTTTTATCAACAGAGTATTGGTTAAATCTGGATTTGATATGGTATTTATATTTCATACCCCTTTCCAGGTTAGCAATCGTTCCTTCCCAGATACCGCTATCGGAATGAATTTGCTTAAGAGGATGAACTGAGGCTTGCCAGTTATTAAAATCTCCTATAACAGAAACAGATTCAGCATTGGGAGCCCAAACTGCAAAGTGAACACCTCTTTCTTTTTGAGCAATAACAAAATGTGCTCCTAAATTTTGGTATAATTGATAATTGGTACCTTCATTAAAAAGAAAAATATCTTCTTTACTTAGTATGGAATGGTGGTATAAAATTTTATTCTCCTTTTTCATTCCCAATTGCTCCTACTTCAAAGAGGATTCCTTTCAATGGTATAACCAACCAGTCAGGCCTATTGTCCATCTCGTACCCTATTTCATATACTGCCTTTTCCAGTAAATATATATTAAGTAATTTACTTATTTCTGATTTATCTTCTGGAAGAAGAGAGGGCTGAATATACTCAAGATAAGCCTGAAGAAATAATTTACTGATATAAAAAGTCCATAATTTTGCCCAGTGTTCCAGTTCATTATAGTCTCCAGAAATTTTCTGTTGAATTAAGGGAGTAAAAGCGGCATAATAGAATGAACGCAACATTCCAGCTACATCCTTTAAAGGACTACGTTTCAGCCTTCTTTCGCCCAGAGGTTTAGCCGGTTCCCCTTCAAAATCAATTATGTAAAAATCATTTCCGGTATAGAGTACCTGACCAAGATGATAATCACCATGTATTCTAATCTTTTTGGCTTTAATCTTTTGAGACATAATTTCCTGGCAATAAGTAATAATTTGGGATTCTAATAGGAGAACTTTTTTTAGGTCTTCCTGTACTGTTTCCGAATATCTGTTATAATTTTTTCTTAAGGAAAAGAAGACCCTCTTGACCAGACTTTGTATAGATTGAAAAACTGAGCGTTGGTAAAGTGTTGAAAATGATTCTGGTTTAAAGTTAAGATCCTGAGTAACTCCACCTAGGGCACTATGTAGTTCAGCTGTTCTTTTACCTAAGAGATAAGCCATTTCTATAAAGGGTGCCCCTATTAATTCTTGTATAATATCTGGAATGTCCTTTTCCGTTTTTTCAAACAGAGAAGCAGGAAGTACAGGTAGTTTTTCTATTTGACTTAGTTGAGATAAAACTCTTTCATAGTACCTGATTAGATAATCCTGGGCATAATCCCAGGCATTCCCCTCGCTGGGTACGAAGGGATATAAAATACCCAGTGTAACCTGAGAACCGTCTTTTTTCTGATATTCCAGAGCACCAGCAAAAGCCGGTACATTCTTATAATTAGTGTGTTCCGTGATATATCTTACGATTTCCAGATCAGGATTTATTCCCTCACCCAGTTTCCGGAATATTTTAAAGATTAGTTGACGATCATAAAGGATAGAGGAATTACTCTGTTCTAGAGTAAGCAAATAGGAACGTTCAAACTTGCTGATCAGGTTACGCACTTTTCTAAAGTATTTACCGGGATAAGCCTTTAATTTTCCTTCTGTTGCCGGTATAATTCTTCTTCGGCCAACCAGTTGTAGTAAAGTCTGATGAAAAGACTCATCTAAAACTGCATCATATATAATACCTTCCTGTTTTGATGATTGGAATTGGAATAATACCGATTGGGGTTTTTCAGTTAAAAGTTCTTTGGCTAGTTCAATTTCTAGAAAGGAGAGTGGGATTTGATAGTATTCTTCTGCTGCAGCAGAATAGCTTACTTTTATAAGAAGCACGATGCTCATACTATTTCGGTTCTTTATAGGAATTATCTCCGCAATATTGATTTTTAAAATCTTCTGTGACTTACTGCCAAACCATCGTTGCTCTTTTAAAAATTGGGGTAAAATCTCGCTTTCAATTCTGGTTCTAATCCGATTATTAAATAGTTGAATCCAATCTAATCTAGATTTAACCATAGGGATTTCTCTGGCTTTTTTCTCAGGATAAACCTCCTCTTCTTTTTGTAGTACAAACCAGAAATAATCATAAAAACCCAGAGTCATTACATAAGGTTTTTCTTGGATAACAGGAAAAGAATTCTTACTGAATATTTCAATGGGAGTATAGCCGGCATATTGGGAAAGATCTAATTCCGCTACCTGGGAAAAGCGAGAGAGATTTACCACTACCAGTATGATTTCATCCTTATATTTCCTGAGGAAAGCCAGAATTTTGGGGTTTTCAGGATGTAAAAATTCAATAGATCCCCGCCCAAAGGCTTTGTAATTTTTTCGCATGTTAATTACTCTTTTCATCCACCAGAGAAAAGAGGTTTGGTTTTGTTCCTGGTTTTCTACATTAACTGTCTCATAATGATAAGCAGGGTCAATAATAACCGGCAGATATAGCTTCTGAGGATTAGCGCGAGAAAATCCTGCATTACGATCAGCACTCCATTGCATAGGAGTTCTTACCCCATCGCGGTCTCCTAAAAAATGATTGTCCCCCATAGCTATTTCATCACCGTAATAGATGGTGGGCGTACCAGGTAAGGATAAAAGTAAAATTTTCATAATTTCCATTTTTCGACGATGATTTTCCAGTAAAGGTGCCAGACGCCTTCTGATACCCAGATTAATTCTGGCAGCAGTATCTCTGGCATAGACCCGATACATATAATCCCTCTCTTCATCAGTAACCATCTCCAGGGTTAATTCATCATGGTTTCTCAAGAAGAGAGACCATTGACAATTATCAGGAATAGGAGGGGTTTGGTCTAGAATATCAATAATCGGGAAGCGATCTTCCATTCTTAGAGCCATAAACATACGGGGCATGAGTGGGAAATGAAAAGCCATATGGCAAGCATCTCCATTTCCAAAATAGCGAATGGCATCTTCCGGCCATTGGTTAGCCTCAGCAAGAATCATGCGATTCTTATAATTACGGTCCATATAAGCCCGCATCTTTTTTAAAAATTCTAATGATTCGGGTAAATTCTCACAATTGGTGCCTTCTGTTTCAAAGAGATAGGGTACAGCATCCAGTCGTAATCCATCAACACCCATCTTCATCCAGAAATCAATTATTTTTAACATAGCCTTTTGTACTTCTGGATTATCATAATTAAGGTCTGGTTGATGAGAGTAGAAACGGTGCCAGAAATACTTTTCATTTTCAGGATCTCTGGTCCAGTTAGATGTCTCAAAGTCTTGAAATATAATTCGTGCATCCAGATATTTATCCGGCTTATCACTCCAGACATAGAAATCTCGACATTTTTTAGGAGCATTCTTTTTTCGTGCTCTTTGAAACCAAAGATGCTGATCTGAGGTATGGTTGAGGACTAGCTCAATAATAACCTTCATTTCCCGGCGATGAGCCTCTCTCAAGAAGTTTTTAAAGTGACGCATATTTCCATAATGAGGATGAATATTGTAATAGTCAGAAATATCATAACCATCATCCTTCAATGGTGATGGGAAAAAAGGTAATAACCAGATAGTATTTACCCCCAGACTTTCCAGATAATCAAGTTTTTCCGTGAGACCTCTAAAATCTCCAATTCCGTCACCATTCTTATCATAAAATGTTTTAACATGAAGTTCATAGATAATAGCATCCTTATACCATAAGGGAGTTTCTGAAAAGTCTTCCTGGCTAAACATGTATTTTCTTCCTCCTAGTTAAAATAATCAAATTGATTTTCTCTTTTGAGATATTTTTTTATTTTTATAATATGAGCTGGTAATACATGGGGATTTAGCTCTATATAGTTATATTCACCTTGCCATACATATTGTCCGCCACCCAATAAATCGTGAGCTAAAAAAGATTGCTCTGGCGGAATACCGAGTTCATACAAAGGCACTTTGATCCATCCGGATTGGGTATAATAAGGATCTAAATTAATCACTACTAAGATGGCACTATTTCTTTCCTCATTAAATTTGGCAAAATAAAGTAACTGATTATTTTCTACTGGTAAAAACTGGATATTATTAGTTTGATGAAATTCAGGATTTTCCTCTCTGATGCGATTAATGGTAGCGAATAGTTCTCTGGTATTTTCTTTTACCTCTTCTAATAACCAGTTTTTTATTTCATATTTCTCAGAATTGTAATATTCCTCTTTTCCCGGTAAAGGCTTATTAATAAATCGTTCATAGGGCGGTCCATAAATCCCGTAATTAGAAGACAGGGTTGCTGCCAGTATAAATCTGATAATAAAAGCAGGATTACCACCGGTTTGTAAATATTCAGAAAGAATATCCGGAGTATTAGGCCAGAAATTGGGACGGAAATATTCTCTTACCTGGGTTTGAGTTAATTCAATTAAATAATCTGTTAATTCCTGCTTGGTATTGCGCCAGGTGAAATAGGTATATGATTGAGTAAAACCAATTTTGGCTAATCGATACATTACTTTTGGTCTGGTAAAGGCTTCTGATAAAAAAATTACCTCAGGATAATCTTTTTTTACCAAATTTATTAACCATTCCCAGAACAAAAATGGTTTGGTATGTGGATTATCTACCCTAAAAATTTTTATTCCCTGTTTAATCCAGAACATTACAATATTTTTTAGTTCTTCCCATAACTCTCGCCAGTTTTCAGTTTCGAAATTAAAAGGGACAATATCTTCATATTTCTTGGGTGGATTTTCAGCATATTGAATAGTGCCATCAACTCGCCAGCGGAACCATTCTGGATGTTCCTTGATATAAGAATGATCTGATGAACATTGGAAAGCAAGGTCTAAGGCTATTTCCATCCCATATTCCTGAGCTTTTTTAATAACTTCCTGAAAATCTTCCAGTCTTCCCAGCTGGGGATGGATAGCTATATGCCCACCTGTTTTGTTGCCAATAGCCCAGGGACTGCCCGGGTCATCTGAATTTGCTAGAATAGTATTATTTTTTCCCTTGCGGTGTGTTTCCCCAATAGGATGGATAGGGGGAAAGTAAAGAACATTGAATCCCATATTAGCGATTTCTGGAATCCAGTTCAGGCAATCATGAAAAGTACCGTGAGCACCTAGTTTAGAAGAACAGGAGCGTGGAAATAGTTCATACCAGGCACTGAAGCCAGCTCTTTTTCGATCTACGATTACTCTTAGATTCTTATCATAACGTGTAATATGATTGGGTAAAGGATATTTTTTGAGGAATTCTTTGTCCAATTCTTTTTTTAATAATTTTATTATTTCTCCCTGATTTTCACCCCTTTGAATAAGGGCAATGAGCTTTTGAATAGTAACTTTTTTATCAACTTCTTCAATCTTAAGAACAACTTCGGCTAAGAGGGAAAGACCATTTTTTAAATCAACTGTCAGATTATCACTGCCAGTTGCCTTTTTTTGAATATCTTTCCACCAAGTAGTCAAATGGTCGACCATTGCTTCTATAGTATATTCATAAATACCAGGCTCATTAACAGTAAATTCTCCCTGCCAGAGGTCATTCACTATAAACTCCATGGTGCTTTTGTGCCAATATTTTTCTTCCTTTTTCCGAAAAAGTAAATAACTCTGAACCTGTTCATGCCCATCAGCATAGATATCGGCAGTAACTTTTACCCTTTCTCTCTCTATTCTTTTAATGGCAAATTGGCCATGGTTAATCTCTGGTTGTACATTCTCAATGACAACCCGCTGTTTTCCATTAGGTGTATTTAAATTTATAATTTTTAAAATCCTTTCTATTGTTTCTGCTAATTTTCCTGTTTAGTTTCTCCAAACCTAAGCTATAACTTACGATTCCAGATATTTAGTTATGGATTTTAACATTCCTGGAGCAGAACGGGACATTTTTATTCTTCTTGCTAATTCTTTTGCGCCGAATACATCGCGTATCCAGTTGGCAAAATCATTATTTTCTGAATGGACATGATAACAAAATAATTCCTGATCCATGTTAACCAACTGATCAATTAATTCGGCCAAACTTTTTACCGGAGTACCATTATGCAGATAAAAATACTGCTCTACAGTTGGAGCTTCCTGATAGATATCAATTTTTTTACCCATAGTAGCCATTTCTTATCCTCCTTCATTATTATTATATACTCATAACTATATATATGATAACTTTTAGCATCTGTAGTAATATGGTAAGGTGGTGTGATTTTTACATGGTAATAAAGTCAAATATTTTTATAATTTATTTGAATTTCCTAACCTATTAATTATTTTTTGCTCTTCCAGCCCTTGTCCAATGACAATTTATCTTCTATTACTTGTTATATAATATTATAAGATAAAAAGCTCCCAATTCAAAATTAAGAGCTTTTTATCTTATGAAATAATCATTCTATTTATTGTTTATAGATATTTTTTAAGGATTAAATTGTTCAAAAATTATTTTTATCCCGCCATTAGAATTTCCAGTAACAATATCCACTGTTTTAATCTCTCCTGACTGAAAAGCCCATTGCTGTATCTCTCCTTTTTCAAGTGAAAATTCTATTGTTTCAATAGGATCCTGATATTCTCCCTTAAAGAAGGTGATCTCACCTTGAGCTATTGCTGATTTTTCATTATCACCAATAATGGTCAACTGAACTTCTTTGTCTTCACTGAAAAATAATCCCTGTCCAAAATTTTCAAAGAGATAATATTCTTTTCTTTCAATTTTATCTGTAAAATGCGATTCTTGAATTACCACTATTTGAACGGTACCCTCTTGTACTTTTACTTCAATTTCGTTAATTTTCAGGCTACTACTAAAAGAAGGTTTGATTTTCCCTTTTGGTGAAACTGCCTTCTTAATAATTTTCTCGCTAATAACTTCTCCTTCTCGAATAGGAATTACTGTAACATAGGCATCTTTATCACCTTTATTTTCAATTACTAAATTTTTCTCCAAACTAGGGATAACTTTTATCTGCAATAAACATCCTGATCCTAATACTCTTCCTACCGGAGCTTCAACCTCTATCATTCCAGAAAACTCTTCTGAGACGACTGAAACACTCTCTTCTGTTTTGTCTGTCGGCATTTGCTTGGCAGAAGAGTCCATTCTTATATAATCTGCAGGAACTAAAAATTTGTCTTTATCCTGGTTACCAATCTGTATATCCAGTAATTCAAAAATGCTCTTATTAGAATTGATCAGTGGAACAACCACTTTTATTCTTTGTTTCAATTCTGGGGAGTACCAGACTTCAATTGCCTCATCCAAGCCTTGCTTGTGATAGACATATTTTTCACATTCAAATCCGGCAATAACTTCTGTTCCAGTTTTCTCTTCCTGGTATCCGTCTGTAATCATTTCCCATCCAATGATGGGATTAAATAAAAATATCTCTTCTTTGGAAAATTCCATATAAAACTTCATAGTCGGGTGTAGACCAAGATAAGAATCAATCTGGCGTTTAGCAATGATTACCATTGGTTCCCCGGTACTATCTTTGCCTTCCAACCGATAAAAATGATCTTTCACAAAATAATCATAATAATAGATTTCTTCAGGTTGTTCTATCTTGATTCGAGCCGAAAATTCCTGGGCGTTAACTGAAGATTGAAAAATTATCACATACATAGCAAAAAACAGAATAAATATACTACATACCAACCAACAAGCTTTATTTTTCATTTTTTAACCCCTTTCCCTTTTTACTTTTTTTATTGTACTATTTTTTATAGTAAAATAAAAATAAAGATGCCTCTTTTGGTTGAGTATTTTTAGGTAAGTCTACACCTTTTTTATGTTAAAGGGCAAGTTTTAAGATACCACAGTAAATTTTACACTAACTGCCTCTTTTTTATTAAATTTAAATATTTTTTTATTTTCTTAGAAGTATACCTTATTCTTAATGAGATAATTCACTTTTTTCTAATAAATTATGGAAATTGTATTTTATTTCTGTCTGGTAGAATGGGAGTGGATTAAAAATTAGACTATATATCAAAAAAGAAATAGAATAGTAAAAATTAAGACAGGAAATATTTGATGCCAGAACGTATAAAAAAGATAGAGTTAGCGAAAAGATTTATTGCAGAGAACATAAAAATATTTCGTTGTCCGGTTTGTTCAGAACAGATGTTGCTGAAAGGCAATTCTTTGCTATGCTTAAATAAACATTGTTTTGACCTATCCAGAAAGGGCTATCTTAATCTATTAATGCATTCTATTAGTTCTAAATATGATAGGCAGATGCTAAATTCCAGGAAAATTATTACCCAGCAAGGATTTTTCCAGGCATTTATAGAGCGGATAGGTGACATTATTATAAGGGAAATAAAGGAAAAGAAAACTAAAACAACAGTTAGAATACTTGATGCAGGTTGTGGAGAAGGTAGCAATTTAGTCAGTCTATTATCCTATCTGAGCAGTAAGTCAAATCTTAAGTTTATTGGGATTGGCTTAGATATTTCCCGAGAAGGTATACATATTGCTTCTATAAGTTATCCAGGAAATATTTGGCTTGTTGCAGATCTTGCTAATTGTCCTTTTAATGACCAGCAGTTTGATATAATTATTAATATCTTATCTCCTGCTAATTATGCGGAGTTTAAAAGAATTCTCAAGGATTCGGGGTTATTTATTAAAGTATTACCTGGCTCAAACTATCTTCAGGAAATTAGAAAAATATTTTACACAAAAAAAGAAAAACGTGAATACTCTAATGAAGGAGTCATTGCTTTACTGGAAAGAAATTTCAACATTATCAGCAAAGATCATTTGATGTATAAAAAAGATATTGATCAGGATAATCAAATTACTCTTTTAGAAATGACACCACTATCCTGGAATATTAATAAGCAAGATATAAAACAGAAACAGCATCTTGAAATGAAGCAGATAACAGTGGATTTGACTATTATTGCCGCAAAAAAACAATTAAAAAACAATTATGGGTATGGGCTAAGAAAAAAAAGATAATATGCTTCAACTGGCAAAAAAGGAGCAACAAAAAGCTCATAGTTTAGGAACATCCCAATATGTTTTCCCTGCCCGTATTACTATAGATTTAAGTCAGAATGGTTTTCTTTCCTCACTTCCCTATCATAGGCAAAAAATTCGTCTTAACCAAAGCCCAGATGGGTTATTATTTCAACAGTTTTAGTACCTCTTTTTTACTGACACCTTATTCTGTCTATATTGTGGATAAATTTGGACCATTGAAGAGCATTCAATATGGATTTAGTTTCCGATTGTGTTTTAATAAAAAATAGATAAATAGTTTTTAAGTCTTTTTGAACAATCCTCAAATAATCCACTTCTAATTAATTATTATATTAATATTTCTATAAATAGTTTTATTGACGGTTAGTCAATCAGAGGATTATTGTGTAGTGATAGAAGAATTTGCTGGAGAGGAGCATGCTGAAATGGCAACAAGATTATTCCTGCTTTTTATTTAAGATTAATCCATGGTATTGAATACTTTCATTAAGAAAATAAGGTTATGATAAAAACATTTTAAAATAAGTATTGTATTTTTACATAGATTTATTCTAAAACCAGAAAATTTAAAGTAAACGAAAAGTTGCAAAGAATCGATAAAGGATATGCTTGACACAAAAAATAGTCAATGGTATAATTTATTCTAATATCATATTATAAAATTAATATTTCATATAGTGAAATATCTTATGATGAAAAATAAAAAAGATACAATTTATTCCGTAAAATCTCTAAAACGTGGCATATTAATAATTGAAGCTTTAGCAGGGAGAGAACCAGAGTTAAGTGTTACTGAAATTAGTAAGGTAACAAAATTAAATATTAGCACTGTTCACAGATTATTGCAGACTTTAATTGATGTGCATTGGATAGATCAGAATTTGCATAATCGTAAATACAAACTTAGTTTAAAAATTTTTGAATTAGGTAGAGTTGTTGTTGAAAACATAGAAATTATTAAACGTGCCATGCCTTTTATGGAAAAATTAGCAAAAAAATATAATGAGGCAATTAACCTTGCACAATTACAAAAAGATGAAATAGTTTATATCCACAAGATTGAGAGTGACACAACATTAAAATTAGATTTGAAACTTGGTTCCAGGCATCCCATTTACTGTACGGGTTTAGGAAAACTTTTATTGGCTTTTTTGGATGAAGATGCTAGAGGTGCTTATTTAAAAAGAACAAAATTAAAAAAATTTACTGCTAATACTATTACCGATAAAGATATATTATTAAACGAACTAATAAAGATAAGAAAAAAGGGATACTCATTTGACCAGGAAGAATACGTAAAAGGTGTAAATTGTATCGCAGTTCCAGTAAGAAATTATTTGAATGAAGTTTGTGCAGCTTTGAGTATTGCAATTCCCACCGTGAGATTTAATCCAGATAAAATGCCTTTTATAATTAATGACCTGCTTAGTTATACTAAAAATATTTCAAGTTATAAGTAACCAATCTTTTATTATAAAAAATCATATATTAAAAATCTTATTAAAATATTAACTAAAATCAACATCTGGCATTAAACATTCAATACATAATGAATTAGAAATGAGAATTTTATTAAATCCATTTATTATTAAGATTATTAAAGCATGGTAGAAGGTCTTCTCTAATCAAAATTATTTTCAAAAGTTTTTTAAAATAATTTTGATATATTTCAAAATAAACTTTTCGGGAGGTGATAAATTTAGATAAGTATGATGACAGTTCGTAATCATTAAGAGAAACAAAAAAAGAAGGAGTATAAACAATGATAAAAATTTACAGAATACTCGTGGCAATTTTATTTTTTTCAATTATTTTTTCCCAAATTTCTTTTGCACAAGAGGAAATTACTATTGCTGGAGGAAGTGTGGGTGGTAGTTGGTTCCCGATTGTTAATGCAATTAGTGATCTTCTAAATCAAGAATTGGGTAAAAATATATTTTTTGCTAAACCAGGTGGAGGTTCTTCAAACCCCTTATTAGTAAGTCAGGGTAAAATGAGTGCCGGTATGTCATATTCATCATTTTTAGTTGCCTTAGAACGAGGTGAAGATCCTTTTACAATTGAGCATAAGAATAATAATCTTAGATCTGTTGCATTACTGTTTCCAATGTATTATCACATTATTGCTGCTAAAGAGCTACCCTTTGATAGTTTAGGTGAATTTGTGGAAATGAAACATCCTGTAAGAATCTTTCCTACCGATGTAGGACATGCAGAGAATTGGATAACAGTAAAAGCTTTAGCAGCATTAGGAGTTACCCTTGATGATATTAATAAATGGGGAGGACAGGTTAAATACATAAGTTCGGTTGAAGAAGCCTCTGAGTATAAGGATAAGCATATCAATATGGCAGTTACCCATAACGTAATTCCTTTTGCTACTTTTATTGATATGTTTATGAGTAGAGACTCCAAATTAATTGGATTGGATGAAATAGTAATAAAAGAATTAAAAGAATATGGGATGCAAGAGCTAGTCATTCCTGCCGGTACCTATGAGGGTCAGGATAAGGATATTAAAACAGTAGGTATGCCTGCTGTGCTTTTTGTAAGGGATGATATACCAGATGATATAGTGTATGCTATGGCTAAAGTAATATGTGAAAATACTGAATACCTGAGTTCAATTAATAAATCTTTTAATAGTTTTAATCCCGAGACCGCTTGGGCAAATTTAGGTGCAACTCTGCATCCTGGAGCTGAGAAATACTTCAAAGAAAAAGGGTATATGAAGTAGTTTATTTTTTCATACAGGGGAAGGATTAAAAAACTCCTTTCCCTGTATAGATAAAGGAGTCTCTATGGTTCAAAAAGAAGAAAAACTAACAAGCATTATGGAAAGTCCTATTCGCAAATTAACAGGAACTTGGCATATTACTTCAAAAATAATTGCAGTAATAATGTCATTAATATCGCTTTATACAGCGGCTTTTGGTACCTTTCCAACATATATACAAAGAGCAATTCATTTAATATTTGTACTGGTTTTAACTTTTTTATTATATTCTTTTAAAAGAAATATTAAAGATCAAGTAAAAATTTTTGATGTAATTTTAATAATATTTTCATTACTATCTTTGGGGTGGATTTTAATCAATCACCAGAGGTTTATAACTAGATTTGCTTATGTGGATCCATTACATTTGTTTGATTATATTTTTTGTATAGTACTGATTTTGGTAATAATAGAAGCAAATAGGAGAACTATGGGATGGCCTTTGGTTACAACAACCATAGTGGCCATAATTTATAATTTTTTTGGTCATTATATCCCCGGTTATTTTTCAGCTCCTAAATGTACATTAGAATACTTTACTAATCATATTTATATGAGTACTGAA
>Ga0334888_1002899_pt1 | contig 17830 bp, 16 predicted proteins | sample GraSluR1_MG_FD_207227 | JGI IMG/M metagenome (GOLD analysis project Ga0334888, IMG submission 207227) | Sludge microbial communities from methane-producing bioreactor in Wageningen University, Netherlands - Granular Sludge_3_08-R1 | ecosystem: Engineered > Bioreactor > Anaerobic > Unclassified ...
CACTACGCTCGGCCTTTTCCCTTCCCCATGCGTAGCGAGGGAAAGGCAAGGCGCGTTAGCGCCGAGCGGAGGGTGAGGTTGCGTGGACGTATGACGACGCCAGACTTCCGAAGTTTTGAAAACTTCGGAAGTCTAGTGCGGGGCCAGGCAAGAAAACGGCTCTCCGCAAGGGGAGAGCCGTAGGGTAGCCAGCAGCAGACGCAGCCTCAGTCGAGGTGCCGGGCGATCTTTGGCTCCAGGGAGGGCAGGGGCATGAAGCCGATCACCTGCTCGGCCACTTCGCCATCCTTGAAGAGCATCAACGTGGGGATGCCCATGATGCCGTATTGCATCAGCAAGCCTTGATTCTGGTCGGCGTCTACCTTGCCGACGCGCAGCTTGCCGGCGTACTTGGTGGCAAGCTGGTCTACGAGTGGCGCGATCATGCGGCACGGGGCGCACCATTCGGCCCAGAAATCAATCAACACCGGCAGCTCGGACTTCAGAACATCCTCCTCAAATGTGGCTTCGGTCACGACGAATGTCTTCTCACCCATCAATGGTTGGCTCCTTTGGTCTGGCGAGAAGCAGGCCACACGCTGTCGCCTGCTTCTTGCTCTCCTCCACGATACGCAGGGGGGTAGTTTGTCTCCAAACTATAGCACGAACCGGGGTTGTTGGCTACCGCGCGGGGTTGGCGGTTCGCAGCTAGACTTCGGAAGTCTCCGCAGACTTCCGAAGTCTGAACCTGGGCGCAGCAGACCACGCCCCTACCGCTGCCGATCATGCGCTAGATCGTGTAATCCACCGCGTAGTCGGGCACATCCGCCGTGAGAGGCTCGTCGTCTGGCTCGCTGCTGCCGCTGTTGCCGTTCTGGTGAATGGCCCGCTCGACCTCATCCAGCCGTAGCAGGATGCGATCCAACCGTTCGGCGACGACATCGGGCAGCACGTCATGGCGCAGGTCGGGGTGATGGGTGTCCGGCTGCGGCCCTTCGCGCTTGACGGGCCTGCCGGGGATGCCCACGACGACCATACCCGGCTCGACATCTTTGACGACGACGGCGTTCGCGCCGATGCGTGAATTCTTGCCCACAGTGATCGCTCCCAACACTTTGGCTCCGGCGCCGACCACGACGCCATCTTCGAGGGTAGGGTGGCGCTTGCCCGGCGTCAGGCTCACGCCGCCGAGCGTCACGCCATGATAGAGGGTCACGTCGGCGCCGATCTCGGCGGTTTCACCGATGACGACGCCCATGCCGTGATCAATGAAGAAGCGCGGGCCGATGCGCGCGGCGGGGTGAATCTCGATCCCCGTCAGGAAGCGCGCCAGGTGCGACAGCCAGCGCGCCAGCAGCCGCAACCGCGCCCGCCACAGCCGGTGCGCGATGCGGTACATCCAGATGGCGTGCAGCCCCGGATAGGCTGTGAGCACCTCGAACCAGTGGCGGGCGGCGGGGTCGCGCTCCAGGATGCAATGGATGTCTTGGCGAATGGTTTTCAGCATGGTTCATGCTCCTGGCGGCGCGAGACAGCGCCGCGCGCTTCCCCTCAGTCGCCCAGGTCGTCGAACAGGGCCGTAGACAGATAACGCTCGCCCCACGAGGGGATGATCACCACGATCAGCTTGCCGGCGCTCTCCGGGCGGTGCGCGACCTGCAGCGCCGCCCACGTCGCCGCGCCGGACGAGATGCCGACCAGCAGCCCTTCCTGGGTCGCCATGCGCCGCGCGGTGGCGAAGGCATCCGGCCCGCTGACGGTGATGATCTCGTCATAAATCTGCGTGTTGAGCACGTCCGGCACGAAGCCCGCGCCAATGCCCTGGATGGGATGCGGCCCCTTTGCCCCGCCGGAGAGCACCGGCGAATCGGCAGGCTCGACGGCTACCACGCGCACGCCCGGCCTGCGCGCCTTGAGCACTTCGCCCACGCCGGTGATCGTGCCGCCCGTGCCCACGCCCGCCACGAAGATGTCTACCTGGCCCGCCGTGTCGCGCCAGATTTCTTCGGCGGTCGTGCGGCGGTGCACTTCGGGGTTGGCCGGGTTCACGAACTGCTGGGGAATGAACACATCGCCATGTTCGGCGGCGATGCGGTTGGCCGCTTCGATGGCCCCGGCCATGCCCTTGTCGCCCGGCGTGAGAACCAGCTCTGCGCCGAACGCGCGCAAGACCTTGCGCCGCTCCTTGCTCACCGTCTCCGGCATGGTGACGATCAGGCGGTAGCCGCGCTGGGCGCAGACCATCGCCAGGGCGATGCCGGTGTTGCCGCTGGTCGGCTCGACGACGAGGGTGTTGGGGCCGATGCGCCCGTCGCGCTCGGCGGCCTCGATCATGGACAGGCCGATGCGGTCTTTGACGCTCTTGGCGGGATTGGTGTATTCAAGTTTGGCCAGGACGGTCGCCGGGGCGTCGCCGGTGATGCGGTTGAGGCGCACCAGCGGCGTGTTGCCGACAAGCTCGGTGACGTTGGCGGCGACATGCATTTCCTGCGAGTTGGACATGGGTGGATGCGGCTCCTTTGGGCGCTGCTGCGAAATAAAAAACCGGCCACGCTTGCTGCGTGACCGGGTCGGGTCGGCTGTCTGCCAGGGCCAGAGTCAGGCCAGGGCGTCACGCCACAAGCGGTGCTTGCGTGCCTCCAGACAGATACAAGCGCAAACCTGGGCGTGAGAGGTCATGGCTGGCGAGAGTTCCTCAAGATGCTGAGATTGCCCGGATAACTGTCATGATTATAAGAGATAAGGTGGGAGTTGCCAAGCGTTTCTTGGTCAGAAAGCTCAAAATGCCAACATTGGCGGTCGTTAGCTTATTTGAGATTCAGCCCGAAAGCCTCTTCAAGCTCGGTGCGCACCTCAGGCAAAGTTACTTGAACAAGGCTACGAACTGCCGCATCGTCATAGTAATCAACAGCGGTCAGACGTCCGCGTGAGCTTTTGGTTAGGTATCGCACATCAAGGCTCGCGTTGAAGAGTTTCTGGTAGCTGCGAAACGCTCTGCTGCCAGCTAATGCCTTGACTTTATTAAGGCGATAAACGTGTTCTTGCGTTTTTCCACGATCCGGTGCCTTTTCAGTATGACCAATGTCGCTTCGCGAACTGAAGCACGCTTCCACAAGGTGAACAGCTGCATAGAAGGCCGCAGTGATGGCCCAGTCCCTGAACTCGGGGGCATTATTAAGCAGGAGATTCGCGCATTTTTCATTATGCTTCGCTTGGTCAATATGCGAGATCAAGTCTGCCACAGTTACCTCGTGAAAACAAGCCGGGCAGTATTCCCCACCACTTCTCTGGGATCGTGGCAAAGGACCAAAGGAATATACCTGACCCAAATATGAGACTCTGGGTGCTTATCCATGAGCACTTCTTCGCGAGAGATCAGAAGCTCCATCAAGTCATCATCGTACTTTTCGTTATTGATGAAGACCCAGAAGAGGGTTTCGTCTTCTAGCTCATCCTGGTAGATTGCATCTACTTCTGGAATCGAGGTGAATACCTCGTGAGCAGTCTGCCCCAACGTTTCTGACGGAGTCGCTCCTTTGATCAGAGCAGACCAGTCAGGGAGCGACTCGGAATACCTCTGCAAACTCAACAGCAGTTTGAAATAGAGCATAAAGCGGCTTGCTTCAACTGAAAAACGCCTCGTCTCTGATGTCAGGTGATACGGGGCGGCTACGGCGGAACGTTCGCGCTCCTCACCGAGTGCAAGAAGCCTAGACCGCGGTAGCAATGAATAATCTGTCGACCAGTGTGTTTCGGTCGAGGATCGCGTTGACGTTACGGTTTCACCAGTATAAGACAGGTTCATCGGATAGCTCCCAAGTGAAGCTCCAGATTTTTCTCTACCAGTTCGTGGGCCAGTCTTAGGAATTCCTGGATAGTGGGCGAATCAACCCGTTCAAGTGGCTGCTCAGCCACCGTATTGACATCAACATGCATTAGTATTGCCTCAGGCATTTCTTCCTGTTTGGGCTGGTTGCGTAAACGAACCCAACAGTTGAGATCAAAGTTCTCACGCTGGATGTTCCGAAGATAGTGAAACTGGATTTCTTTCGCATCGGGAGCCAGTTCTGGATTAATGTACCGGCGCCTAAGTTCTTGCGCCGCGTTCTCTGTTTCAGATTCGAAGTTTACGACCAGACCCAATCTGTTCCCGAAGGCGGATAATCCACCTTCAAGTGCATTCCAGAGCCGCAAGACCGAATCTTGCATCATTTCGAAGGCTTGCGAGAAATCCTCAAGTTCATACAGATATTGTTGAGGGGCATAGAATAGATCGCACCTGGCTGGTGCGAATTGACACGACCACTTCGTTTGAGGGTTCTGAATAATGATCTGAGGAGCCTCTGGCGGTGCATCTTGGGGTAAAGGGAAGATGATCGGGTCTACCCCGGAAAGCCCTGGCACAGCTTCAATTATGTGAGACGCTATTTTCAGGCGGGCTAGTTGCTGAATATGGGTCAAAAATATAGCTGCTTGGATCTGACCTAGTTTTAAGAGCATCGTTGAACCTCGTTAGCTCTTGCCATGAGGAGGCTTCAGGCTCAGCCATTGGCTGACCAGAGTATACTCTGGAAGACACCCTCGAGGCAAAGGAATTGGCATCTAGCCCGCCTCTCATAGTGAGACACACAGGACACTGCCAAAGCGAGGGCCGTCAACCGACTCTTAAGAGCACCGCAATAGCCTCGGCAGACTTGCATGAAGCGCCAGCCGCCCGCCGTAGCGCGACGCGCCCCGACAATGCGCGCCCAATCCGCCCGGCGCTCTGCAATTTTCCCTTGACGGTGCTCCAAACCACGCGATTAGCCGCTTGTTCAGCAGCCGCTGTCACTGTATACTAGTAATGGCGCACGCAGTGGGACACCGCGCTGGTGGCCCCTCTGCTTCTCATCCGTGTACGTTTCATGTAGAGTGGCGGACTGCCGACCCGCTGGCTTGCCCGCTATCACACCGCCCGGCTACCGGCGCAGGCACCCGCTCATCGAACCAACTTCCAACATAAGGTGGTGGCAAAGTATGGACTTCGAGGAAAACAAGCAGCCAACTCCCTCCGAACACGAACCAACAAACTCCGATGCCGAGGGGGACACGGGCGAGAGCTTCCTGGAAATGCTGGAAGCCTCGTTCGACTACGAGCCGCCGCACCGAGGCGAAATCCGCGATGCGATCATCCTGCAGATCGAGCCAAACGAGATCATCGTGGACATGGGGGCCAAACAGGATGGCATCGTCACCGCCCAGGACCTGGAGCGGCTCGGCGAGACATACCGCAAATCGCTGAAGGTCGGCCAGACGGTGCCGGTTTACGTGCTCAATCCGCGCGACGCAGACGGCAACCTGATCGTCTCGATCAACATGGGCCTCCAGCAGTACGACTGGGACGAAGCCCGCGCCTTGATGGACAAAGACGAGGTGGTGGAAGTGACCGTCACCGGCCACAATCGCGGCGGTGTGCTCGTCCGCTGGAAGTCGCTGGAAGGCTTCATCCCGTCGTCGCATATGGTCACGGTCAGCGCTGGCCTGCAAGGTAATGAGCGCCGCGAAGCCCTCAACAACCTGGTCAACGAGACGGTGGGCGTGAAAGTGATCGAGGTTGACCAGGATCGCCGGCGCTTGATCTTCTCCGAGCGCGAGGCGCAGCGCGAATGGCGCGCCCAGCAGAAGGCGCGGCTGCTGGCCACGCTCAATGAGGGCGATGTCGTGCGTGGCACCGTCACCGGGCTGCGTGATTTCGGTGCGTTCGTCAACCTGGGCGGCGCTGACGGCCTGATCCATGTCAGCGAGCTGGCCTGGCACCGCGTAGACCACCCGCGCGATGTGCTGAAGATTGGCGACGAGATTGAAGTTTACGTCCTGAGCCTGGACCGCAACACCAACCGCATCGCGCTCAGCCGCAAACGTCTGCTACCCGATCCCTGGGACGACGCCCTGGAACGCTACCACGAGGGCATGTTCGTCGAAGGGACGGTGACCAACGTCGTGGACTTCGGCGCGTTCATCGCCCTCGATGACGGGCTGGAGGGCCTGCTGCATCTCAGTGAAATGGGCGACGGCACGCTCAAGGAACCGCACAGCTACGTCAAGAAGGGCGACCGCCTGCAACTGCGCATCAGCCGTCTGGAGCCGGATCAGCGCCGGGTAGGGTTCACGCAGCGTTGGGGCATCGAGCAGGAAGAGACGCAGCCTCCGCCCGCGCCGCCGGAAGCCGCCCTCGAAGAAGCGCCCGCCGAGCCGCCCCCGGAAGTACCCGCCGAAACGCCGCAAGACACGCTGGCCGACGAACCGGTTGCCACACCGCCAGAGATGCCGGAGGACGCGCCCGAAGACCTGGCGGAAGACGACGCCAACAACGAGGACTGAACGACACGCCCACTGGCGTGCGCCCCATGCCCCATACGTGCCCTCCAACCGCTGCGGTTGGGAGGGGAAGGTGTGTGCCTCGCCCGGCCCGCCAGCCGCGTTAGCCCGATCACTTCTCCCCACTGCGAGGGGCCCGGCTGATTTCTGCGATCACGGCATCGAGCGGCGCGAACAGGCTTTGCGGCGTCGTCACCCCGAAACGTGCGGCCAGTTCTGGCAGCATCTCAGCGGCCCAACGCCAGCACTCGCCATAGGCGCGCCGCAGTGAGGGGCCGTCCAGTGCTGCCGTACATGCCCGGTAGCGCGCAACAGCGTTGGCCGACAGATCGCGTTCCAGCAGCCGGGCTGGGATCGGCCAGTGTTCGGTGCTGCCCTCCAACGCACGCGCCATCCATAGCAGGTTGCGCTGCACAGCCGACAGCAGTTCGAGGGCGCGGGCCAATTCACCGCGCTGCAGCACATTCAGCCCGAAGACCAGCCAGTTGAAGAAGCAGTTGACGACGAATTGCAGGTTTTCCGGCGCGGTACGATCCGGCGGCCCGCCGATCAGCGGCTCGAGGTACGGGGTCAGCATACCGGTCTTGTCGCAGATCAGCGTCGAGTCCAGGCTGGGGAACCAGACGCCGTTTGCCTGGAAGCCCCCGGCGATTTCGATTTCGCTGGCAGCGTGAAAGTGAAATTCGCCGCGCACCAGGTTCTCGAAGATGGCCGTCGTCACGCCGAACTCGTTGACAAACAGCAGCGCCACTGGCGCGATCTGGCTCAGCCAGGCCCGCCGGTCCAGCCCGGCATAGGTGCTGTCCTCGAAGAACAGCACGAATTCGATATCCGAGTAACGGTCGCCTTCGCCGAAGCAAAATGAGCCGTACATCATGGCCGCGACAACGCGCGTGTCCGCCTGGCACAGCGCCCGCACGCGCTCGATCATCGTTTCCTGAAGCATGGCCGTCCCATCTCGTGAAGCGCATCACAGCGGATGCTCCATCCCCGACAGGCGCTAGTACATCAGCGCGGAAATAGGCGCGCGGTTTGGCCTGATTGACCCCTATCCCCCCAGCCCCCTTTCCCCGCCAGCGGAGAAAGGGGGAGCAGACTCAAGTCCCTCCCTGCTGGCGGGGAGGGATTTAGGGTGGGGTAAACCATCGAACAGCCACTGGTGGACTTCCGCCAACATGCACTAGTGTAGCGGCAAAAATAGCTTTGACAAACGCGCTCTCCCTCGTTATAATGCCCCCGACTATGGAAAGGGGGGCGCGCTGCGCGGTGAAGTCGCTTGGTGACCGGTACACGTTGTATCTTGCTTGCGGTATCCACAGTCGTTGAGCGACTGAACCAGACCCGCGCACCCAGAGCAAGTCGCTAAGGCCATAGCCGCCGGTTGCGATCAGTGGTACGTTCGCGCCGGTTTTTTGCTGCCCGTTCCCTAGTCAAAAAACACGACCCCTGGGGGCTATCTAGCAGGAATCATGATCACAACAGACTCTCACTCGAATGTGGCAGAACCGGATATGGATTTCTTGACAATGCTCGAGGAATCCTTCGTCAATCAGCCCATGCGTGGCGACATTGTGGTGGGCGTCATCCAGTCTATTGACAGCATGGGAATGCTTGTGGACCTGGGCATGAAGCGCGACGGCGTGGTGTCGCGCAGCGACCTGGAGCGCCTCGGCGAGGAAGCCAACTTCTCCGTCGGCGACGAAGTGCCCGTCCTGATCGTGCGCCCCGAAGACGAAGACGGCAACATGATCGTCTCAGTGGCTCAGGCCAAGCAGAACGAAGACTGGCTGCGCGCTGAAGAGTTGATGAACAGCGAGGAGATTTGGGACGGCGAAGTGGCCGACGCCAACCGCGGTGGTCTGATCGTCCCCTTTGGCAACCTGCGCGGCTTTGTGCCAGCCAGCCATGTCACCAACCTTCCGCGCGGGCTGAACGAGGAAGAGCGCACGGAGTTCTTGACGGGCATGATCGGCCAGCCGATCAGCGTCAAGGTGATCGAGGTCAACCGCCGTCGCCGCCGCCTGGTGCTCAGCCAGCGCGAGGCTCAGCGCGAGCTGCGCGACGCCAACAAGGACGAACTGCTCTCGGAGCTGGCCGAGGGTGAGACCCGCAAGGGTATCGTCAGCGGCCTGCGCGACTTCGGCGCGTTCGTAGACCTGGGCGGAGCCGACGGCCTGATTCACATCAGCGAGCTGGCCTGGCACCGCGTCAAGCACCCGCGCGAAGTCTTGCGCGTTGGCCAGGAGGTCGAGGTTTACGTGCTGCGCCTGGATCAGGAAGGCCGCCGCATCGGGCTGTCGCTCAAGCGCCTGCAGCCGAACCCCTGGTCGCAGGTGGACGAGATGTACCATGTCGGCCAGATCGTCGAGGGCGTCATCAGCCGCGTGACCCAGTTTGGCGCGTTCGTCAGCATGGAGCCGGGCATCGAGGCTCTGCTGCACGCCAGCCAGATCGCCGACCCCGCGCCGGAGAACCCCGCCGACCTGCTGCGCGACGGCCAGACTATTCAGGCGCGGATCATCAGCATCGAGCCGCACCGCCAACGCCTGGGCCTGAGCATCCGCGACATTGACAACGGCCTGGCGCTGCCCGCCGAAGACGCGGAAATTGAGGCTGGTCAAACTGCATCGGACACGGTAGAATCCTTTGTTGAGGAACCGGTGGCCGAGGAAGAATCGAACGCGGATTAGCAATCAGCCCTCGCATGACATTCACAAGGCAGGTTCTCACGACCTGCCTTTGTTGTTGTCGGGCCGGTTTCGCACAACTCTGACGCAAGAGGGGAGGTGAACTACGTGGCTCATGTAGAACTACAGCCTGGCGAGTCGCAGGATCAGCTTCTGAAGCGCTTCCGCAAGAGCGTGGCCAAGAGCGGCATCCTGAGCACGGTGCGCCGCAAGCGTTGGCACGTCTCGAAGAGCGAGTTGCGCCGCATCCAGAAGAAGAAGGCGATCCGCCGCGCGCGCCGCAAGCAGCGCAAGCAGAGCCGGTTCTAGTCGCTGGCTCCTAGCACCAACCGACACTGCCGATGCGCCAGGGGTAGTTGCCAATCCGCCCCTTGCGAGTTATCTTGTTGGCGCACTTGCGGCGGGTCAGAGAAGAGATAGCTACATCCTATGGTCAAACGTTCTGACGACAAACTTGAGATGGAAGGCACGGTGGTTGAAGCCCTGCCGAACACTCAATTCATGGTCGAGTTGGAGAACGGGCACCGCGTGTTGGCCTACCTCTCCGGCAAGATGCGGCGCTACTACATCCGCATCCTGCTCGGCGACCGTGTTCGTGTCGAGCTAACCCCCTATGACCTGACGCGCGGTCGCATCACCTACCGCTACCGCCGGCGCGGCGGCCCGTCCGAGGAATCTGAAGAACGCTAGACCATTTACTGTCCGGCTCGCCAGAGCACCCCTATCCTCTGGCCCCTTCCCCCAGCAAAGCCAGGGAAAAGGAGAGCCGTCTGTCAGATCGTCCCCCCTCTAGCTCGGCTGGAGGGGGGACTAGAGAACATTCCTGAACTTCCCCTGAAGCGTGTGATGCACTTATCAACCCCTATCCCCCGGCCCCTTTCCCCGCAAGCAGGGAAAGGGGAGAAAGCTGTCCCTCCCCGCTGGCGGGGAGGGACTACAGGGTGGGGTCAGGGCGCTACCCACGCGCCGTACCCTGCACGCTAGCCGAGCGTGCGGAGTTCATAACACGTTCTAGCAACAGATTGTTCGTGCACCCCAGACTCACGACTCAAGACTCCCGACTCATGACTCTTGACATGCGCCCGGCGCGTCAGTTGGAATCGGTCGGGTGCAGGCCGGGGATGTCGCTGGCGATGCCCTTCAGCCCCCGGTCAATCTCCCAGGGATAGACAATATAGGCGTCGGTGACGGCGGCGTAGAAGTCTGGCTCGGCGCGGCTGAACAGCGAGCGGTAGGGGTTGAAGTGGAATACGCAGGTGAAGGCGGTCGCGCCCGCCGCCTGCACGCGACTCTTGACGGCGGTGCTCGTTCGCCCGCTGCCCCACACGTCATCCACAATGAGCACACGCTTGCCGGCCAGCAGAGAGTTTTCGGGGAATTGCAGGAACTTGGGCCAGGCGAGCAGGCGCATTTTCTCGTCCAGGGCGTGCTCGGCGGGGAAGTCCACCGCCGCATTGAGCACGTCGGTGATGTCCAGCGCCTCGGCCAGCAGACCGCCAGGCACAATCCCCCCGCGCGTGATGGTGATCATCGCGTCAAAGTGCCCCGCCGCGCGCAACTGGGGCAGCAGCACATCCACCAGCTTATCCACATCCGACCATGTTAACCATTCCTGGCGCAGCGGGCGGCGCGACGGTTCCATATGGCGCGTCCTTTACCGGGAGTTCCCCAGGATTGTAGGCAGTGAGCTACCGTGTCATTATGACGCAGATGGGCGCAAAATCAAAGCGTTGGGGGGCAAGGTCAGGTCTCTGCACCGCACAGACGCAGACGCAGACGGTGCAGAGGAGAGCCTATCTTGAGGAGAACTATAGAGATTCGTTGCTGTTCGATGGCGGAGGGCTGGGAGCGTTCTTGTAGGGACGGGTCTACAAACCTGCCCCTGCCAGCGCCACCCCGCTGCGCCCAGATTCAGAGACCCCACGGAAAGGCCCGCGCTACGATTTACCTCACCCCTAAGTCCCCTCTCCACACGCGGAGAGGGGACTTAACGCACAGCGACTCCCCCTCTCCGTAAACGGAGGGGGCCGGGGGGTGAGGTTCTCAGACTTCCGAAGTCTCTCCAACTTTGACACGATTCCTGCGCTTTGTTAATGGAAATCTATCACTGATCCGCTACACTACAGGCGCTGTGAGTGTACAGCGCCGTCTATGGCCAGTGCTAGAGGAGAGCCGCGTGACCCCCAAGAGAATACACCCTGAAGGCGAGACGCCCCGCCAGGATCAGGAAGCTGTGGCGGGCCAGGCCCCTCAGCCGGCGGCGAATGACGCCGGCCCGGCAGCGGTGGCAGAGGCGCAGGAGGAGGCGGCCCTGGCCGACCAACTCGAAAAAGCGCAGACCCTCGCCGGCGAGTACCTGGACAGCCTGCAACGCGAGCGCGCCGCCTTCCAGAACTATAAAAAGCGCGTTGAACGCGAGCGCGCCGAGCATTCGCAGAATGTCGCCGGCGACCTGCTGCTGAGGTTGCTGCCCACGCTCGATGACTTCTACCGGGCGATGGACGCCGTGCCGCAAGGAGGGCGCGACGAGTGGTTCGAGGGCGTGACGCTCATCCTGCGCAAGCTGGAACGCTTCCTGGCGGACGAGGGCGTTGTCGAGATCGAGGCGCTCGGCCAGCCGTTCGACCCCGCCTTCCACGAGGCCATCGGCGTGGACTCCGACTCCGGCGCTGAGAGCGGGACGGTCACGCAGGTGGTGCAGCGTGGCTACCGGCTCGGTGACCGTGTGTTGCGCCCGGCACTGGTGCGCGTAGCGCCCTAGCCAGGACAGCCCCGCCGGACTCCGGCAGGTGGCAGCACTTATCTGCAATTATCCATAGCTGAGACATCTGACACGAGGTGAGCAATGGGCAAGATCATAGGAATTGACCTGGGGACGACGAACTCCGCCATGGCCGTGATGGAAGGCGGCGAGCCGACGGTCATCCCGTCGGCAGAGGGCGGGCGTCTGGTCCCCTCGGTGGTGGCTGTCAACAAGCAGGGCGAGCGCCTGGTCGGGCAGCTTGCCCGCCGTCAGGCAGTGATGAACCCGGAGAACACCATTTTCTCCGTCAAGCGTTTCATGGGCCGCAAGTTCGACGACCCGGAGGTGCAGCGCGCCCTGAGCACTGTGCCCTACAAGGTCAGCGCCGCGCCCAACGGCGACGTGCGCGTGCACATGGGCGGCAAAGCCTACAGCCCGCCGGAGATCTCGGCCATGATCCTGCAAAAGATCAAGCAGGATGCCGAGGCCTACCTGGGCGAGGAGATCACCCAGGCAGTGATCACTGTCCCGGCGTACTTCAACGACAGTCAGCGCCAGGCGACCAAAGACGCCGGGCGCATCGCCGGGCTGGAAGTGATGCGCATCATCAACGAGCCAACCGCTTCCTCGCTGGCCTACGGCATGGACAAGAAGGGCGACGAGACGCTGGCCGTCTATGACCTAGGCGGCGGCACCTTCGACATCTCGATCCTCGACGTGAGCGAGGGCCTGATCGAAGTGCGCTCGACCAACGGCGACACCTTCCTGGGCGGCGACGACTTCGACGAGCGCATCATCGAGTGGCTGGCCTCTGAGTTCAAGAAGGAGCAGGGCATTGACCTGCGCCAGGATCGCCAGGCGCTGCAACGCCTGAAGGAAGCCGCCGAGAACGCCAAGAAGGAACTTTCGACGACAATGCAGGCCGAGATCAACCTGCCCTTCATCACGGCGGACGCCAGCGGCCCCAAGCACCTGAACATGACTCTGTCGCGCGCCAAGCTGGAAAGCCTGGTGGCTGACCTGATCCAGCGCAGCATCGAGCCGTGCAAGCGCGCCCTGGCCGACGCCAACCTGAAGCCGGGTGACATCCAGGAAGTGCTGCTTGTCGGTGGCATGACCCGTATGCCAGCTGTGCAGGAAGCGGTGCGCAAGCTCTTCGGCAAAGAGCCGAACAAGAGCGTCAACCCGGATGAGGTAGTGGCCATCGGCGCGGCTATTCAGGCCGGCGTGCTCGGCGGCGAGGTGAAGGAAGTGCTGCTGCTCGACGTGACGCCGCTCACCCTGTCTATCGAGACGCTTGGTGGGGTCGCCACGCCGCTCATCGAGCGCAACACGACCATCCCCACCCAGAAGAGCCAGATTTTCAGCACGGCTTCCGACGGGCAGACGCAGGTCGAGATTCACGTCGTGCAGGGCGAGCGCCCCATGGCCGCCGACAACAAGACGCTGGGTAAGTTCATCCTGGATGGCATCCCGCCCGCGCCGCGTGGCATCCCGCAGATCGAGGTGACGTTCGACATTGACGCCAACGGCATCCTCAACGTCACCGCGCAGGACAAGGCGACGGGCCGCCAGCAGAAGATCACCATCACCGCCAGCAGCGGCCTGAGCGAGGCCGAGATCGAGCGCATGGTCAAGGAGGCGGAGAAGCACTCCGCCGAGGACGCCAAGCGCCGCGAGCAAGTCGAGGTGCGCAACAACGCCGACGCTATGATCTTCAACGCGGAAAAGGCGCTGCGCGAGTACGGCGACAAGATTCCCGAAGCGACCAAGAGCGAGGTCGAGACGAAGATCGAGGCCGCGCGCAAGGCGCTCGAAGGCAATGACATCAACGCCATCAAGCGCGCCGCCGAAGAACTGGGCTACGCCTTCCAGCAGATCGGGGCCAGCATGTATGGCCAGCAGGCCGGCGGCCCCGGTGACATGCCCGGCGGCGATGGCTACGGCGAGCCGACCGACGAAGACGTGATCGAAGGCGACTTCACCGAGCAGTAAATGCCCCCTGCTCACGGCGCAGCGTACAGGCCCCGCCGGGCTTGTACGCTGTTTTTGTGGGCGGGATTGGCCAACTCAGCCCGGAGCAGTGTGTGGCGGAGGGGCGGCGAGGCGCGTTAGCGCCGGGCGGAGGTGAGGTGACGTAGGGGAGTATGGCCATACGCCCCATATGCGTCAACTCAAGCCTGGCTGTGCGGGCCTCTCCCCCTCAGTCCCCCTCTCCAGCAGAGCTAGAGAGGGGGACTTGGACCGCTGGTTGGGGCGTTTTCCCCCTCCCTGGCTTGGCCGGGGAGGGGCCAGGGGGAGGGGCATTCTGCCGCACTAGACCCGAAGTCTTCGAAGACTTCGGAAGTCTGCCCGTGTAGGGGCGTATGGCAACGCGCCCCTACGAGCGCAACAGGGTGTTCCCCCCGCCCACTGCGCCGCGATTCGAGGAAGCCCTGCCAACTCAGCCTTTTAACTCGCGCCCCACTAAGATAGAATCTCTACCGCTGAGGACCACTCGAAATGGAACGCACCATGCCACGAGACTACTACGAGACCCTGGGCGTCCCGCGCAATGCGTCGAAAGACGATCTCAAGCGCGCCTTTCGCCAGCTTGCCCGCCAGTACCACCCCGACGTGAACTCGTCGCCGGACGCTGAGGAACGCTTCAAGGAGATCAACGAAGCCTACCAGGTGCTCTCCGACGACCAGAAGCGCGCCGCCTACGACCGCTTCGGGCACGCCGGCCTCAACGGGATGCCGGGCGGCTTCAGCGGCGGCATCCCCAGCATGGAGGAGATTCTCGAAGAATTCTTCGGGGGGCTGGGCGGGTTTGGCTTTGGCGGGTTCGGGAGCGGACGCCGCCGGCGCGGGCCGGTGCAGGGGCGCGATCTGCACCAGGAGCTACGTCTGAGCTTCGAGCAGGCTGTCTTCGGCGCGGAGATTGACCTCGACGTGACGCGGCGCGAAACGTGCAGCGTGTGCAGGGGCAGCGGAGCCGAGCCAGGCACCCAGCCGCGCACCTGCCCCGAATGCAATGGTACCGGCCAGGTTCGCCGGGTGCAGCAGGCGTTCGGCTTCAACATGGTCAACGTGACCGATTGCCCGCGCTGCAAGGGGCGCGGTCAGATCGTGGACACACCCTGCCATGAATGCCACGGCCAGGGCATCGTCACCCGCGCCCGCACGCTGACCGTCAAAGTGCCACCCGGCGTGGACGACGGGATGCAGATTCGGCTGGCCGGTGAGGGCGAGCCAAGCCCGAATGGAGGGCCGCCCGGCGACCTGTTCGTGGTGCTGGACGTGGCGCACCACGAGTTCTTCGAGCGGCGCAACAACGACATCATTCTGGAAGTGTCCATCAACGTCGCTCAGGCCGCGCTCGGCGACATCATCAAGGTGCCCACTGTCGAGGGCGAGAGCGAGCTCACCATCCCGGCGGGTACTCAGGCTGGCGACGTGATCCGGATGCGCGGCCTGGGCATCCCCAAGCTGCGCCGCGATGGGACGTCGTCTGGGCGTGGCGATCAACTGGTCGTCGTCAATGTGGAGATTCCCACGCGGCTGAGCAAGGAGCAGCGCCGCCTGTTGGAAGAGCTTGGGCGCTCGCTGGGCCACGAGGTCACCCCGCAGAAGGCGCGCGGCCTGCGCGACCGGCTGGCCGATCTTCTGGCGGGAAACTAGACTGGTCTGGTGCCCCCGCGCAACGAACAGGCGGCACACAGAGAAACGGGCACCCGCTAGGAGCGCCCGTTTCTCTTGCGCGTATCACTTTGAGGAGGAGGACGGGGCCTGGTTGGTCACGATGGGGCTACGATACTGGTTCAGCACGCGTCAATGAGACCCCGTCACCCATACTATAACACGGTTTTCGTTACATTGCACATTACAATCATAAAAATCAAGTAAATTATACTAACTTCCGACAAATCGCCCGCGCCAAGGTAACAGCCCGGACCCCTGGTCGCTGCATTGAGGTGCGTACATGGACTGGATCGAAGTCTCACTCGAAGTGGATGGCGAGGCCGCCGAAGCTGTCGCCGACCTGCTGGCCCGTTACGGGCACCAGGGCGTGGCGATTGAGCAGGCCGGTTTCCCTATTGAGGTCTGGCCGGACGAGATTCCGCCCGCCGACCGCCTGATCGTCCGTGCCTACTTCCCCGCCGACGCTCGCGCTGACGCCGCCCGGCAGCAGCTACGCGAGGCGCTGTGGCACCTGGGCCGGCTCTACCCCATGCCGGAGCCGACCTTCGCCGTCGTCAAGGAAGAAGACTGGGCCGAAGCCTGGAAGCGGCATTACCACCCGCTGCGCCTGGGCCGGCGACTCTATATCCGTCCGCAGTGGACGACCCTCCCCGACCCGCGCCCGGATGACATTGTGCTGGTCATGGACCCCGGCATGGCCTTTGGCACTGGCACTCACCCCACCACGCAGCTTTGCCTGATCGCCGTTGAGGAGCACCTGACCGCACGGCCCGCTGTAGACGTGCTCGACCTGGGCTGCGGGTCGGGCATCCTGGGCATCGCCGCGCTGAAGCTGGGGGCGGCGCGCGTCCTGGCGCTGGACACCGACGAGCTGGCTGTCCGTGCCACCGCGCAGAACGCCGCCTATAACGAGGTGAGCGAGCGCCTCACCGTCCAGCAGGGCAGCCTGGAGACACTGCGCCACTCCGCGCGGCACTTCGACCTGCTGCTGGTCAACATCCTGGCCAAAGTGATCATCACCCTGTGCGACGCAGGGCTGGGCGACGTGCTGCGCGCAGGCGGCGCTGCTGTCTTCAGCGGGATCATCAATGAGCAGGCGGACGAAGTCGAAGCCGCGCTGCGCCGGGCCGGGCTGGAACCCTACCGCCGCCGCAGCCAGGGCGATTGGGTCGCCATCGAAGCGCGCAAGCCGCTGCCATAGACTGGTTTCTCAGAGGGTGAATGGAAAGCTCCCTCATCCCCGTCTCCCCGCTTGCGTGAGAGAAGGGCAGCGATCCGGTTTTCTCCTCGCCTCACTGAGGGAGAGGGGTGCAGCGGTGAGGGACTTCCGACCACGCTCTCAGTCGGCGTGCTCTTTGCCGTGAATGTCGTCGAGCATCCCCGACATCAGCCCGGCCACGTAGCGCACGGCGCTGACCGCACGCCCGTAGCGCATCCGCGTGGGGCCGAGCACGCCCAGCGCGCCGCGCGCCTGGGGCGTCCCATAGCGACCGAGCACCATGCTCAGGTGGCTGAGGTTCTCCCAGCGGCCTTCGCCCGCGACGACGATGCGCAGGTCGGGCTGGTCGGGGGCGAGCATTTCGCGCAGGATCGCCTCCAGCACGTCGTCCTCTTCGAGCACGCGCAACGCCTGCTGCGCCTCGTCGTCGGTGAACGAGCCGAGGCTTTCGCTCAGCCCGTAGCGGACGACATCGCGCGCGGATTGCTGGGCGGTCTGGCGCATGGCGTCGGCGACCAATTCGGCGATCTCGCGGGTCAGCGCGTCGGGCTGCTGGGGGGCCTTCGCCTGTACCTGGGCGGCGGCCAGCCCCGCGCAGCTCAGGTTGATGATGTGTGCCGTCTGCGAGAGCACGGTCTGCGGAACCGGCTCGGTCAGGGTGAGCACCTGCTGCTGGACGGCCCCGCCTTGCAGCACCAGCACCATGAGCACCAACCGGCCCTGCGTGCTGATCAGTTCCAGGTGCTTGAAGTGATTCTCAACGGCGCGCGGCGGCGTGACCAGGGCGGCGGTGCGCGCCGTGCGCGAGAGCACCATCGCGGCAATGCGCGGCCATTCGTCGGGGTTGGTCGCGGCGCGGGCGAAATCGCGGGCGATGCGCTGGCGTTCCCCGGCAGGCAGGTTGGCCGCGGTCAGCAGGCGGTGGACGAAATAGCGAAAGCCCTGCTTGGTCGGCACGCGGCCCGCCGACGTGTGCGGGGCGAAGACCAGGCCATGCTGCTCCAGCGCGCCCATCTCGTTGCGCACGGTGGCGCTGCTGATGCCCAGGCCGAAGTGCTCGACGAGCGTCTTGGAGCCGACGGGCTGGCCGGTGCGGATGTATTCGCGCACGATCAGCGAGAGGATTAGTTGCTGGCGCTCGGTCAGGGCGGGCAAGGCGTC
>Ga0334888_1002900_pt1 | contig 17826 bp, 9 predicted proteins | sample GraSluR1_MG_FD_207227 | JGI IMG/M metagenome (GOLD analysis project Ga0334888, IMG submission 207227) | Sludge microbial communities from methane-producing bioreactor in Wageningen University, Netherlands - Granular Sludge_3_08-R1 | ecosystem: Engineered > Bioreactor > Anaerobic > Unclassified ...
ATCCAGCTTCAGCTAAAAGTTTCTTTGCCAATTCTGGGTCAAATTTTGAGGACTCTTTCGCTTCTTCAGCATCATCGTAACCAGGAAATCCTTTAACCAGCAACGAGTACTCTGGAGAGGCAAGGTCCTTAAGAACTGTTGAGCATAGCTCTTCTCGGTTAGAAGCATGGTTTATGGCATATCGAACCCTTATATCATCAAAAGGAGGCTTTGTCGTATCAAATGAAAGATAAAAGATGCGGAACATCGGCCAAGAATGTAATTCATCGGGCATATTTTGCCTGACATAAGCTAATTGACCTGGATTAACGTCGCTTCTGTAAATTTCATTATTTAGGTAGGCAGGAAATCCTGTCACCGGATCAAAGGTTCCATATTTTAATACAATTTTTTCAAGATATGGTTTCCAAAGACCTTCATAGTATGGATTTTTAACCAGGGTTATATGGCTTCCTTTAACCCATTCTTCTACTTTAAAAGGACCATTGCTAACCATGGTCTCCGCTTGAGTAGCATACTCATTCCCATGTTGTTTAACTACGTGTTGAGGAACGGGAAAAAGCCAAACCAAAGCACCTAACAGATATGGTTTTGACACTTCAGTAGTTAGTACCAGAGTGTAATCATCCAAAGCCTTTATTCCCAATTCGTCAACTGGCAATTCACCTTTTTCAACTTTATCCCAATTTTTAATTTCTATCATAAGGCTCCAATACCAGCTAAAATCATAACCCTGCTGAGCACAACGTTGCAATGCAAATACATAATCGTTAGCCGTAACTGGCTGGCCATCTGACCATTTCAACTCTTTTCTAAGATGGAAAGTCCAGCTCAAGCCATCTTCTGACACCTCCCAGCTTTCAGCTCCCACCGGAACTGCATTTAAATCTTTATCGAAGCTCATGAGAGGCTCCTGCACAAAGTCAGATCCACCTTGCAGGCAATTATAGATGGTTTGCATATAATCCATGTAAGTTCCACTTTCAAGTTTTAACGGATAATATAAAATTTGCTCTGATGCAGGAAGAGCGTCAGGTGGAAGAGAAACGTCAGCAGCAAAACTAAAACCAGTAACTCCTAACAAAAAAACTCCGGTAAGCAAAATAATCATAAGGTTTTTTCTAACTTTTTGCATTTTTTCTCACCTTACACTATGTATAACATAGTTTATTTTTGGTTAATGAAATAATATCAATGGTGAACTACATACATCACAGACATATTGAAAGCTAATAACCCTCTCCTCTCCAATATGCTATTATCTAAGTAATTTTCTAAACCTCACCCCCTTCCCCTCAGCCTTGGATCCATAGCATCTCTAAGTCCGTCTCCTATAAAAGACAAAGAGAGCACGGTAAGAGCTAAAAATATAGCCGGAAACAAAGTTAAGTACCAATAAAACTGTATATAATATAATCCTTCGCTTATCATTTGCCCCCAACTCGGAGTGGGAGGGTTTACTCCTACTCCTAAAAAACTCAAAGTTGCTTCCAACATAATCGCATTGGGTAAACATAAAACCATACCTACAATAATAGGAGCAACAGCATTGGGTAAAAGATGGCGGAATAGAATACGGTAAGGGCGTGCTCCTATAGCTTTAGCAGCAACCGCATATTCTCTTTCCTTCAGAGTAAGGATTTCTCCTCTTACCAAGCGGCAAACATCCATCCAACTTACCATAGCTAAAATAAAGATGATATTTTCTAATCCACTTCCGAATAGAGTGACAAATAAAATTGCTATAAGGAGGGGGGGTATTACCGAGAATGTTTCCACCAGGCGCATGACTACCCAATCTACTATTCCTCCCAGGTAACCTGCCAGTGCTCCCAGAGGAACTCCGATCACCAAAGCTAAAAGTGCTGTACTAAAACCTACCAACAGCGAAATCCTTATACCATAAATAACTCGACTATAATAATCTCTTCCTAAAGCATCTACCCCAAACCAGTGATGTACCGAAGGAAAATCATTTATTTTTTCTAAATATTTTTGTTCCGCATAACCAGTGGGAGTAATAAGGGGAGCAAAAACTGCACCTATTATTAATACTAAAATTATCACTAAACCAGTTACTGCTAACTTGTTTTTACGTAGATAAAACCATATCTCGGCTATATTCATTTTTTCCCCTTTCCAAGACGAACCCGAGGGTCAACAATGGTATAAACGATATCAGTAACCAGATAGGTTAATGAAAGTGAAACTGAAATAAAAAGCATAAGAGTCATTTCAAGGGGATAATCACGCTTGTAAATGCTGGTAACAAAGTATCCACCTAATCCAGGGATACGGAACACTTTTTCTATTAAAATGCTGCCGGTCATCACCCCAGTAAACATTGGTAATAAAATAGTTATGACAGGTATTAAGGCATTTTTAAAGGCATGGCGAATCAAAATATACCAGTCAGGGAGACCCTTTGCTTTGGCAGTTAGAATATATGGTTCGTTTAGAACCTCGAGCATGCTGGAACGAGTATAACGAGCAATTATCCCAAAAGGAAAGAGGCCATAGGCAATAATAGGCATAATCCAGGTTCTTGGCTCCCCAAAACTAAATCCACCGCTGGGAAACCAGTGAAATTTAAGAGAAAAAATAAATATCATGAAAATCGAGCTTACATAAACAGGTACAGAGATACTATAACTGCTGAAAGCTGTACATAAATAATCAAGGAAAGTATTGGGTTTCCTGGCAGAAACAATGCCCAACAAGAGCCCAGCAGTAATAGCCCAAGCTAATCCTAACCCGCCCATAAAAGCACTAATCGGTAAAGTTCTTTTAACTAAATCAATTATTTCTTCTCCCGGACTCTGGTAAGATTTACCAAAATTAAAATGAAGGGCATTCCACATAAACTTAAAATATTGAACGTATAGAGGGTCATTAAGCCCATACATCTCTAATATTTTTTCCTTTGCTGCCGGAGAAAGAGGCATTTTTTCTTCGTCAAATGGCCCTCCAGGTATACTATGCATTACGGAGAAAATGATGATGGTGACTATGATCAAAGACACCAAGGAGGAAAGTATACGTTTTATGATGTACACTACCATCTTATTCCACATCCTTTTTCTAAAACACTACCTTAATGTTTAAGCACTTTTTATTTCTTATGAAAAATATAGCAGTACAGCGATTACAAACTCATTCTTAATTATCAGTAAAACTTGGAACAGAAGATCGACCCTGCAGAATAATATCCTTTCTGTCAGTTAAAACAACAACCGTTAGTATTATTCATTCTAACATTAATTATCTTGGATTTTCTTTGATCACAAATTGATTTGTGACAATGCTTGTTTTAAATCATCAATTAATAACTCGGACTCTTCTAATCCAATATGAACTCTTACTAACGATAGTCTATCTTTATCATTATCACCACAAAGGGTTACCGCATATGGTATTATAAGACTTTCATAACCACCCCAACTTACTGCCCGCCTAAAATACTTTAAACTATCGGTAAATTTAGCTATGTTATTTTCTGAGTTTGTTTTTATTTTAAAAGAAAACAACCCTGACCCACCCCGCATCTGTTCTTTTGCTAATTTAAACTGGGGATTTTCTTTAAAAAATGGGTAATTTATCTCGGCAATCTTTTCTTCATTTTTCAAAAAATCGATAATTTTAAGTGTATTCTCATAATGAACACGCATTCTAATATGAAGCGTCCTCAAACCTCTTAAAACCAGCCAGGCCATAAAAGGATCGGGAACTGTACCTATATTTTGAAACTCGGTCTTAAAGATATGAGCAATATCTTCTTCCTTGCCTATAATAGCCCCTGCTACTACATCACTATGCCCTCCTATATATTTCGAAACAGAATGCACGACTAGGTCTATCCCATAGTCAATTGGATTTTGAAAAATGGGAGTAGCCCAGCTATTATCTATGATTGTTTTAATTCCATGTTTTTTTGCTATTTTCGCTATCTGCTTAAGGTTCTGAATTTTAAAAGAAAAAGTAGTAGGACTTTCAAGATAGATTATTTTGGTATTTTTATTTATATTTTTCTCAATTTCTTCAGGGTCGGTTCCTTCAACATAAGAAAAGGAAACGTTAAATCTTTTAAGATATTTTTCTAATAAAGTTTTAGTCCAACCATATACATCTCTCACTGATATTACATGGTCTCCAGATTTTAAAAAAGCCATCATGCTTCCTGAAATAGCTGCTACCCCTGAGCTAACCAATTTTGCTTTTTCTCCATGTTCTAATTCAGCTATTTTTTCTTCCACTAAATTAACTGTTGGATTATTTCCCCGGCTATAAATGTAACTATTTTTCTCGTCTTTTAATGCATTTTTAAAATCAGCAAATGTTTTAAAAGAAAAGATAGAGGTTTGAAAAATTGGAGGGTTCACTGCCCCAAAAGGTAAATCTTCTTCTCCTAAATGATGCAATATCTCTGTTACTTTGGGTTTTTTTGTTTTCATAATTTCATGTCTCCTCTTCTCCAACATATTCATATATTTTTATTATTTCTTTCATTAATAATGAAGTTTTTAATTGGCCTTCTATTACTCCTTCGCTCGAACTTATAATTATAATTGTATTTCTGTGCAAAAGCTTAATCTAATAATTGTTTATATATAGCAAGCTTAGCCTACCATCATTTTTTTTCAAATAATAGTCATTCTATCAAATAAGCTCATTAACTCAACCTTTGCAGTTCAATAATAACACTTTTTCAAACAACAATAATGGGGAACTATTCATAAAATGAGTGAATTGTATAGCTGATGAGTCTATTCTGAAAATATCATTCAAATGAATTCTCCTACTTGGAGGGGTGGCGCTTTGTGGTGGATAGGGTGCCTTTAATCTGTCATCCAAAGTGGTGACTTTCCACCTACATGTCTCATCCACTCAATTCGTCGTTGCGAGGAGCCTAACCGTCTTTTGGTTAGACGACGTGACAATCTCTTAATGAAGTCTTTAAAGGATTAGGAATAGAAAAGCAGTCATATATTTATATCTTGAGTAACCGTTAGAATAGAATCTTATAGGTTGGTATCACCAGTGATCTAATCAAAAGAGTATGGGAACATAAAAATCAAGTTGTGGGTGGATTTACTAAGAAACAGAATCTTGATAAGGTAGTCTATTATGAAATCTATGATGATATTGTAATTGTCATCAATCGAGAGAAACAAATCAAGTCCTGGTCACGGAGGAAGAAGATAGAACTCATTCATGCTTTGAATCCCTATTGGGATGATTTATATGAAAAACTATCCAATTAGAGATTGCCACGTCGCACAAGATGCTCCTCGCAATAACGGAGAGGAGAGTGGTTTGATAAAGCAAACCACATTAAAATACTATTAATAAACGTAGGAGCGACAATTTATTGCACCCGTTTAATGTAGCGACATGCCATGGCATGTCGAATCTTGGGTTTTCATCTTCATCTGGTGCTGATAGGCAGTATGATAGTCTATTCTCAGGTAAGCGTCAGCAAGCTGAGATGTTTTACTCACTTGCCTGAGGACGAAGAAAGAAATAAAAATGGATGCGGGAAGATCCGGCCCTCTGCTCCCATCGAAGTCGGTCAGTTAATTGCCGAATACAAAAACCGGATCGGCTTAAATTATAGTTTTCAACCTTGGACTCGTCTTCGTTCTTGGGTTCTTCGAGTGGGAATGGAAGAACTTCTCCTTCATAGCGAATACTGATATCAATTGAATTATTATCGATGATCGCCATAGTTTCTATGGTTCCTTTAGCCAATTTAGCTCGGGTAGCTTTCTGGTAATATTCTGTCAAAGCTTTGGTTGCGCGGCTGAGAACCTCACCATCTACTCCAACCGGGAGTACTTCCTTCTCCATAAATTCCTGAATTTTTGTCAAATCCTTTCCGTCTGGTTCAAGTTTGGTACTCTTTCTGGTTAAAAACTTAACATCTCCCTCGGATTCTAATCCTAATAGCTTGATCGCTTGCTCACGAAGTTTAAATTTTTGAATTTTTCCACTGGCAGTAGTTGGAAAATTATCAATAAAAAAGAAATAGGAAGGAATCTTATACCTTGATATGCGATCCCAACAAAAATCCTTAGCTTCAATTTCAGTCATCTCTTTATCAGGTTTTAATTGGACAAAAGCCACCACTTCTTCACCATAATACCGGCTGGGTACTCCAACAACCTGAACATCCTTAATTTTCGGATGAAGATAGAGATACTCCTCAATTTCTCGGGGATAAATATTTTCTCCACCACGAATAATCATGTCTTTTAAACGACCGGTTATACGATAATATCCATTTTCATCAACCATAGCGATATCGCCGGAATGAAGCCATCCATCGGGTTCGATTACTTTTTGGGTCTCTTCTGGCATATTATAATACCCCTTCATGACGTGATAACCTCGAGTGCAGAGTTCACCAGGCTGGTTTATCCTTACCTTTTCACCAGTATTGAGATCAATGAGCTTCACTTCGACTCCAGGAAGAAGCCGACCTACTGTGCTCACCCTCAATTCCAAAGGGTCGGTAGTACGAGTCATAGTAATTCCCGGTGATGCTTCGGTAAGACCATAAGTAATGCAGATTTCTCCCATGTTCATTTCTTCTACAACTGCTTTCATCACCTCAGTAGGACAGGGGGAACCAGCCATAATTCCGGTTCGAAGAGAAGATAGATCAAATTTGGTTTTCTTCATTTCTTCTAATTCAGCTATAAACATGGTCGGAACTCCATGGACCGCTGAACATCGAACATCTTGAATAGCATCTAAAACTCTTCGAGCTCGAAAACTTTCCACTGGAACCATAGTTGCACCTGATGAGACACACAACATAGTTCCCATGACACATCCAAAGCAATGAAAAAATGGCACAGTAATGCAAAGTTTGTCTTCTGGGGTAAAATTGAGGCAATCTGCTTGGCTTTTAGCATTACCAATAACATTGGTATGGGTTAACATGACTCCCTTGGGGAATCCAGTCGTCCCTGAAGTATACTGCATATTCACTACATCATCTGGGATAACTTCTTCCTGCCTCTTCTGATATTCCTCGTCAGATATCTGGCTTGATAGCTCGTATAAATCATCATATCGGAACATTCCCGGCATCCGTTCTTCTCCGATAGCAATAACATTCTTTAAGTAAGGAAATTTTTCCGATTTTAACTGTCCTGGTTGACAGGTTTTCAGTTCTGGACAGAGTTCATAAACCATATTAAAATAATCTCTCGGTTGATGAACCCCATCAACCAAAACTAATGTTGACGAATCCGATTGTTTCAAGAGATATTCCAGCTCAAAGGATCGATATTGGGTGTTGACAGTTACTAAAACCCCTCCCATCTTGGCACTTCCAAATTGGGTTAATACCCATTCGGCCACATTGTTTGCCCAGATAGCAACATGGGATCCTTTCTTTAGTCCTAACGCTATGAACCCTTTGGCAATCTGATCGCATTTCTCTTTAAATTGCTGGTGGGTTAATCGAAGACCAGTGGAATGATAGACTAATGCATCTCTTTCTCCCAGTTTTTCAGCCATCAAATCGACCAACTGTCCAACGGTAATTTTCCCAATTTCGTATTCCGGAGTTCTCATGAAACACCTCATTTAAAAATTTTAAATCAATTTTGCATCACTTCGAAGGTGTTATTTTATCAATCTCGTAATAGCTTGGCAAGATAGATTACCATATCGCTTTTCGGTAAAAGATGAGGATGAAAATATATACTCAAGAACCAGCCTGCCTCTTTAGAAAAGGGGGTAAGGGGGATTTGATTTTTTGGAAACCAATCGAATCCCAAACCCTCTCCCTTTAGGTAAAGGGAGAGGAATAAAAAAGATTAAGCTCAAGAGATTGCCACGTCACTCCGTTCCTCGCAATGACGAATCAGAGTTCCTTCTCCCTTGATAGGAGAAGGGTGAGGATGAGTGTGAAACCCAAGATTCAGATCCAGGTTTGGTGTTTTGAAATGAAGCTTGAGGAAATTATCCGAACTTTTCCCTCACCTTAATTTGAATCATTCCCCCATTGAGGGGGGATTCAGGGGGGTGTGCCTTTATATTTTCTATTTTTTTGATCTTTTTTCGCTCATTCTTGTATTTTCGTGATAGACCCTCATGCCACTTCGTGGCACCAGATGAAAATAAAAACCCAAGATTCGACATGCCATGGCATGTCGCTACATTAATCGGGCGTAATAAAGGCTGAGGGGGTGAGGGGGAGAATGGGAGAGGGGGTGAATAAAAAAGAATTAAAGGATAAAAGAAAAAATTACCAGATGAGATCCTAACGCGGCAAAGCAAAGATCAGGATGGCGCCTTTTTAAAAATCTTTTGTAGGGGCTAGATTTATCATGCCCATTCCAAATCCGTCATTGCGAGAAGCGTTTTATGCGACGTGGCAATCTCATTTAGAAAATTTTTTAACCAACTCACGACTTACAATTCACGATTCACAGTTTTTGATAATGAAATTGCCACTATGCTGCGCTACTCGAAATTACTGAACTTATTTAAATTAGCTTTCTCCGATGCTAGATACTGTTTCTCTAAAATTGGGAATTATTCTTTACATAACTTCATTCCAAATTTTGAATTATGCTTCTTAATTTTTTTAAATTGATAATACTATGCCACAAGAGAAAAAAGAGGATATTAGAAGCTAATAATTTATTATTAAGAAATATAAATAGTGCTCATGATTGAACTTCTTTCTTAAAATTCACTCATGAGCACTATAAGAATCTAACCGTTATTTATTATGTTTTATATTAATATTAAATTGCTTAAAAAATAATTCTAACTAAATATTCTTTTTATTGACCTTAATTTTATCTACATTTCCTTTTAATTGACCTAGTATGGGCTCATCTTTACTCTCATTACCCCATTTGTTATTTATATCAGCATATAATAATGTTTCAGATAAATTAACCACTTCGCCAATAATATGTAAATTTGAAACTTGTAGTGAACCAGTAGCTCCAGAACGGATAATAATGGCACTATGATAAGCTTTAGGTTCATTAGCAACAAGGCAATTTTTATCAACTATATATTTCCCACTCGAAATGGTTAAGTTATTACCACTATTAGCTGAACCACTTGCAAAGCGGACACAATATGTATCGTTATCCGCTCCTTGTGCTATGACGCTAATATCTGTATTAATAACTCTTAAATTGTTGCCTCCTTGCAAATTTATACCACTCTTACAATTTTCGATCGTACAATTTCGAACTGTAAGATTATCAGCTTTACCCTGTATGGTCACATAGTACCCATTTCTAAAAGAACAATTATCAATTGTGATATTCGAACATCCATTTTTTAATTCTATTCCATTTATTCCATTATTCATAAACCTACCATTGGCATTAAAATCACAATTTTCTATTGTGATATTCGATTTTCCTTCAACAATTATACTATGTCCACTACCTGCTACTGCTTCGAATCGAGCATCTTCAATAACTACATTACCAGTGGCTATATTAACGGTATTATTAAAAACTGCCCCATGTTTTACACGAGACTTTAACGTTACTGATTTATCTAAAGTGATATCTTCTTTTGATACAAAATTCGAACCTAAAAAAGCTACTCCACCCTCAGCTTTATCAATAGCATTTTCTAATTCCTCTTCATTCGTTGCAACTACGTAAACCTTTTTACTCATTTGGGCTATTACATTATTATTGCTCACATCAACCAATTGAACTGTAAGCTCATATTCCCCACTTTTATCAGATAAAAAATAAACATCTGTTGTTGCAGTGTATTCCGCTGGTAATTCAAATCCTTCAAGACGTCCCCAGCCAACTTGGTTAATATCATACCAGTTGCCATCTGTATCTTTAGCCCAGAGTTGGATATTATTAACATCTGGATTTACTGGTAAAAATCTAACTGCAGCATAACCGGATTTTCCTTTCACCTCAGTGGATAAAGTTACTTTTATAGGTTCAAGATTAAGGTCAACAATCATTTGTTCTATATTACTACTATTCGCTAAATCACGAATCGGATATTCATTTTTTAAATCTTGAAAGGTTATTTGATAGGTTGATTTTTCCGGTAACGGTGTTGGAGTTGGTGTTGGTGTTGGAGTTGGAGTTGGTGTTCCGCCCCCTCCTCCACCTGTTGCTGGTTGTGGAGAAACAATGTTATTGATTACGTTATTGACTTGGGTATTGGTAGTTGGATCTCCTCCTGCTTCCAAGATAGTCTCAATTTGATTAACTAACTGAGAAAAACCAGAAAGGTTAGAAATAGCATCGATATCAATTTGAGATGGGTCGCTACCGGCTTCAACCAGATACATAAAGATAAGTACTTGAGCGGTTGAATTGGCATCAGCCATTCCCAAATCTTTGGTTTCCCCTTCTTGAATGATTGGTGATACATCAAGTACTTTGATATTCCCTTTTCCAGCTTCAACAATATAAGGTCCACCTGCTGGTACGTTGACATTATAGTTGCCATTAGCATCAGTTGTGGTGGTAGCAATGACATTATCAGTTTTTGGGTCAACAATATTAACCGTTGCATCGGCTAAGGCTTGACCGGTGACTTGTTTCCCTTTCACTACTCCTTCTGGAACCACTACTTTACCTTTTAATATGGTTTTTGGTAGAGGTGCCGTTGTAGTGGATGCAATACAACCATTTAAAACAAACATGAACAATAACAAAATAAATATTATTGAATAATTTCGTAATTTATACAATCTATTTTCCCCCTATAAATAATTATTTTCCTTATATATATGATTTTTTATTTAGATAATATATATAATTATTATATTGACATATATTTATTAATATATTTTTTTACTTAATTATCAGTATATATTAACTATCATAATAATTTTTGTCAATATAAATATATTCATGTAGTATTTTTTATTTTATATCATTCTAATATTCATTATTAAACAAGAGTTTTTTATCTCTCCGAATTCTTTTTTATTCCAATAGAATTTTTTCTTTTATATCAATGTTCTTTAAGGAAGGTCAAAAGCAGAAATCTTGGCAATTTTGAAGAAGTAAATTATCTGACTTAAATCAAATTTTTTCGTTGTATATTGACTTTTGGTCGAATGAGGCATTTCTTCCCATATCCGATAAGATCCGATCGGCCAGCTTTGAGAAGAGCCTCTTTGACTAAGCGGTGATTTTCAGGGCGGCGGTACTGAATGAGGGCACGTTGCAGAGCTTTTTCGTGGGGTGACTTTGGAACATAAACTTTTTTCATGGTACGTGGATCGAGCTCAGTGTAATACATGGCAGTGGAGAGAGTTCCAGGGGTGGGATAGAAATCTTGAACCTGTTCGGGATTATATCCCATATCTCTGACATATTCAGCTAACTCGATGGCGGCTTTAAGGTCAGACCCAGGATGGCTTGACATGAAGTAAGGAACCAAGTAATGCTTGAGATGATGTTTTTTATTTATTTCAAAATACTTTTTAACAAATTGCTTATAGACTTCTCTACCCGGTTTCCCCATTTTTTCCAGGACTTGGTTTGAAACATGTTCAGGAGCAACTTTGAGCTGTCCACTTACGTGATGAATACACAATTCTTCAAAAAAAGTATCATTTTGATCAGCCAGAAGATAATCAAAACGAATACCAGATCTGATAAAAACCTTTTTTATCCCAGGTATTTGACGTATCTTTCTGAGTAATTCGAGAAAATCATGATGATCCGAATTTAATTGAGAGCAGGGGCGAGGAAACAAACATTGACGCTTTTCACAAGTTCCCCGATCAAGCTGTTTTTGACAGGCGGGTTGAAAAAAATTAGCTGTTGGCCCTCCTACGTCATGGATATATCCCTTGAAATCAGGAAAATGAGTGAGTTCTTCGATTTCTTTAAGAATAGACTCCTGGCTTCGAGATTGGATAATCCTTCCCTGGTGAGAACTCAACGAGCAAAAACTACATCCTCCAAAACAACCTCGGTGGCTGGTTACGCTAAACCGCACCTCTTTGATTGCTGGTATTCCTCCGTATTTTTCATAACGAGGATGATAAGTTCGTATATAAGGAAACGAGTAAATTTCATCGATCTCTTTCTGAGTAAGAGGTATAGACGGTGGGTTTTGAACGATATAGAGGTCACCGGTCGGTTCAACTAAAACTTTCCCTTGAAAAGGATTATAATTCTGATATTGGATGATATAACTTTCGGCAAATTTTTCTTTTGATACTTTAATTTCCTGATAAGATGGAAGAATAATAGGTTGATAAGCATACTGAAGATTATTGGTTTTAAAAACTGTTCCATTGACATAGATAATATCCTTAATGTCCAACCCACCCTGCAAAGCATCGGCAATTTCTCCAATCGCCTTTTCTCCCATACCGTAAACGATCAGATCAGCACCAGAATCAAGAAGCAGTGAAGGTCGTAACCGATTTTCCCAGTAATCGTAATGGGCTAAACGTCGCAGGCTGGCTTCGATCCCTCCCAGTATGATTGGGATATCACCATAGACTTCACGGATTTTCTGAGAATAGACGATAGTTGCTCGATCCGGCCGAAAACCGGTTTTTCCTGCCGGTGAATAATCATCTTTGGTTCTTTTTCTTTTCGCTACAGTATAATGATTCACCATTGAATCGAGGTTTCCAGCAGTGACTAAAAAAGCTAAACGCGGCTTACCTAAGCTGGTGAAATCACGAGCATCCTGCCAGCGAGGTTGAGGCAAAATCCCAATTCGATAACCACGGCTCTCTAAATAACGGGATATTATTGCCGTTCCAAAGGAGGGATGATCAACATAAGCATCTCCTGAAACCAGGATAAAATCCAGTTCATCCCATCCTCGGGTTTTCATTTCGCTTTTGGTGGTTGGTAAGAAATTTTTCATAAATTTTCCTCGATTATTTTAAATGGGTTTGATAAATTAAGCTCCTACGGAAAATAGGGAGAATGTAATTTATTGTACCGAGTTCACTTTGGGCATTAAGGTAAATAGTTGATATAATAAGCATTTGTTATTTTATCATGGTCATAGGGAATTGCGAGAGATGATACAACTCCAGGATATTTATCTAAGCTTTAGCGGAAAGGCTCTATTTAATGGCCTTTCTTTGTCTATCAACGAGAAAAATCGCATTGGCTTGGTCGGTAACAATGGTACCGGTAAAACGACCCTTTTCCATATCATTCTTGGAAAAATAAATCCCGATCGGGGCTTGGTAGAAGTTCCAAAAAATAAAACCATCGGGTATCTTCCTCAGGATTTGGTGGAATTAGAACCAATCAACATTATAGACTTTTTAAAAAATGGTACCGGCTTAAAAGTAGTTGAGACCACCCTCAAATCCTGTGAACATAAAATGGCATTTACCGATCCTCAATCTGACCAATATCAAAATCTTTTAAAAAAATATGAGGAAGCCTCACACCTCTTCTCAGTCTTCGATGGATATTCTTTTGAAGCAAAATCCAAAAAAGTTCTTCATGGTTTGGGTTTTGAGGAAAAAGATTACAGTAAGTTGTGTACTGAGTTTTCCGGCGGTTGGAAAATGAAAATACTCTTAGCTTCAATTCTTCTTTCAAATCCCGATATCATGTTACTTGATGAACCGACCAATCACCTTGACACTGAAAATATGGAATGGATGGAAAAGTATCTCGAAGATTATTCGGGTACGCTGGTTACTATTTCCCATGACCGACGTTTTTTAGATAAAATCACCCAACTAACCTTCGAAATTTTTAATGGAAATTTAAACCTCTATCATGGGAATTACTCTTTCTATTTAAAAGAAAAGGATCAAAAACGTCTTTTAATTGAAAAAGAAAATGAAACCCAACGGAAAAAAATTGAGAAAACCGAAGCCTTTATTGAACGTTTTCGTTACAAAGCGACCAAAGCAGCACAAGTTCAAAGTCGAATTAAAATGTTAGAAAAGTTCAATCTGATTGAAATGGAGAAAGAAGCTAAACCGGTGTCTATACACTTCCCTCCCGGCGAAAGGAGTGGTTTGGAAGTTCTCAAAGTCGAGAATTTATCCAAAAAATATGATAGCCGTTTTGTATTCAAGAATATAAATTTTTCTCTTTATCGAGGAGAAAAAGCAGCTCTTGCCGGAGTGAATGGAGCTGGAAAATCAACCCTCACCAGAATAATATCTGGCAATGAAGATCCCACCTCGGGCCAAGTTATTTATGGTGACAAAGTAAAAATTGCCTTCTTTTCTCAAGAGAGTGCGCAAAATCTTAATTATGCTCATACTATTTGGGAAGAGATCAGCTCAATTCCTACTAAAATGCTTGATATTGAAAAAAGAAACCTCTTGGGAGCTTTTCTTTTTTCTGGTGACGATATTTATAAACCGATTCCGGTTTTATCTGGTGGAGAAAAAGCTCGGTTAACTTTAGTAAAAATTCTTATGAACGAAACCAATTTTTTAATTCTTGATGAACCGACTAACCATTTGGATATGAGTACCAATGAACTTTTTCAGAGAGCTTTAATGGAATACAGTGGAACTGTCCTCATCGTTTCCCATGACCGATATTTTCTTGACAATTTAGTTGAACGGGTAATCGAAATTCAGGACGGCAAAATTTACGAATATCCCGGGAATTATTCTTATTACAACGAAAAAAGAGAGCAACGACAAGCCCTTTCTTCTGGTGACTCAGACCAGTCTGAAAAAGAAAAGACAGCTCAATCTAAAAAACGGGAAATTCGACGGATTGAAGCTGAAGCCAGAAACTTCCTTTCCCGGAAAAAAAGAGAAATCCAAAGTCGTTTATTACCAATTGAAGATGCCATCTCAAAACTTGAAAAGAAAAAATCTGAAAATGAATCTCTCTTGTGTGATCCATCAATATTAACTGATTCAGAAAAAGTTCAAACTTTAATGAAAGAGCTCAAAGAAATCAACGAAGAACTCGCCGTCTTTATGCAAAAATGGGAAACCATAGCCGAAGAAATGGATCAACTCAATACCAAAGAAGAATAAATAAAAAAATTTAAAAAGGAGGATTTATGAAACCAATCCAAATTTCCACTTTTAACGTAAATTCAGTTCGATCCCGTCTTCCGATATTGGAAAAGTGGCTTCATAAAAACCCGGTAGAGCTATTAGCCTTACAAGAGACGAAAGTAACCGATGAATTCTTCCCGGTTGACTTTTTTCACGACCTTGGATATCAAATTATCTATCGAGGACAAAAAGCTTACAATGGAGTTGCAGTGGCGACCCGCTTTGAGCCAATCAGGGTTCATTTTGGTTTTAATGATAGTGAGGATCCCCTTGCCGATACCCGTTTGATCCTAATTCAAACACCTCACTTCTTTCTGTTGAATTCATATATTCCCCAAGGAAAATCAATTGACCATCTTGACTACCAATTTAAGATGAGATTTTTTCAAAGAATTCATAATTGGTTCAAAAATGACTTCTCTCTTCAAGATCCTCTAGTTTGGGTTGGCGATATGAACGTGGCGCCAACTGCTATTGATGTGGCTAATCCAGAAGAAAAAAAGAATCACGTTTGCTTCCATGAAGATGTTCGTGAAGTTTATTACCATACCGTCAATTGGGGTTTGATCGATCTTTTTCGTCAATTTAACTCCCAACCGGGTGAATATTCCTTTTGGGACTACCGGGAAAGAAATTCCTTTCGTCTCAATATCGGCTGGAGGCTCGATCATATCCTCTGTACTCCTTCATTGGCAAAATTTGCCGTTGATTGTTATATCGACAAAGAACCTCGAGGATGGGAAAAACCTTCCGATCATACACCGGTCGTCGCCTGTTTACAGTTGAATTGATAAAATTTTCACCCTCATCTCCTTCTTTTCACACTTATCCTTCTTTCCTCTCCCCTGGTGAGAGAGGATTAAGGTGAGGGAGCAACTCTATTTTCCCTACTTCTCAACTGCCAACAAGTGACATGCGAATCCAATACACTGTATATTGTGAATCAATTTTTCTATGCTTTACCAAACAAAAAAGCCCTGGAGAATCTCCAGGGCTTTTCGGGCAAATTAATATTATTCACTCAATTATATTCTTTTAACTTTTGCTGCCTGCGGTCCTTTTGCCCCCTGTTGAACTTCAAACTCTACTGTCTGTCCCTGTTCAAGAGTACGAAAACCGTTACCTTCGATCGCTGAGTAATGAACAAAAACGTCCCCACCCTGATCAGATTCAATAAAACCATAACCCTTTGATGCATTAAACCATTTCACTTTACCAGTTGCCATTTAAACTTAAACCTCCAAAAATTGAAACATGTATTAGCTTTTACAAGCTGTGAAAGGATATTATCACCTAAAAACCGGATTGTCAATGGAAAATATTCGATTATTTCAATATTTTATATTAATTTATAAAGTTTTTTTTGTATTAAATAATACTTCATTTAGTCTGGTTCCTTCATCGATAAGTTAATTCGCTTTCTTTCCAGGTCAACTCCGATAACAATTACTATTACCTTTTGATGAACCTTCACCACCTCAGCAGGATTTTTAATATATTTCCGGGACAACTGACTAATATGGACTAAACCATCTTGATGAACACCAATATCCACAAAAGCTCCGAAGGCAGTGATGTTAGTTATCACACCGGGAAGTTTCATTCCAATTTGAAGGTCTTCGATCGAATTTACACCAGGAGCGAATTGAAAGAACTCAAATTGTTGCCGTGGATCCCGTCCTGGTTTAGAAAGCTCAGTTAGTATATCCTGTAAAGTTGGAAGTCCTACTCTATCATTTAGGTAGTGGTTGAGATTAATTTTCTCAGCGAGATCGTTTTTTCCGATCAACTCAATGATAGAAACCTCTAAATCATTAGCTATTTGCTCAATAATAGAATAACTCTCAGGGTGAACAGCGCTGGCATCAAGGGGGTTTTCTCCATCTCGAATTCGCAAGAATCCTGCTGATTGCTCAAATGCCTTGGGACCTAAGCGAGGAACTTTTTTTAACTGTTCTCGCGAACGAAAAGGACCATTTTGGCTTCGGTAATCTACTATCGCCTGGGCTAGGTGGGGACCGAATCCAGAAACATAACTAAGCAGCTCTCCGCTGGCAGTATTCATTTCCACCCCAACACTATTCACACAGCTCATTACAACATCATCTAAAGATTTTTTAAGTTCAGTTTGATCGACATCGTGCTGGTATTGCCCCACACCAATTGACTTTGGATCAATTTTAACTAGTTCGGCTAAAGGATCCATCAACCTTCTTCCAATCGATACTGCTCCTCTTACCGTCACATCTTGGTCAGGAAATTCCTTTCGAGCTACTTCAGACGCAGAATATACCGAGGCGCCACTTTCATTGACCATAACTAAGGGAATTTTTGATAATCCTTCTAAGCTACACAGAAAAGCTTCGGTCTCTCTTCCTGCTGTTCCATTTCCAACCGCGATACATTCGATATTAAATTCTTGACACCTTTTTAAAATTAATTTGCTGGCTGACTCCTTATCTTCTTGAGGTGGATGGGGATAGATGGTATCGTGTTGCAGTAAATTCCCCTGGCTATCGAGACAAACCATTTTACAACCGGTTCGAAACCCGGGATCGATGGCCAATAATCTTTTTTGCCCCAGTGGTGGGAATAACAACAACTGTCGAAGATTTTCAGAAAAGACTTCAATGGCTATTTGGTCAGCTCTTTCTTTGCTGATTAACCGGACATCATTTTCCAATGATGGAGCCATTAGTCTTTTATAACAATCTTGACAGGCTTCCTTTACAATCAATGATGGAGGGTTGGTTCCTTTGACAAAAAAGGATTCCAAGAGCGATAGAGCAATGTCTTCGGGAGGAAGGATCCGGAGCGATAAAAAC
>Ga0334888_1002904_pt1 | contig 17811 bp, 13 predicted proteins | sample GraSluR1_MG_FD_207227 | JGI IMG/M metagenome (GOLD analysis project Ga0334888, IMG submission 207227) | Sludge microbial communities from methane-producing bioreactor in Wageningen University, Netherlands - Granular Sludge_3_08-R1 | ecosystem: Engineered > Bioreactor > Anaerobic > Unclassified ...
CAATGAGCAAGATACTCCAGAATACAAAAAAGAAGACGGAATAGGGTAACATGGTAGAAATGAGTGTACCAATGCCGGCTTTTTTGTCGTATTTTTCGAAGTAAACGATTATCAAGGCAAAGAAACTCATCATGGGCGAGATGATATTTGTAACACTATCGCCTACGCGGAAAACGGCTTGCGAAAGCTCGGGGGAGAAGCCCAACAGCATAAACATCGGGATAAAAACTGGTCCTAAAATGGCCCATTTGGCAGAAGCACTTCCCATGAACATATTGATAAAACCCGATAGGATGACGAAAAGCAGGAGCAAAGGAACTGTTCCCATATTGATCTGTTGCAATAAATGAGCACCCTCAATGGCAATGATCAAACCCAGGTTGCTCCATTTGAAATACGCCACAAACTGAGCCGCAAAAAACACCAAAACCATAAAGGCTGCCAGTGTCTTAAAGCTTTGAACCATACCTTTTACCACATCAGCATCGTTTTTGAATTTTCCGGTCATAAAGCCATACAATGCCCCCAAACTTCCGGCAGCAAAAAACAACAGGGCAATAAATCCTTTGAGCAGAGGTGACCTTAAAATACTATTTTCGGGACCTCTGAAAAATCCGTTTTCGGGTAAGGTTGTTGCCAGAATCAGTATTATCCATCCAAGCATCAACAGCATGGTGTAACGCAGGGCTTTTTTTTCTTGTTTGCTCAACGGATTGATGGGTTCTTGTTCCACATCACCAGTATATTTGCCCAATCTGGGCTCAACAACCTTATTGGTAACCCAGGTACCCAAAAAAGCAATCAAAAAGGTTGACACAAACATGAAATAATAATTGGCTGTTGGCAGCACATAATAATCCGGATCAAGAATTCGAGCTGATTCTGTTGATAAACCGGCAAGCAAAGGATCGATAGTGCCGATCATCAGGTTGGCTGAGAAACCGCCTGATACGCCTGCAAAAGCGGCCGCCATACCAGCTATGGGATGTCTGCCAACGGCATGAAAGATGATTCCTGCCATGGGGATGATGAGTACATAACCCAGATCGGAAGCCATATTCGATAGTATTCCTGAGAGCACCAAAACAAAAGTCAGGAGTGAAGATGGTGCCTTGATCACAAGCAATCTGATGGTAGCACCAACCAGTCCGCTGCTTTCGGCAATCCCAATACCCAAAAGGGCTACCATCACAATGCCGAGGGGAGCAAATCCAGTATAGTTATCCACCATATCCAGAAAAATGCGATGCACCCCGTCTTTTGAAAGCAGGTTGACAATTTGCACCTGTTCATCGGTTGCAGGATGAACAGCCACCCAGCCAAAAAAATGTCCGACCCATGAAATGATCAAAACCAAAATGGCCAGCAAAGCGAAAATACTGGCGGGATGAGGAAGGGCATTGCCGCCTACTTCAACAAAATGCAGAAAACGATCAAAGAAACTTCTTTTGGGAGGTGCTGAGGCTTGCGTCATGTGATGAATTTATATTTAAAAAGCGAAGATAATTAATTCGGACAGAATGCATGATAATTTAATGTCCTGCAAAGCTTCTGTTTGCGGGCTAATATTTAACTTTGCATCCCAACTAAGCCTTTACACATGACATTAATCAAATCAATTTCCGGCATCAGGGGTACCATAGGAGGGAAGCCCGGAGAAGCACTCACTCCTGTAGATATTGTAAAATTTACAGCTGCTTTTGTCGAGCTTATTCGTAAGGAAAGGACAAAAGATAAACTGGTTATGGTTGTTGGCCGCGATGCCCGGCTTTCGGGGTTTATGGTTAACCAGCTGGTTTGTGGAAGTTTGCAGGCCAAGGGCGTTGATGTGATTGATATTGGCCTGAGCACAACCCCAACCGTTGAAGTGGCTGTTCCTGCCCTAAATGCTGATGGCGGTATCATCCTCACGGCAAGTCATAATCCTGCCCAGTGGAATGCCCTGAAACTGCTTAACCATAAAGGAGAGTTTATTTCGGCAGCCGAAGGCGAGTGGCTGCTCGAAAAGGCAGAGCAGGAAAGCTTTGTTTTTTCTTCTATCGAAAAGATCGGTTCCTATGAAAAACAGGATGGATGGATTGATAAGCATATTCAAATGGTTTGTGATTTACGCCTTGTAGATAAGGAAGCTATAAAAAATGCCGGTTTCAGTATGGCTGTGGACGCTGTAAACTCTACCGGCGGACTGGCTATTCCGGCTCTATTGCAAGCACTTGGTGTGGAGGTGATTTATCCTTTGTATTGCGAACCGAATGGCGATTTTCCTCATAATCCAGAGCCTTTGGCCGAGCATCTCACGGCAATAGCCTCTCTTGTAAAAGAGAAAAAGGCTTCATTGGGTTTTGTTGTGGATCCTGATGTGGACAGGCTGGCTATTGTTGATGAGAACGGAAATATGTTTGGCGAAGAATATACCCTCGTTGCAGTGGCGGATTATGTATTGCAACAACAAGGTGGAAGTACGGTGAGCAATCTTTCGTCCTCACGGGCATTACGTGATGTAACCCGCAGTCATGGCGGCCAGTATCAGGCTTCGGCAGTAGGTGAGGTGAATGTGGTGGAACTGATGAAGCAAACAAATGCCATCATTGGTGGCGAAGGCAATGGCGGCGTGATATATCCAGAATTGCATTATGGTCGGGATGCCTTGGTTGGGGTGGCTTTATTTTTGACTCATCTTGCCAAAAGCGGCAAAAGCTGTTCCGAATTGCGTGCCAGCTATCCTGATTATCACATGTCGAAGAATAAGTTACAGCTTGATGCCAAAACCGATGTAGATGCCTTATTGAAAAGACTTGCCGGCCATTATTCTGAAGAGGAAATCAGCACGATTGACGGATTGAAGATAGACTTTGAGCATGGCTGGGTGCATCTGCGTAAATCCAATACCGAACCCATCATCAGAATTTATTCAGAAGCCAAAACATCAGAGCAGGCCAAGGCTCTGGCTCATCGCATGATTGATATTGCACAGCAAATGATATCGGGTATGGCCTAAGGTTTTGTTTTTCGTTGAATATTGCTAAATTCGCCACACGAAAATCATAATCGCATGGCAAAAAAATCCAAATCTGCCAAAAGACGGCGTACAAAGTTTAAAACGATCACTTTCAAGTTAACCGAAGGACAGTATCGCTCCCTGACGAATTACTGCAAAGCCCGAAAAACAACGCCTATCAAACTGATTAAAAAGAATATCGGTAGGTTTATCACTGCTTATACCTATGATGTGCCACCCAATTTTTATGTCACCGAGAATCAACTGGAGCTATTCCGTGAAGAATAAATCCATCCTAAAGATGAAAAGTTGTACGATTAAGTATCGAACGGCTTAAAGTCACTTCATCCGCATATTCCAGGGCATCTCCAATGGCAATACCTTTCGAAATGGTCGTAACTTTACCTTTAAATTGATTCAGTTGCTTAAAGATGTAATAGTTTGTGGTGTCGCCCTCGATGGTGGCGGGCAGTGCAAGAATGATTTCGTTAAAGTGTTCTTCATACGTACGCCGGATCAGACTGTCGATATGCAGGTCAGTGGGGCTGATGCCTTCAACCGGACTGATCACACCACCCAACACATGATACAAGCCATTGAAAGTGGCAGTACGTTCGATGGCCAGCACATCGCGCAGGTCGGCAACTACACAAAGGCTGTTTTCGTCGCGGCGCGGGTTGGCACAGATGGCACAAACCGGAGTGTCGCTGATGTTGTGGCAGCGTTCGCAAAGCAGGATACGACTGCGCATTTGCGTGATTGCCTGGGCCAGAGCTTCGGCTTTTGTTGGTTCTTCGCGCAGCAGATGCAATGCCAAACGCAAGGCGGTTTTTTTGCCAATGCCGGGCAAACGTGATAACTCATTCACCGCATTTTCGAGGAGTACAGAGGAATATTCAGACACAGATAAGCTTTTCGACAAAAATACGTTATTTCAATTAAGCAAGTTCCACAATACAATGATGAAATTTAAAACAGTTTTTAAGAGGACTTTTCTATCAAAAGTGATTTTTGTTTTGCTGATCAGCTGGTCGATTCCACAGTTCGGTTTTGGACAGGAAATGATCAATCAGACCGATGCAAATGGGAAAAAAACCGGCCTTTGGAAAGGCTTTCATGAAGATGGAAGTCTGCGATACGAAGGCAGTTTTATAAACGACAAGCCACAGGGAGTTTTCAGTTATTATGATGAATCAGGCAGGTTGAAAGCTACCAACAGCTTTGACCGTACCGGACGAAAAGCATGGCATAAAGCTTATGATTCAACAGGTTTTTTGCTTGCAGAAGGTATCTATCTGAATCAGAAAAAGGATAGCATCTGGACTTATTACAGTGCAGCTGACAGTGCTGTTATTGCCAGAGATGCTTACCAGTTCGATAAAAAGCACGGCTTATCGGTTACTTATTATCCCCAATCAGGGCAGCCAGCTGAAGAATTGCATTACGAAAACGGAATAGCACAAGGTGCCTGGAATAAATACTTTGATGACGGCACACTGATGACTTCGGGTTTTTATGAAAACGGCAAATTAAACGGTCCTTTCACTTCCTATCATCCAAATGGTCAAATTAATGTGAAAGGACAGTATGAGCATGATCTCCAGCAGGGTGTCTGGGAGTTCTTTGATGAAGATGGAAATCTGATCAATACAGAGAAATATCAGATGAGAGAGTAAGCTTGGAACTTCTTCAAACTGATTGTTTCATATATCATGGAAGGCTTAGAAGTGTTTTATTTGTTCAGCCTCCTCCTTTAATGAGTGGCATTTTGCAGCTAAACAGAACAACATACTTATCTAACATTTTTTTCTAAGCCTTGAAATACCCATGGTTATGCAATTTTTGCCAGAACGAATTTTTTATGATTTAGCTGTCAGCAAATGAATTGACAATTGGATGTAATTTTAATTAATGTGATGTTAACAGACTATGGTTTTCAAGAAATGGCAGCAGTACAGGTATGGTTTGCATACTTATCCAATTTTGACCAGAAAAGGGTGATTTAAGGCTACTCATAAAATTTCAGTTATTCCATGAAGATATCAACTGATCTGTAATTTTAACTTACAGACCAGACAAATGCAAGCTTGTGAAGTATTTTAATCCAAACAGCTATTACATAGTAGGATTTGGTCAAGTTCTGAACGCCAGCTGTTTGGAAGCTGTAGTTGGGGTATAAAAAGGTCTCTTAACGAAGAGTGATTTCACATTGTTGAGTTTATTAAGCACAAATTGTTAAATTTGGACTGGCTAATGAATTTTTTGGTTTTCTTATCTTTTTGATTTACTACAAAATGATTGATTGAAGAAAAGAAACAAACTTGTCGGGCAAATGAACACAAAAGCACTATTCAGGGATATCCGATTCTGGATAATTTTCTTTTTTGCAATCAGATTGATTGGGATTACTAATCCACCCCTTGAAGCGAGCCACAATTGGCGACAGACGACTGTTACGATGGTTGCCAGAAATTTTCTGGAAGTTGATAACAATATATTTTTCCCCAGAATTGATATTGCCGGCGAAAAAACTGGAATTACTGGCATGGAGTTCCCGTTACTCAATTATTTGATTTATCTTGTCGCCAAACTTTTTGGTTATCAACATTGGTATGGTCGTCTTATTAATCTGCTCATCTCTAGTTTTGGGATCTGGTTTTTTTACAAACTGCTTGGTAAGTATTTTACCAGACAAACCGCTTTCTATGCTGCCATTATTTTGATTGTTTCCATTTGGTTTCAGTTTTCCCGAAAAATTATGCCTGATACTTTTTCGATGTCGTTGATTATTGCAAGTATCTATTATGGAAGCAATTATTTGGATAATACATCTCGGAAATATGCTTTGATTCATTTGATTTGCTATGTAATTTTAATGCTACTCGGAGCTTTGTCAAAGCTGCCCTCCGGTATGTTGCTTGTGGTTTTTGTTTTGTTTATTTTCAATAGAAATATTCATTTAAAACGAAGATATATCTTTGTAGTTGTCTCTCTGATGGGTATTTTGCCTGTTGTGTTCTGGTATTATTATTGGGTTCCGTACCTGGTGGAAGAATATGGATTTTTACATTTTTTTATGGGTAAGAGTTTTAGTCAGGGATTTATTGAAATCTTTCAAAATCTGAATGAAACCTTAAATAAGTTTTACGATACTGCCATGAAATTCATTGGATTTGTGATTTTTGTCTATGGGCTTGCCTTATCAATCATAAAAAAGGATAAGAATGTTTATTTGGTGTTTATATTGACTTTTATAAGTTTTTCAATATTAATATTTAAAGCTGGCTATACTTTCTCGCATCACAGTTATTACATCATTCCCTTTGTTCCGGTGATGGCTTTGGTAGCCGGATACGGCCTCGCAACAATCAGGCATACAAAAATTGCATTAATTATTCTGATTGCAATAGCTGTTGAAGGTATAGCCAATCAACAGCATGATTTCAGAATCAAGGATAAGGATGCAAGATTGTTGAGACTTGAAAGTGATCTTGATAAGGTATCATTGCCGAGCGATTTGATTATCATAAATAGCGGCGACTATCCAAGTCCGATGTATTTTGCCCATCGAAAAGGTTGGGTCAATAGTAATGAAAGAATTGAAGATGAGACTTATGTAAAAAGCCTGGAGCAAAAAGGGCTAAGATTTATCGTGATTTTAAAGAGGAGCTTCGGCACCGAAATTTCGTTATCATCCTATAATAAGGTTTTTGAAAATGAGGATTACTGCATTTATGAATTGTAAGAGCTTCAGCCTAGAATAGGTTTATACTATATGATTTCGGTTGATTTTATCGGAAGTCTCCGGTAATTAATACATAATTACTTCATCAGCACGGCCAGTTTTCTGCTCGCCGGAAACTGCTCCATCAGGGTTTTGAGTAGTACGGTGATGGGTATAGAGAGGATCATACCAGGAATGCCCCACAGATAACCCCAAAACATCAGCATTACCAAAACGGTGATCACATTGATAGAAAAGGATTTGCCCATCAGCACTGGTTCCAAAACCGATCCAAAAAGCACCTGCACTCCTGTAAATAGCAGACTTACAAGCAGGATGGTTCCTGGAGTTTCGAGCTCGATAAAGGCAAAAAGGGCAGCCAACAAGGTGGCAACCACTGAGCCAATCATCTGAACAAAGTTGATGGCAAAGGCAAACACACCCCAGAAAAGCGGAAAGCTGATGCCAAAACTCCAGGCAATCAGCCCAAAGCCCAAGCCAGTTAAGAAACTCATCAGAAACTTCACTTTCAAAAACTTAACAATGCTACGTTCAATAGCCATATAGGTTTTGATAGTCTGGGTGCGTCGCAGCAGCAGCGATTCCTGCATCAGCAGCTTGAAGTTGAATGTGCCTGCCAGTATCAATACCAGAAAGAAAAGCGTCATCAGCAAGGTGACCAGCGTTTGCTGAAAGAACATAAAAGTGTCTCCAAAATTTTTATATATCCGTTCGCTAATTTGCGGACTCATCAATATACTGCTGATAGTGCTCTTGCCTTCGACAGTTTTTAGTCCCAGCACCTCTGCATAGGGCAGGATCAGATCGCCTATTTTGTTGTCGAGCTTGTAATAAAGGGCTTCCTTACCGTGCAGGATTTCATCACCAGTGAGGCTGATTAGTTTAACAGCGCCATAAAAAGTGCCCGCTATGATCAGGATTACGGCTACAAGTGCCAGCAGTCGCGGAACACTTTTTTTATGCATCCAGCGCAGCATTGGGATGAAAAGCAAGGAGATGAAGAAAGCAAACATCAAGGGAGCAAAGATAAAATGCAGCTCTTTGAGGATATAAAAAACCAGTGGTATTGCCAATACCAGCAAGAGTTTGTTTGTCGTACTCTGATCGTTGAAGCGCATAAACAAATTATTGTTTAAGGGTGAATGCAGATAAAAAATGGCTAAATCTTATCCTAATAACATTCCATCTCCGGAAAAGTTTGTTTCATCTTTTGAATGACAAGTGCTGTCTTAAAATTGCTTTCCGCTTCCGGATTTTTTGAGATACGAGCTTCCACCTGTATAAAAAGATTATCACGTCCATTGCTCTCTCGATGCAGCAGAAATGCTCTTTCGGCATCGCTATTGGCTTCGGTCATCAACACTGGCATTGTTCTGCTAGCATCGCAAAAGCTCATAGTGGCAGCATCGGCAAGCCAGCGATAGGCTCCGGTAATCTCAAAATGTAGCTTGGCGGCACTATCGGTAGTTATTTGGGCGAGGAGGAATTTTTCTTCTTTAAATAGAGGTTCGCCAGAATTACTCAGTACTTCCAGCTGCTTGCCAGTCCATGTGGCCAATAAACGGCTATGGTTTCCTCCATCAAGCAACAGCTTTTCGTTTTCAATGTGCCAGTTTCCGGCATTTGCCTGCCATTGTTTTTCGTCGTTTACACGCTTAAGCAGCAAAAAGAGGCTGTCGGGCAGCAGCATCACAGCGATATGCATGGATTCCTGCTCAGAAAAAATGTATGAACCACTGAAAAAGTGACCACTTCCATTAAACTCGAAACTGGTTGTTTCCTGCTTAGAAGATTGTTGTATGCAGGAGGTGTTTAGAAAGAACAAGGCAGCAAAAAGCAGAAGTGTAGTTTTCATTTTTTGGATTTCTTGGGTGATTGATGCAGGAAATAAAAAATCAAGGGTAAAAAGGTGATTGCCAGTATAGTGGGCATCAGCCAGGCCATCATCCCGACAGCATTGTTTTGGCTGGCACTTTGGAATATGGCAAAGGTGATGAGCATGAAAATCAGCAGTATGCAAATCTTAAGCCAGCGAATCAGACGGATTGCCGCCTTATACTGGAACTCCATATTTTCAGGAGTGATTTTCGTTGGATAATTAAAAAGATGCGGATATCTGTTGAGCCAGGTCATCCCGACAAAGCAAAGGGTCCCGATTAGTGGTAAAATCAATAAGGTGATCTTATTTCCATGGCCATCAGGCTGACCTTTGATATTATAATGCACGACAATTTGCTCCGGACTTTTGGCATAAGTCCAAAGGGCAAATATCCAGCTGGCAACTAATAACAGATATCCAAACCATTCGAGTTGTTTATCGCTGTGAGTGGGTTTTGGGTAGTATTTGGGCAGATTTTTCATGGCTCCATCCGTTGCAGGATTTAATATTCCTGGGGAATTTCTTCTATAAGCATTCCATCTTCAAAAATCCTGATGAGGCTTAGTTTGCCTTCATAATTGAAAAACTCCTCTTTTCCGTGTTTTTCATTGTCTTTGTAGCGGGTAATCATACTCACTACACCATTTTCGTGAACAAACTTTTGAATGCCGGTTCCCATATCAAAATCTGCTTTGGCGGCCATGTTGCCATCAGCATGAAAATAAAACCATGTGCCATCCATCATGCCCTTGTTATAAGCACCTTCGATCATGGGTTTTCCATTTTCATACCATCTGTAATACGGGCCGTGCAGTGTATCGTTTGCGTAATATTCGCTGATCACTTTTTTGCCATCAATGCTGTAGGTATGAAAAACACTGTCGAGCAAATTATTTTTGTAATAAGCCTCTGATTGCAGCTGACCGTTTTCGTGCCACCGGATCATTTTTCCATTTAGCAGATTGTTTTCATAAATGGCTGTCATCTGCGGAATGCCGTTTTCGTAATACCATTTACATTCGCCATCAAGCAGTTCGCCATTGTAGTTGAGTTCCGATTTTAATTTTCCGTTTTCCCAATAGGAAGATTTGGGACCTGATTCACAGGCCGAAAAAAGGAAAAACAAGCCTAAAAGAGAAGCAAAAAACATTTTTTTCATAGGTCACCTTTCTTGATCAAAAAAGTAAGCATTTGGGATGAGTTCACGCCTAAAGTGCTTGTATTGATACATATTCCAATAGCTGTTTTCGTATCCGTTTTTGGGTGTGCTACTTTTTAAGAAAAACTGCGTTTGCAGCAACGGCACGCGAAATTGCGAGAGGCATGGCATTGGCCTTGGCCCCAGGTGTTTTAGCGCATTCAAAAAATACCAACCAATATCAAAAGCCTCAAAGGCATAATTGTCAGGCTCTGAAGCAAATCGTTGCCGGTATTGATTGATGAATATTTGAGTGAAATAATCAGCATAATTGATGTAATTGGAAGTGAAGTATATAGCCTTCATCTTCATAAGGTTTTCATTGAATAGTTGATCAAACTGTTCCCATTCGGGCAAGCCGATCATAGTGAGATTAAAAGTGTCAGCTACCTGATTCATTTTATTCACAAACTCAGTTGCAAAAACATTGTTGTCAGAAAGTACGATCACAACATTTTCCCGCACAACAGAAGCCTGTCTTTTGAAACTTCGTACGCTGTCAACGGCATAAACCATGGTACTTACGGGATTGGGCAGCAATACAGAGTCAAGCGGATTTGTCTCCAATTCGGAGGTGTAAAAGGTGTGTCCTTCGATGGTGATAAAAGGAACAAGTTCGTTTTTTAATTCCATCTTTCGGCTCCGATCTTTGATAACCGCTAAAATATCACTTTTTGGTATGGCAATTTGATGGGGTACGACGGCAGTAATTTTTTCGCGTAGGGCAGCGATTTCTCGCGACTGTGTATATTGGTGTGCCTGATAGAGATAGATTTTGGCATTGTTGTACTTTGTCCGGAGCAGTTCGGCCAGCTGTGCATACTGATCTTCGTCAGACGGCTTTAGTTTGATCACTGCCGGATTGTTCATCACAATTTCGTTGCGTTTTGCAAAAGGGTTCACGATTGGAATCTGCTGGCTCAGGGCAAAAGGAGCTACTACGTCAAAAGCCTTGCTAAAAAGAGGTCCTACAATCAGATGCGCTTCACGGAAAAAAGGATCTGCGATGGCGGCATTGGCTTTTTTTACGGAATGATCAACATCAAATACTTTCACAACGATTTTCATTCCCCGGGAGCGTGCCATGGAATCTGCTGCCAGCATAAAACCACGATAAAAATTCAGGAATGAGAACGCTTTTTGATTTCTTAATAATTCAGGATCAGCATTTTGCGAATATTCTTTAAATATATGATCGGCATCATCAAGATAGAGCGGCAAAAGCAGTGCTACTTTAAATTCTGTGTATGAGTAATCTCTGTCCTTATAACAATCACTTTCTGCAAAAGGTAACTCTGGCTCAATTTCTTCCACTTCAATCACTTCAGGTATTTCGATGGGTTCGGGCTGAATCGGGGCGATTTCAACATGATCCAAAAGGGGTATTTTAAGGGTTTGTCCAGGATATACTTTTCGTCCCACACCCGGGTTGAGCTCATAGATTTCATCTGAATCCACTTCAAAATCGCGAGCCAGACGCTTGGTTCGCTGGCTGCTTTCTACTTCGAAAAGTACAAATGGTTCAGTTATTTTTTTTTTAGGGATCACCAGCTTTTGACCTGTCTTGATGATGGAAGTAAGGCCGGGATTGTACTTTTTTATTTCATCAATGCTCACCGCATAATTGCGTGAGATTTGATAGAGTGTTTCTCCTTTTAATACGGTATGCGTGATGGTAGTATCGGCTTGTTGCGGAACTTGAACGACTTGCCCGGCTTGTGAAAGCTTTTCAGGAATCAGCAGCACCTGACCGGCTTTCACTCCGTTAGCAATACCCGGATTGGCCGCAACCAAATCGTCCATAGCCGTTTGATGGTTGCGCGAAATGCTGTACAAGGTTTCGCCAGGCTTCACAACATATTGCGTGCCTGAAGATTTACCCGGCTGACTCACCAGAGACTTTGATGGACTTTTCGCGGCCGATTCACTCACCGTGAAAGGCTCAACCATCTGTGGCTGACGACTGTCGTCTTGAGGTTTTGTTTGTGTTGCAGAGGTTGGTCCGACTACAACTGGATTCCTGCTTTCAGAGGCTTGGGTTGTTTGAACTTGTGTGTTCGTGGTGTTTGCTCTGGCAGGAGGATTAAAGGGATCGAAATCTGAGCGTTGAAACCGTTTTTCATTAATTACGGGAGGTCTTTTTTCTTTGGGTGTGATGGGTACCAACACATACTCACCTTCTGCGATGGGCTCTTTCATGCCTGGATTAGCGAGCCTGATATTTTTTACCGGAACAAGATAAATATCAGCGATATAGTTGAAAGTCTCGTTTCGACCGGCCACATGATAAATGGTTTCGTATTCGCTTGCGATATCGGGTAGATTTTCAGGCGAATCCTCAGCTTCTGAAGCGTTATTGTGACTTAACTGACTGGTGGTTTGCCCTGGCACGGGTTGTTTATCGCCGGCTGGTATCCGGATTACCTGATTGACACGCAGGTTGTTTGTAATCGTTGGATTGGCTTCTTCAATAAGCTTAAGGTCAACAGCATAGGCTTTGCTGATGCTGTAGAGTGTTTGTTTTGGCTGCACAGTATGCAGGTAAAAGCTCTTGCCATTGTACTGTTCAATCACAGTAGATTTTGAGACCGTCGTTTGTGCGCCGGCAAGGCCAAAAGGCAACACAAGGTTTGCATATATCAGAATGATAATCAGTTTAAGCAATATACCGTTTTGTTTCATTTTATCATGTGCTGATTGAACATAAGTTATTCCCATTCAATTGTGGCGGGTGGCTTGGAGCTGATGTCGTAAACCACTCTGTTCACGCCTTTTACTTTGTTGATGATTTCGTTTGAAACAGCAGCCAGAAATTCGTAGGGCAGGTGCGACCAGTCGGCTGTCATGCCATCGGTAGAGCTCACGGCACGCAAAGCCACAACATTTTCGTAGGTGCGTTCATCACCCATCACACCAACCGACTGAACGGGCAGCAATATGGCAGCTGCCTGCCAAACCTTATCATAAAGCTGATGTTTGATCAGGCTTTCAACGTAGATGTCGTCCACATCCTGTAATATACTTACTTTTTCGGCTGTTATATCGCCCAGGATTCGAATCCCAAGTCCGGGGCCTGGAAAAGGATGCCGGTCGATGATGAAAGCCGGTAACCCAAGCTGGCGGCCAATAATCCGTACCTCATCCTTGAAAAGGGTGTTGAGCGGTTCTACCACTTTCAGCTTCATAAAATCGGGCAGACCTCCAACATTGTGATGTGATTTGATGGTTGCAGAAGGCCCGTTCACCGAGACAGATTCAATCACATCGGGATAAATAGTACCTTGCCCCAGCCATTTAACATCCTGAAGCAGATGAGCTTCTTCATCAAACACTTCGATAAAGGTGTTTCCGATGATCTTTCTTTTTTGTTCGGGCTCGCTCACTCCTTTCAACGCATTCAGAAAACGTGATTTGGCATCTACTCCTTTTACGTTCAATCCCAGATCGCGGTATGAATGGATCACTTTTTCAAATTCATTCTTACGCAGCAATCCGTTGTCAACAAAAATGCAATACAGATTTTTTCCGATGGCTTTATGTAATAACATGGCTGCAACCGATGAATCGACACCACCGCTCAGTCCGAGCACTACCTTGTTGCTGCCCAACTGTTCGCTGAGTTGCTTTACCTGTGTTTCGATAAATGAATCCGGTGTCCAGCTTTGCTCACAGCCGCAGATATCCACAACAAAGTTTTTGAGCAAAGTCATGCCTTCTGTGGAATGATACACTTCGGGATGGAACTGAATTCCATAAGTTTGTTCACCTTTAACCTGATAACCACCCACCTGCACATCATTGGTTGAGGCGATGATTTCGAAATCGGACGGCAGATTCAGTATGGTGTCGCCATGCGACATCCACACCTGACTGCCATGATGCATACTTTTGACCAGCATACAATCCTGATCAATAAAATTGAGCCTGGCACGACCATATTCGCGAATTTTGCTGGGTTCAACCAGTCCGCCATCGGCCTGTGCCAGGTATTGTGCGCCATAGCAAACCCCGAGTAAAGGTATTTTTCCACGGATGTCGGACAGATCCGGTACCGGAGCATCTTTATCACGCACCGAAAAAGGGCTTCCCGAAAGAATCACACCTTTGACATTGGCATCAAGGTTTGGGATTTTATTGAAAGGATGGATTTCACAATACACATTAAGTTCGCGTACTCTTCTGGCTATCAGCTGCGTGTATTGCGAACCAAAATCGAGAATCAGAATGCTTTCCTGCATATGGTTTGGGTGATATTATTCTGCAAATTAACTCAAAATGAAGCTATCAGTCAAGGATTGTTTTTCCATTTGGGCAGATTGCTAAAGAGCTAACGCAGAATAGCCGGTTTTCTGATAATTGATTTTGTTTTTAATTGGATAGAACGATTAATAGTCAGATTGAAGAAGTGTGAGTGTGAGTATTGAGCATACAGGGAAATCCCTCTATGCTCACTACTCTTGCTCTTGCTGTCTTGTGGATTATTTCAGACTCAGATTTTTTATCATCGAAAACAGCATTCTGGATAGCTCCTCAAAATCATTGTAAAACGTGATAAAAGTGTCTTGATCTATTGCTTGAATATCTTTCATGTAGTCAAAAATTGCTACACATTCGAAGACAGAACCACGGGCAATCACATAAAAGTTACGTTTATCAGCTTTCGAGTATCTTCCTGAGCCTTCTGCAATATTGAGCATGATGCTAAAACTTGCTCTCCTTAACTGATCATTTGTTGATCTGACTGTTTTTATTGATTTTAAAAACAAAAAAACCTTTTTATTAAGCTGTTTAGCTTTATGATAAACATCAAGTTTTTCAAAATCAAACATATGACAGATTGGCTATTTTTTATACTCAGGGATTGAAGAAGTGTGAGTGAGAGTAATGAGCAAGAGGGATTTCCTGTATGCTCACTACTCTTTCTCTTGCTGTGTTGTGGAGCTGCAGGGATTCGAACCCTGGTCCAAACAAGGAATCATTAAGCTTTCTACATGCTTATTCTGTGCTTAATTTTCGTTGGCTGCAAGGATACAGACTTCCTGAGCTGCCACTTAGCTTCTGTTTTTTCGGTTGGCAAGCGAAGCAATTGCAGACCTATCCTGAATTTGATTAGCACCCCGTGATCAGGCCGGAATCAGGCATGTCCACCTGCGGGATGTCTCGTCCCGTTGCCTTGCATCGGGATGAAGCAGTAATCTACTGAACTTCGATTACGCAGCGAGAGCGTAGTTAGTTTCGCCAATTGTGTTGTGCGATCAAGATTAGCGAGCGTCATCGCAAGGCTCGGCATGCTTACATAACCATTCATCTTGCTGTCAAAACCGGTCAGCCCCAAATGATTATTTCCTCATTTCGCTCACAGAAACCGTGCCGAAAAAGGATTGCAAAGTTACATAATCTTTCTGTTGTTGTCAATTATTTAACGGGCGGGCATATTGTTTAACCGTTTGATCGTTGATCACCGGTCCGCCAAGAATCACAAGTCGTTCAATGGCGTTATGCAGCTCGCGGATATTACCTGTCCATTTGTATTGCTGCATTTCAGTGATTGCATCATCGGTGATTTGAGGGAGAGCTTTACCCATCTTTTCGCAACTGAGTGCAACAAAGTGTTTTACCAACAGCGGGATGTCATCGGCTCTTTCGCGCAATGGTGGAACACGGATCAGGATTACGCTGATGCGGTGGTAGAGATCTTCACGAAACCGTCCCTTCTCAATCTCTTCTTTTAGGTTTTTGTTAGTGGCAGCGATGATCCTTACATCAACCGGAATCTCTTTTTCGCCTCCAACGCGTGTGATTTTGTTTTCCTGTAAAGCCCTCAGTACTTTGGCCTGAGCCGAGAGACTCATATCGCCGATCTCGTCCAAAAACAAAGTGCCACCATGTGCCAGCTCAAAATCGCCTTTACGCTGTTTGATGGCTGAGGTAAAAGCTCCTTTTTCGTGCCCAAACAACTGGCTTTCGATCAGTTCGGATGGAATGGCAGCGCAATTCACTTCTATGAAAGGAGCGTACGAACGCTGACTCAGCTCGTGCAGCTGGCGGGCAACAAGTTCTTTTCCCGTTCCGTTTTCGCCGGTAATGAGTACCCTGGCAGCAGTTGGAGCCACCTTTTGAATCATTTCTCGTATTTCTTCCATTGTGGCCGACCGGCCTACCATCTCATTTTGTTTGCTCACCGCTTTTTTTAATGCTTTGGTCTCGGTGATGAGCTTAGATTTGTCGAGCGCATTTTTGATGGTGATCAGCAGCCGGTTCAGATCGGGTGGCTTGGCGATATAGTCGTAAGCCCCTTTTTTGATGGCTTCGACGGCAGTTTCGATGGTGCCATGTCCCGAAATCATGATCACCGGGCAGTCAGTAATTTGCTTGATGGCTTCCAGGGTTTCGATGCCGTCCATCTCGGGCATTTTGATGTCGCATAATATCGCATCAAACTCCTGCTCTTTGATTTTTAAAATTCCTTCCATACCTGTTTCGGCATCCTCTACCTGGTATTTCTCGTATTCCAGAATCTCTCGCAAAGTGCGTCGAATGCTTTGTTCGTCATCAATAATTAATATTCGGGGCATAATCCAGTGCTTTGCTGCGAAAATATTGATTTTTCCTGACTTGCAGGCAGTCTTCCAGAATAGATTTGTGTTTTTATGTTTAATTTTGATTCATAAATATAATTTATCATGATGCAAACAAAGATTTTGTGGGTTTTTATTTTTAGTTGCTTTTTAAGTCATGCCATACAAGCTCAATATCGGGTTAATAATCAGGATGATGAAGCACTCAAACATCCCTGGGCTGGTGGCCTGGATGCCTGTCAGTTTGGCCGTATGGACCTGGATGGAGACGGTAAACAGGATTTGTTGGTTTTTGACAGGAGGGGAAATCGTTTGCTTACCTATCTGAATAAGGGAATTCAGGCTGAGATCGATTATGAAATTGCACCACAATATGTCAGTTTTTTCCCTGATTTTGACGAATGGGTGATTTTTGTGGATTATGACGGTGATGGCTTTGAAGATATTTTCACTTATTCAAAAGGTTGGGCAGGCATCAAGGTTTATCGTCATTTGGGTACTTATCCTCCTGAATTTGAGTTGGTGGTGAGCCCCTATCTCACTTCTTTTCAGGGTGGTGGTTATGTAAATATCCTGGCTACCAATGCCGATTATCCTGCCCTGACAGATGTGGATGGGGATGGCGATCTGGATTTACTTAGTTTTTGGTCGTTGGGCACTTTTATCGAACTGCATACCAATCTTTCAATGGAGTTATACGGACATGCTGATTCCCTGGTTTACGAACGAACAGATTTTTGCTGGGGGAGGGTGGCCGAGAATGAAGAAACTAATGAGATGTATCTGGATACCTGTTTGTTTAACAGGGAAATCCTTGCCAGTGAGCGTACACTTCGGCACCGGGGTGCTACTTTTGGTGTGAAAGACCTCAACAACGACGGCCTGCCCGAGCTTTTGCTCGCCGATGTGGATTATCCGGGCATTACGATGTTTACCAATGGCGGAACTGTGGATCAGGCATTTATGATTCATCAGGATACGGCGTTTCCAGCTTACAGCACTCCTGTGAGGTTGTTTTCGATGCCTTTGCCTTATTTTACGGATGTGAATAACGACGGGCTGACAGATATGCTGGTTTCTCCTTTTGATCCCAACTACGAAGTGACTGAGAATGTTGATAATGTGTGGTTATACCTGAATGAAGGCACAGAAAATGAGCCTCACTTTGTGTTGTATCAAAAGGATTTTTTACAGGAGGAGATGCTGGATTTTGGTTCAGGAGCGTATCCTTTGCTGGCCGATCTGGATGGTGACGGCACAAAGGATCTGATCGTCGGAAACTATGGGAGCTATCAGTATTCGTGGTATGTGAATGGTACGCTCTTCTCGAGACAGCGGTCGCAGCTGAGTTTTTTCAAAGGAAGTTCAACAGAAGATACTGACATTTTTAAACTCGAAAATAATGATGTCGGT
>Ga0334888_1002910_pt1 | contig 17781 bp, 17 predicted proteins | sample GraSluR1_MG_FD_207227 | JGI IMG/M metagenome (GOLD analysis project Ga0334888, IMG submission 207227) | Sludge microbial communities from methane-producing bioreactor in Wageningen University, Netherlands - Granular Sludge_3_08-R1 | ecosystem: Engineered > Bioreactor > Anaerobic > Unclassified ...
ATTGGCGGCGCCCCCGAGCGTGCAGCGTCGCCGATCACTGACCGCCGGCGCGCCGCTTGTTGTAGACATCGAACGCGACGGCCACCAGCAGCACCAGGCCCTTGACGATCTGCTGGGTCGAGGTGGAAGCACCCATCAGCTGCATACCGTTGGACAGCACGGCCATGATCAGACCACCAATGAGAGCACCGGAGATCTTGCCGATGCCGCCGGTGGTCGATGCACCACCGATGAAGCAGGCGGCGATGGCGTCCAGTTCGAACATGTTGCCGGCCCCCGGCTGCGCACCGTTCATGCGGGCGGAGTAGACGACGCCGGCGACCGCGGCCAGGAAGCCCATATTGACGTAGACCCAGAACGACACCATCTTGACGTTGATGCCGGACAGGGCGGCGGCGGTCTTGTTGCCGCCGATGGCATAGACGTCGCGTCCGAAGGTGGTGCGGTCAGCCAGCACACCGTAGATCAGGACGAGGACAGCCAGCAGGATCAGCACGATCGGCAGACCGCGAGAGTGTGCCAACTGGTTACCGAACCACATCACGATGGCCGCGAGCAGCACGATCTTCAGCACGAACAGCCACATGGCCTCGACGGTCTGGTTGTAGTGGATGCGCGCCTGGCGGGTGCGCCACTGGGAGTAGGCGAATCCGATGATGCCGATCGCGAAGATCACCAGCGTGAACAGATCGAAGCCGTCACCGCCCAGCAATCCGTTGAGAAAGCCGTTCGCAACGTTGTAGTAGGGCTTCGGGAACGGGGAGAGCGAGACATTGTCGAGGATCTGGTAGGTCAGGCCGCGGAACAACAGCATGCCGGCCAGCGTGACGATGAAGCCGGGGATCCCGACGAACGCGACCCAGAAACCCTGCCAGGCGCCGATCAGCAGGCCGAAGACGATCGCGGCCAGAATGCCCACCCACCAGGGCAGGCCCTGCCTGATGACCAGCACCGCCGACAACGCGCCGGTGACGGCCACGACCGAACCGACCGACAGATCGATCTGGCCGAGCACGATGACGAAGAGCATGCCGATCGCCAGCACGAGCACATACGAGTACTGGAGGACGATGTTCGTGATGTTGCCCGGGCTCAGGAATGAGGGGTTCAGCACCGAGAACAGCACGACGATGACGACGAAGGCCAGCAGAATGCCGCTCTGCTGGATGTTCTTCGACAGCATTTGTTTCAGATTGACTTGCTCCGTCATTTCACAGGCTCCTTGGCCGGCTCGATGGTCATGTACTCCATGAGCCTTTCCTGATTTGCTTCGGCGATCGGGAAGTCGCCGGTGATACGCCCGTAGGCGAGGGTATAGATGCGGTCGCACATACCGAGCACCTCCTCGAGCTCGGAGGAGATGATGATGACCGCCTTGCCGGCATCGACCATCGAATTGATCAACGTATAGATCTCGAACTTCGCACCCACATCAATGCCGCGGGTGGGCTCGTCCAGGATCAGCACGTCCGCGTCGGTGAACAACCATTTCGCCAGGACGACCTTCTGCTGGTTACCGCCTGACAGTGATCCGACGATCTGCATCACCGAATGGGCGCGGATATTCATTTGTGAGCGGTATTTCTCGGCGACGGCCAGTTCTTCGTTGCCGTTGACGAAGCCCGATCTCGAGATTTTCGCCTTGCCGGCCATCGCGATGTTGTGACGCACGTCGTCGATGAGATTGAGCCCGTAGACCTTGCGATCCTCGGTGGCGTAGGCGATGCCGTGTCCGATGGCCTCCTTGACCGTGCGGGTCTGGATCTCCACGCCGTCCTTGAGGACGCGCCCGGACTGGTAGCGCCCGTAGCTGCGGCCGAACAGGCTCATCGCCAGCTCGGTGCGTCCGGCCCCCATCAGGCCGGCGATACCGATGACCTCACCGTGGCGGACGCTGAACGACGCGTCCTTGATGATCACCCGGTCCTGGGTGGGATGCAGGACGGTCCAGTTCTCGACGCGCAGCAGCTCGGCGCCGATGTGGCTCACTCGCTCGGGGTAGCGCTGGGACAGTTCCCGGCCGACCATCAGCGAGATGAGCTTGTTCTGGGTGGTGGTGGGGTCAGCCATATCGAGTGTCTGAATGGTCTGGCCGTCGCGCAGGACGGTCGTCCGGTCGGCGACCGCGGCGAGTTCATTGAGCTTGTGCGAGATGATGATGATCGTCACCCCGCTGTCGCGCAGGTCACGGACGAGATCCAGCAGCACCTCGGAATCGTTGTCGTTCAGGGCCGCAGTCGGCTCGTCCAGGATGAGCAGGCGGGTGTCCTTGGCGATCGCCTTGCCGATCTCGACCAGTTGCTGTTTTCCGACGCCGATCTGATTGATGCGTGTGGTGACGTTCTCGTGCAGGCCCACTTTCGCGAGCAGCTGCTCGGCCTGGCTGTTGACCGCATTCCAGTCGATGAGTCCGCCGCGCTTGGGCATCTCCCGGCCGAGGAAGAGGTTCTCCGCGATGGACAGATAAGGAACGAGCGCGAGTTCTTGATGAATGATCGCGATTCCCTTGTTCTCGGAATCCTTGATGGACCCGAATTGGACTTCCTCACCATCGAAGATGATCGAGCCCTCGTAGTCGCCGTAGGGGTAGACACCGGACAGGACCTTCATCAGGGTCGATTTGCCTGCGCCGTTCTCCCCGCAAATTGCGTGGATCTCACCTGCACGGACATCAAGGTTGACGTGCTTGAGCACCTTCACCCCGGAGAAGTCCTTGTTGATGTCACGCATCTCCAAGATTGTTGACGTCATGTCTTTCCATTCCCAAGTGCGTTGAGTCAATCGGCACAGTCTGGGCGCGGACCGGCGGACGATAGCCGAGGTCCGCGCCCAGATGCGTCAATCAGTTGGAACTCTTAGCTGGCGACGCCGGCCCTGACCTCGTCCTCGGTGTAGTAACCCGAGTCGATGATCTTCTCTTGGATGTTGTCCTCGTAGATGGTCTCCACCTCAAGCAGGTACGAGGGAACGACCTTCACACCGTTGTCGTAGGTGGTGGTGTCGTTGGCCACTGGCGTTCCACCGGCAGCGATCGTCGACACGACGGTGACAGCCTGGGCGGCCAGGGTACGGGTGTCCTTGAAGATCGTCGAGTGCTGGATGCCATCGGCGATGAGCTTGACCGAGGCGATCTCGGCGTCCTGACCGGTCACGACCGGCAGGCCGTCAGCCAGCGTCGGGCCGTAGCCGGCGCCTTGCAGAGCGGTGATGATGCCGCGGGAGATTCCGTCGAACGGCGACAGCACGCCGGCGAGGGGCTCGGAGCCGCCACCATAGGTGGACGTGATGAGGTCTTCCATGCGCTTCTGCGCGGCTTCCTGCGACCAGCGCAGCGTGGCGACGGTGTCGAACGCGGTTTGCCCGGACTTCACAACCAACGTGCCGTCATCGATGAAGGGCTTGAGGGTGTCCATGGCGCCATTGAAGAAGAAACCCGCGTTGTTGTCGTCGGGGGAACCGGCGAACAACTCGATGTTGAGCGGGCCCTTGGGACGATCAGCGATCTCTTTGCCGTCGCGGTCGGTGAGTCCCAGACCGTACAGCAGCGCCGTTGCCTGCGCGACTCCGACCTTGTAGTTGTCGAAGGAGACGTAGAAGTCGACGTTCTCGTTGTCGCGGATCAGGCGATCGTAGGAGATCACCGGGATATTCGCGGCGCCGGCGGCGTCCAGCTGGCTGGACAGTGCCGTGCCGTCGATCGCGGCGATGACCAGGATGTCCGCACCGTTGGTGATCATCTGGTCGATCTGCTGGGTCTGGGTCGGGATGTCATCGTTGGCGAACTGCAGGTCGACCTTGTAGCCGGCCGCTTCCAAGCCTTCCTTCACTGCGTTGCCGTCAGCGATCCAGCGCTCGGAGGTCTGGGTCGGCATCGCGACGCCGACGGTGATATCCGAGGGGTCTGCCGAGCCACCGGTGGCCCCGGACCCACCTGCACCGGATCCGGAACAGCCGGTGAGCGCGAGCGCGCCCACCGCAAGGGCGGCGGCGACAGTCGTCGCGCCCCTGCGGAACTTCTGCCGAATATTCATGAGTTCTCTTCCTCGTTGAATCTTGTTATGACTGCCATGTCACGAACTCGTGGATGTTAGCGTTCTCATCCGTTGAGAACGCCAACATTCCAAGCTGTGCAGGGCAACAGTCACCGACCGGAGATCAGGTCTCGATTCGATATCAGTTGCGGGGCGCCGCGGTCGACTCGCGGACGATGAGACGCGCCGGGAGAGAGATCGGCTTGACCGAAGGCTCGCCTTCGATCGCCTTGACCAGGGTGGATACGACCAGGCGACCCAGTTGGGGGAAGTCCTGGCGCACGGTGGTGAGGCGGGGAATGTAGAACTTGGCGGTCGGGATGTCGTCGAAACCCACGATCGAGACGTCCTCGGGAACCGACAGTCCCGCCTCGTGGAAGGCGCGGATCAGGCCGAGCGCCAGTTCGTCGTTGCCGGCGAAGACCGCCGTGGGGGCTCCCTCCCGGGCGAGCCGGAGTCCGACGGTGTATCCGACCTCCGAGTTCCAGCCGCGGGCCAGTGGTTCGCGAGTGGGCAGACCGGCCTCGGCCATCACGGCACGCCACTCGGATTCGCGGGCCCTGGCTTCCGACCAGTCGGGCGGGCCGGGCACATGGGCGATGTCGGTATGTCCCAGGTCGAGTAGGTGTCGGACGGCCTGACGGGCACCGTTCTCTTGGTCGACGCTGACCGACAACACGCCGGCGGCTTGGGCAATCGCCGGCGAGCGCACCGCAACCACGGGCACCGGGATGTCCACCAGGTCGATGTCCTCGGCCATCTCGACCAGGGGTGCCACGATGACCACCGCCTCGACGGCAAGCCCCAGGAAATGATCGACCGCGCTGCGCAGGGATTCGGGTGTGGAGACGTCGAGCGGTGCGACGCCGGTGAAATAGCCGGCCTCCCGGGCCGCCAGTTCGATGGCCAGCAGGATCGACGTGGGTCCGTGATGGACCGAGGTCGTCGTGATGATCCCGATGATGCCCGACTTGCGGGTGACCAGCGCCCGGGCCACCGAGTTGCGACGATATCCGAGGTCTTTGATCGCCTTGTGGACGCGATCGCGCGTCTTGGTCGAGACCTTGTCGCTCCCGTTGAGGACGCGCGAGACGGTCTGGTGCGAGACGCCGGCGGCGGCGGCGACGTCCATCATCGAGGGTGGTCGCTCGGTCGAGCCTGTGCTCATGGGGACGATTCCTTCTGTCGGAGTGCTGCCTGGAGGTCCGACTCGGCGGCCCCCGTGTATGCCTGATTCCCGGCAGGAACGGGATATATGTTAACGCTAACCCCTGATGGCCTCGATCACTGTTCCGTCTCGAGCTCGGTGTCGAGTTCGGTGTCGAACTCGGCGACCGGTTCGGTTCGCGGCACCCAGCGCGCCATCCAGCCGCCGCCGACGATGCCCAGGGCGCCGATCACGACCGCGGCCGGGGCCAACCCGGCCAGCGCCGTGACGACGGAGATCACCACCGGTCCCAGCATCTGTCCCGAATCGGACAGCACCCGCCAGCCCGCCAAGAACTGGGGTCTGCCGAACTCGGGGGCGGCGTCGGCGCCCAACGTCATCACGATGCCCGAACTGATGCCGTTGCCGATGCCCAGCAGCGCCCCGAGGATGCCAATCGATGTCGCCGTGTGTGCCAGGGGCAGCAGGGCGAGCCCGAGCCCGAGCGCGAAGGTGGTCGGCACGCTGACCCACCAGCGTCCGAAACGATCCATGATCATGCCGCCAGGGAAGAAGAGCAGCACCTCGAAGCCCATCGAGATTGCGAAGAGCAGACTGACCGTGTGCGCGGGTAGCCCATTGGCCTCGCCCCACAGCGGGATGATCGTCTGCCGCGAGGTTCGCAGCATCATGAGGGCCAAGCAGCCGACCCCCACCGTCAGCAGGGAATGCCGATGCTGGGCCAGCACACGGAAGGTATGCGCACGCCGGCCGTCCTTGGTCATCCTCTCGGCCCGATCGGCCGACAGCGCGGGCAGCATCATGGTCACCCCGGCGGCGACCAGGCTCATGCAGGCCGCGAAGATGAACGCATTGCGGATCTCGCCACCGCTGATCAGCGCGGAGACCGCGAGAGGACCGATGAAATAGCCGATCCGCAGCACTCCGCCCAGACTCGACATGCCACGCGCCCGGTACCGCAGCGGTATTGCATCGGTGATGTATGTCTGCCTGGCCAGGCCGAAGATCGAGCCGGTTGTGCCGTGGATGAAGACCGCCAGCGCCAATACCGGTACCGAGCCCGCCAGATAGACCACCACCATGATGGCCGCATCCACCAGGCAGGCGAGCGCGATGCTCAACCGCTCGCCCAGCCGGGAGGCGATGACGCCCGCCGGCAGATCGAAGACCAGCATGGCGATACCCGGAATAGCCGTGACGAATGCGGCGACTCCCGGGGTAGCGCCGAGGGCGGTCGCCTGCAACGGGATGAGCGGGATGATCGCCCCGAAGCCGATGGACGCCAGCAGGGTCGGTCCGTAGATCGCGAGAAGGAGCCGGGCCCACTGACCCCTGGTTCGAGATTGGAGTCCGGCGGAAGTCACGGCCTCCAGTCTGGCACCTTCGCGCACAGCGATCTTGGGACGACCAGATGCGTGCGCTGTCGAGGTGCCCCGGGATGGACGGACGTGCCGTTCGCGGCGCGGCTGTGCTGGGCCGGTGTCGAGCGGTTGATCCACCGCGTTGTTCTAGTTATTATAGAACTATGTTATGGCAGGTTGATCCGCGTGATCCCCAGCCGCTCTACGAGCAGATAGCTGGGACGGTCAGGCGCGCCATCGGTGAGGGGACGCTGTCGGCCGGTGACCGATTGCCGGCCGCGAAAGAGCTTGCCGCAAGCCTGGATGTCAATCTGCACACGGTGCTACGGGCCTATCAGATGCTGCGTGACGAAGGGCTGATCGAGCTACGCCGCGGTCGCGGTGCGATCGTCATCGCGTCCGATTTGCAGATGTCGAAGCTGACGACACTGGCCGACGACCTGGTAGCGCAGGCGCAGCGTCTCGGTGTCAGCCGCGACGAACTCGCCCGGATCATTCTTGAGGGGGAAGCCGATGAATAGGACTTCGGTACGTCAGGACCGTGGCCAGCTGGTGGCGTCCGTGATCAGCGCGGCGATCGTCGTGCTCGTGACGGTCGCCGGCGTGACGGCGTTGTGGATGGTCCGTGACCAGTTGCCCGATCAGATCGCCACTCACTGGGGTGCCAACGGCGAGGCGGATGGCTTCACCGCGGTGGAGCAGATCTTCGTCATGAACGCCCTGCTCGGCGGATTGCTGCCGCTGGGCGTGGTGCTGGTCGGCCTGGCGATGAAGCAGGGACGCGTGATGGGGCCACTCGGCGTGGGGCTGGCGGTCTTCATCGGCGGGCTCAGCAACGGTGCGGCGTGGATGCAGCGCGGTATGACCCCGGACGAGGTGGCATCGTCCGATCCGGGCTGGGCGATCCTGATCTCGGGAATCGCCGGTGTGATCGTCGGGGTGGGGCTGTGGCTGGTCTTCCGTCGCCGGCCGATCCCGGGCGGTGTCGCCGCGGATGTGGCCGCCGATGCTCCCCGGTTGCTGGTGGACGATCCGGTGCGGGTCGCCTGGATCGGGCATACCGCCGCCTCCAAGGTGGTGTGGGTCTTCCTGGGCGTCGGAATCGCGGCGACAGCGATTCCCGCGGTCAGCTCGTTCGCTGCGGGATCGTGGGGGCTGGGCATCTTCTGCGCGCTGACGGCCGCGCTGCTGACCGTGCTCGGTCTTGCGATGTCCGCCACCGTCACCGTGGGCGCCCCGGGAGTACGGGTGCGGGCGCTGGGCCTGATCACCTGGGCCGATGTCCCGTTGCGCGACATCGCGGGCGCCACGGTCACCCGGGTGAACCCAATGCGAGATTTCGGTGGCTGGGGCCGGCGGCTGAATCTGAGAGGCGAGCACGGCATCATCACCGCGGCCGGGCCGGCCCTGCGACTCGATCGCGGTCACGGCGACCCCTTGGTCATCACCGTGACCGACGCCGAGGCAGCGGCCGCGGCAGTCAATACTCTCGTCAGCAGAAGGAGCAAAGATCATGAGTGACGACCTTCGTCCGCACGGCAGCGACAGGCAGCCCGACCCCACGCCAACCGGCTGGCGTCCGATCGTGATCTACTGCCTCATCGCCTTCGGGCTGGCCTGGCTGGTCAGCCTGCCGCTGTGGCTGGGCGATGGGCTTGCCAGCCCGCTGTTTCTGGTCTGCTCGGTCACGATGATGCTGACGCCCACCATCTCGGCGGTCATCGTGACCAAGTTCATCGAGCACCGCCCGGTGCTGGTCACCCTGGGAATCAAGCCTCGGGTGGGAGCCGGGCGGACGATCGGGTTCCTGGCGCTTGCGCTGCTCGTCATCTGGGTGGTCGTACTGCTCGGCCTGGTCTCCAGCGCGATCTTCGGTACCTATGCCTTCGATCTGGTCGGCCTGTCGGGGTTCCGTCAGGTCCTGGACAGCCAGCTGCAAGCCGCAGGCACGTCGGCCGACAGTCTCAACATGCCGATCCGGTTGCTGTGGGCGCTGCAGTTCGCCACCGTGGCCGTCGGCGCCGTGATCAACACCCTGCCGGCGGCGGGGGAGGAGATCGGCTGGCGTGGCTATCTGTTCCCGAGGCTTCTCGACCGCCTGGGCCCCGGACTCGCGGTGCTCGTCTCCGGGGTCATCTGGGGATTGTGGCATGCGCCGCTGATCCTGCTCGGCTACAACTATCCGTCGAATCCGGTCCTGGGGCTGGTCGCAATGTGCGTATTCACAACGGGGATCGGTGCGATCCTGGCCTGGCTGGCGCAGCGCGGCGGCTCCATCTGGCCGGCTGCCCTGGGCCACGGCGCGCTCAACGCCGCGGCCGGCGGATTCATGATCATCTTCGCGGACGCCGACTTCACCGTCGACACGCTCAGCGGCACCATCCTGGGCTGGGGTGGCTGGCCGGTGTTGGTGGTCGCTGTCGTCGTGCTGCTGGTCTGCCGGGCCTTCCGTCCGGTCAGCGCTCGATGACCTCGATCCAGTAGGCCCCCAGCCCGGCCGGGAAGGTCTCGATCAGAGTCAGCGCCGAGTCGGCGTCCGGACGATACTGGCCGACGACCCGATCGAGTTCTGACGCCACCAGCAGGTCTCCATTGGGCAGCACCGCGAAACCGCGCGGCTGGGCCACCACATCGGAATGGGCAGTGACCCCGCCGAGCACGCCGTTGCTCGCGATATCGAGGGCCGTGATCGTCGCCCGGGTGCGCTCGGAGCAGTAGAGCCGGGTCTCGGACGCGTCCAGGTGCAGATCGGCGCCCCAGATCAGCTGCTCGGCGCGAGGATCCGCCCCGAAACGGCTGTGTTTGAGCCCGCGATCGGTCGGAATGCAGGTCTGCGCGGAGACGAACGTCAACTGTCCGGATTCGGCGTCGCGCCGGTAATGCAGCACCTCGCCCGAGTACTCGGTGTTCACATAGACCGAGCTCTGGTCGGACGAGAAGATCAGATGCCGTGGACCGCTGCCGGCCGGTGCAGCCACCGTCGGCGGATCCAGCGGACGAAGCCCCTCGTCGGCGGAAACCGCGTACTGGGCGATCAGGTCGTCGTGCAGCGACACGTAGTAGGCGAAGGCGCCGTCGGCGCTTACCACGACGCTGTGCAGGTTCGGGTAGCTGATCGTCTCGCCCACCGGCGACAGCGAGCCGTCATCGGCGACGGCGAAGACACCTCCGACACCTTGGTGGTAGGACGCCCAGAACAGCCGGGAGCCGTCGGCGCTCAGCTTCAGATAGACCGGTGACCCGGGAGCGTCGGTGCGCCCGATCACCGTCGTGCGGCCCGACGAACGGTGCAGCTGCAGGACGACAACGCCGAACGGGTCGCTCGTCCCGGCGAAGACCAGGTCGCGTGCGGGGTCGACGGCCAGCGGCAGTCCGGGAGCGCCGACCTCGCTGACGGCGAGCGGGGTGAGCTCATCGCCGCTCAGGTCAAACGTGGTGATCGTGCCATCCTTGGAGTTGCCCACCAGCACAAGAGAAGAAGTCATGGTGCGAGCCTAATAGCGACGCGCGCCGCCGGGGCCGCTTCTCGTCGTGACTGCTCGCCGCCGGGGCTACTTCGCGTCGGCCGACTCGTCGATGGGCAGCCTGCCAGCCTGCACCGCACGCAGCAGGGCTGCGTGATCTGCCTCGGTCTGATCGGCATATGCCCTAGCGAAGTTTGCGAATGCCTCCGCGGCGGCGTCCGAATTGCCGAGATAGCCCGCGATTCGCGAGGCACCGGAGGTGCGGGCATGGCTCTTGGCCAGCAGCAACCCGAGCACCCGCGCGTAATCGGCTACGGCTTCGGCGCCGAGCCCGTCGATGATGACCGCGCCCTTCATGTTCCGGTACTGGCGGACGTAGACCTGCAGCGCCGGCGAGCCCGGCATCTCGGTGAACGGCCCCAGATAGGTGGCCGTGCTCGGTTCGGCGAATGCCGGCAGCGTCGCCCAGCCGAGCAGCGGGTCACTGACCGTTTGCAGCGCCTGCTGATACTCGACGACGCGTTGGCCCTGGTGATGATGCCAGGCGTGCGAGCCGTGGGTGAAGCGTGCCAGCACCGAGCGCTGCGCCTGCTTGAGTTGCAGGAACAGCAGATCGTCGGGCGCCGAGCCCTCCAGCAAGGCGATGAAGGCCCGCAATCCGACCGAACCGACCCCGACGACCTTGTGGGCGCAGTCGACCAGCCGGTAACCACCGATGACGCGCCGCCACTGCAACGGCAGCGTGCCGAGGTAATCGTCCAGAGCCTGGGTGATCTGCTCGAAACGGGCATCCGAGACACGGGTCAGCAGCGCGCCATCCGGCCTGATCTCCAGCGCCCCTCCCTCGCTGGTGGTCAACTTCGGCAGTGCACGGTCGCTGGTTCGCTGCTTCGCCTTGGTCGCCGCCCGCACCACCTGATTGCGCAGTGACGGCTCGATGACCGTCTCATTGAGCCGGTTCAGATCAACCCGCAGGAAGCTTCGGGACAGCAGCGGCACCTGGGCCAGATGTGTCAGTTCATCGCGATAGGCGCTGACGCAGGCCTTCACCGCGTCGCTGCACTGCTGCTCGCTCATCTGGTTCTGCCGGCCGGCCACGTAGACACTCGCGACCAGCCGCCGCATGTCCCATTCCCACAAGCCCGGATGGGCTTCGTCGAAGTCGTTGAGGTCGAGCACCAGCTCGCCCTCGGGCGAACGGTAGAAGCCGAAGTTGCCCAGGTGGCAGTCGCCGCAGATGATCGCGCTGATACCGGTCGCAGGCAGGGACGCGCAGTCGCTCGCGCAGACGTTGGCGGCACCGCGCAGGAAGCCGTAGGGCGAGGCCGCCATCCGGGCAACCCGCACCGCGATCAGCCGGGGGATGCGTCCCAGATGGGCCTCCATGATCTGCTCGATCGGGTCGGGCCGATTGTCCGCGGGACTCCAGTAGCCGAGCGTGGCGCGGGGCACCTTCACGCGCAGGCTCTTGCCGTATGCCCGCGATTCGGCACGACTGGGGATCGGCTTGCGCACCGAGCGAAACGCCTCGGCGTCCATCATCGTCTGCGTCGACATAGTCCCGAGTGTAAGGCTTGCACCACGGGTTGACAGCGATACCGCCGCTGCCCGGGAAATCCCTCATTGGTTAGCGGCCTTGCCTCTAATAGAATGTCTGAGGTGCCGCGATCAGCGGGGCCGCAAACGACCCAGGAGGAGTCCGGTGCGCAGTAACAATCCCGTTTTGACGGGCCGGAATGCGTTCACGTATTACAACCCGAATCAGCAGGGCGGCTCCGGCCAGACCGATGTCTACGGGTACCAGACGGCACACGGATACACCCCGCAGCCGCAGCAGGCGACCGGCCGGATGACCATCGACGACGTGATCACCAAGACCGCCATCCTTCTGCTGATCATGATCGCAGCCGGCGGCGTCACCTGGCTGCTGCTGCCGATCTCGCTGCTCTACCCGGTCGCGATCATCGGTTCGCTGGTCGCCTTCGTGACGGTTTTGATCGTCTCGATGCGCAAGAACGTGTCGGTTCCCGGCGTCTTCGCATACGCGGTCGTCGAGGGCCTGATGCTCGGCGCGTGGAGCAAGATCTTCGAGTACATGTACCCGGGCATCGTCCTGCAGGCCGTGATCGCGACCTTCGTCGCCGCGTTCGTCGTGCTGGGCGCCTACCAGTTCCTGGGGGCTCGGGTGCGTGGACGCCTGGCCCAGATCGTGGTCGTGTCGATCATCGCCTACGCCGTGATGTCCCTGCTGAACCTGATCCTGATCTTCGCCGGTGTGAACCTCGGTTGGGCCACCATCGGTGCCAACGCCGGGCCGCTGTCCTGGCTGTCGGCAGGTCTCGGCGTGGTGCTCGCGGCGGCCAGCCTGCTCATGGACTTCGAGGCCATCGAGGTGGGCGTCCGCGGCGGTGCTCCCGAATCCGAATCCTGGCGCGGCGCGTTCGGCCTGCTCGTTACCATGGTCTGGCTCTACACCACGCTGCTGCGCATTCTGAGCTTCTTCCGCAACTAGCAGTCGGGAAACATCGCAGGTAAAGAACAGTCGCGGTGCCGTAGGGGTTGCCGCACCGCGAGTAGGTTGTGCACCGGCCCGGAGTCACCCCCGGGCCGGTGTTCTCTTTTTGCCCGCTCGTCGTCCTGCCCGGTTCGTCGTCGGCCCCATGCGCTCGCCGTCCGTGCAGTTCGCTCGCCGAGCGAACTCAGCGGAGCCGGATGTGATTGAGGTGGCGGTCCAGCAGGGAGCGGGCGCCGGACGTCCAGGGAAGCGAGCGCCAGCGCGGCACCGGCACCCAACTGGCGGCCATCGTGGTGCCGCCGACGTCGAGGACGAGCGGGTCGGTCGGGTCGGCGCAGACCGCGGTGTAGATGATGCGCAGCGCCTGGAAGTCCTCGAGCACGCCGGAGGGGGAGCGTCCGATCCAGTGGTCGGACTGGACGTCGATCAGCCTGCTGATACGAACCCGCTGCGAACTCTCCTCCATGATCTCGCGCATCACGCCTTCACTGGGGGTCTCGCCCTGCTCCAGGCCGCCACCGGGCAGCTGCCAGAGTCCGGGGATCGCCGTCCGGTCGGAGCATTGCGTGCCCAGCACCCCACGCTGCGATCGGACGATGGCGTAGGCGGCTACGCGCTGATGCGGCACCGGCTTCTCGTCCTGGGCGATCGTCAGGCTGGGATCCAACCCCCGCGACTTGACCCGGGGTGGACGAGAGTTGTTCGCTCGCGGCCTGACCTGGGTAGTCAGCACGATGCCCTGATCGTCCAGATGAGTGCTCAGCGGATGGGTCATCAAGAAACCATGCCGCCACAACATCATGCGGGGATCTTCACCATGGGCCAGGACCGCATCCACTGAGATGCTGGCGCCCGGTGCCAGTACTCCCACGATCCTCATGCATCAATCATTCCATGGCCAGCAATCTCAGGGATTCTCGATCTTGTTGCCCATCAGATCGGTGACCACCTTGGAACCGCCGGATTCAACGGTGATTCGTGGCTGGTCGGCGTCGGCAGGTTGGTTGACGGTGACCGTCACGGTGGTCACATCGGGCTGCTCGAGCAGCAGCGGCGCGGTGCGGATCAGCTGGCCGATCACCGCTGGGTCGATCACTGTCTGATCGAACGGCAGGGTCGAGGGTGTCTCGCGGCGTTGGGTGATGAACATCGGCACGGTGGCGGTCCGGATGCGCCGCTCGACCACGCCAGGCGTGTCCAGTACATCGACCCACACCTGGTCGGCACTGCTCATGACATCGGCGCTGTCCACGGTCACGCTGACCGTCAGCACAAAGCGCCGGTGGTAGTAGACGTCGTTCAGCCCGATGGCCAGATCCTTGTCGACGGTGAGATCGAGTCGCGGAATCGGGTTACCGTCCCGGTCGAAGAAAACCGTCGAGGATTCGGGACTGGTGGTGACGGTCATCAGGATCTGCCGGTGGTCGTACTCATTGATCTGCAGTTCCTGCCGTTCGGCCGACCCTGACACCTGAGCCGCGATGGTGAACAGGCTCGCCACATCCGAAAGATTGAAGGTGTTCGGGTCGAAGCTGGTAGCCGCCACGAGATCGGTGCCGTCATCGCTGGGTGTGATCACACCGGCCAGCCAGACCATGGAACGGGGCCGGTCGCCGTCGCCGATGTAGGTCAGTCGCGCCTGGGTGCGATTGATCACCACCCGGACGACGGGCTTGCCGGCAGCGGCCGTCACGAGCTCGGAGACCACCTGTTGGGCCAGCCCCGGCGCGAACAGATCGTGGCTGGCGGGGATGGCCGAGGCGGACGGCGTGGCCGACATCGAGGGAGAAGGCGAGCGGGACGTGGTCTGTGCCGGCAGCGTCGCCGCGCATGACGACAGCGCGAGCATCGCCGCCAGCGCGAGGGCTGTCGCGCCAATGAACCTGCATGCCGTCACATAGTGCAGGCTACCGTGGCCACATGTGCTCAATCGACTTCAACCGCCGCGCCGACGAGGTGGCCCCGCTGGTGTTGGGCTCGATCTTGTGGCGTGGCCCGGTGGGATTGCGGCTCACCGAGGTCGAGGCATATCTGGGCCCGGACGATCCGGCCTCGCACGCCTACCGCGGTCCCCGCGGGCGAGCGGTGACCATGTTCGGCGCCCCCGGCTGCCTGTATGTCTACCTCAGCTACGGCGTCCACCGGGCGGCGAACCTGGTCTGTTCGCCGGCGGGATCGGCCTCCGCGGTGCTGCTGCGCGCCGGCGAGGTGGTGGCGGGACGAGACCTCGCCCGGCAGCGCAGGGGATGGGATGCTGATGACGTGGTGCGTCCCGATCACCGGTTGGCCAGCGGTCCGGGAAACCTGGGCACCGTGCTCGGACTGAAGCTCACCGACGACGGTGCCCGGCTGGGCGACGATTTCGTCCTGGAGCCCAGCGATACCCCTAGCCGGAACGTACTGAAGGGCCCGCGCACCGGGATCACCAAAGCCGTCGACTGGCCGCTGCGATTCTGGCTCGCCGGCGAGCCGAGCGTGAGTCCCTACCGCAGATCACCCAAGGCCCCGCGGGTGGCTGAAGATCGGCTGTGATCAATCGTCTGATACCTACCCACGAGGGGTGCTGTGGCACTAAGGTGGCAGCCAACCCGAACCAAGGCGTACGGGGGATCACAACTCAACGAAGAAGTGAGAAGCCCATGGAACAGACAAGTGAGGTCACTGCCGAGACCGAGGGTTCGACGGTGGTCGTGAGCCGGACCGTGAAGCAACCTGTCAAGGTCGTCTGGGATGTACTCATGACCGATGATGGAGCCGAGGCGCTGTTGGGCCCGGGCGCCAAGCTGGGCTCCAAAGGACACACCTGGCACTCACACAACGGACGCGAGGGCGTCATTCGAAGCTTCCACCCACTGGAACAGATCCGCTTCTCGTATCGTTCAAACGCCGCCAGAACGCCGTCAGTGGTGGCGGTGAACCTCAAGCCTGCCAGTGACAACGCCACCACGATCGAGATCGAGCATTCGAACCTGAGCTCCGATATCGACCGGGGCTGGGCCCTCGACCGCTGGTCGGCGGCGCTGGAGCGCATCGAGAGCGACTGCCTGTAAGACCTAGTCCGAGCCCGGCTAGGCCGGTCGTCCGATTTCGGCCTGGCCTCCGACGGCGCTCGATCACGTTGTCACTACCCCGGCGAGTGAACGCCTCGCCGGGGTAGTGTCATTGCCATGATGCGGTTTTCGAAGAACCTGATGCTCGTTCTGGGCAGTGTGGCTGGTATCGCCTTCGTGGCCTTGATGGTGTACAACGTCGTCCAGATCAACCAGCTGCATGCTGTGGCCATCGCCAACCGCAGTGCTGGCTTCGCCAACCCTCGCAACTGGGTGATGATCGCCGCCGCCCTCGGCCTGGTCGCTGGTCTGCTGCTCGGGATGGGGATCGCGCTGCCCGACAAGACGTTCAAGGCCCGGTATGCCGAGGCCCGCAGGCTCGAAGCAGGCCTGGATGCCGGCGCAGATCTTCGCGCGACGACCACCGACAAGCACGTCGCAGATGCCCGTGAGCCGCAGCCCGGTCCCACCGAGCAGGCCCCGCGCGAACGTCCCGAACAGACTAAGTAGCCGACCGGATCACCAGGTAGTCGGCTTGGGCCGGCTACCCGCCATCGGCTGCGGGGCGCGCATTACCGGCCGTTGTCAGCGACCGGTGTTGGTTACCGGCCGTTGTTGCCCGATCCGTTTCCGGGCCGGGAGGTGAAGTCTCCCCAGCTGCCCTGAGCCCACGGATTCGCGCTCGCCCGTGACTCGGTGGATCCTTCGCTCGGCTGAGGACGCTCGCTGTCTTCATCGTCCGAAGGCGTGGCCGTCGGGGTCTCCGGTTCGGGACTGCCCTTCTGCGGGACGCCGATGATGATCGGCTCCGGTGTCCAGCGTGTGCCTGTCGGCGTCGGCGAGGCATAGCTGGTGGACGGGGCCGGGGCCTGGAGTTGCGTTTCGACCGTTGCGGCGACCTGCTGGGCATCGTGCAACTGCGGTGCGCGGCCGATGGCAATGACCAACGTCATCGAGGCCACGGCCAGCGCGATGGAGCCGACGATCAACGCCCCGACGAATCCGCCGCTGGTCTCCTTGGTCGAGGTGTTATGTCCGAAGAAATGCAGCAGCGGCAACTTCTCGGGTTTATCGGTGGCGGTCGGCTGCTCGCCGGGCATTTGTTCGGGAGTGTGTTCAGCCATCGCGCCTCCTTCGGGTCGCTATATCGTGTTCGGAAGCCAATCCTACGGTCTGACCGTTGATCGAACCAGCCCGACCGCCCCGGTGGGCCGGCGCCGGCTTTGACAGTGCCGGTGCAAGGCGGTTGGCTGGGAACCATGACGAATGCCATTGAAGCCGCGCGTCTGATCGGGTTGGACTGGGGCACCACGCATGCCCGTAGCTATCTGCTGGCTCCCGGAACCGGTGCTCCGCGGCTGCTGGATCAGCGGGCCGGTGACGGCATCTTGTCGGTTTCACCCGATGATCCCGACCGGGACGCAGCCTTCAATGCGATCCTGCGCACCCTCGTGGCCGACTGGCAGCAGGCGAGCCCGGGGCTGCCGATGATCGCCTGCGGCATGGTGGGTGCTGCGCAGGGCTGGCGCGAGGCAAGCTACCGATCCTTGCCGACACCCCTGGCCGGCGATAGCGGTATGACTACGGTGGATACCGATTTCGGAGCGTTGCCGATCATCGCCGGGGTGAAGAAAAGCCGTCCGAACGCCGATGTGATCCGCGGCGAGGAGACCCAGCTCGCCGGCTTGGTGCCCGAGCTGGCGGCAGGCCGGACGACGCTGGTCGTGATGCCGGGTACCCACACCAAGTGGGCCCAGGTGCGCGACGGCGTGCTGCTCGATTTCGACACCGCGATGTCCGGCGAGCTCTTCGCGTTGCTGGCCGACCGTTCGATGGTCGGACGCGCGGGCGCCCCGCCCGAACCCGGACAGGATTGGCGGACCGGATTCGACTGGGGCCTGGACCGGGCCGGGCACACCGATGCGTTGGCATTCGCGGCATTCGTGATCCGCAGTTCCGTGCTGGACGCCCAACTGCCCGCATTTCAGGTACGTGATGCGATCTCCGGATTGTTGATCGGCTCCGAGGTTGCCGACCGGGCAGCGAAGCTCGACCTGGCGTCCACGCCGATCGTCCTGGTCGGGGGTGCGGAACTGACCGAGCGCTACCAGCGTGCGCTGGCTCGGCACGGGGTGAGCGCGACACTGGCACCCGACGACGTGACCATCCGCGGCCTCTGGCGCTCGGCGGTG
>Ga0334888_1002918_pt1 | contig 17734 bp, 13 predicted proteins | sample GraSluR1_MG_FD_207227 | JGI IMG/M metagenome (GOLD analysis project Ga0334888, IMG submission 207227) | Sludge microbial communities from methane-producing bioreactor in Wageningen University, Netherlands - Granular Sludge_3_08-R1 | ecosystem: Engineered > Bioreactor > Anaerobic > Unclassified ...
GCGCCTTACAGCCCTTCTATGCCCAACGCTGCCAGCAGGGCGCGCACCGCGGGCAGCGGGTAGAACATCATCCACAGCATGAAGAGAAACGCGCCCGCAGCCACGGCGTAGTCGAGAGGGCGGGCGCGCAGCACGACATAGCGTGTGCGACCCGCGCCGCTCACATAGCAGCGCGCCTCCATCGCCAGCACCAGTTCTTCGGCGCGGCGGAACGCGCTCAGAAAGAGCGGCACGAGCAGCGGCAGATAGGCCCTGGCCAACTTGTCAGGTCGCCAGATGCGCTGCACGCCGAACTCGCCGCCACGGCTGGCCTGCGCCTTCATGATGCGCTCGACCTCTTCGGCCAGCGTCGGCACGAAGCGCAGCGCAATCGTCAGGATCAGGGCCAGCTCATGTGCGGGCACGCCCACGCGGCGTAGCGGCGTCAGCAGCAACTCCACGCCGTGCGTCAGTTCTGTCGTGGTAGAGGTCATGGTCACCAGGCTGGTCAGGAAGATGAAGGCGACGATGCGCAACATGCTGATGACCATCAGATGCATGCTGTTACGCGTGAGGCGAACCCAGCCCCACTGGAGATAGACCGCACCTGCCGGTTCGTTCCAGCCGAGGAACAACGCCTGCATGATAAAGATAAAGACCAGCACGGGCAGAACCATGAGCAGCCCGCGCAGCATGTAGCGTATGGGGATGCGGGCGACAATCGTGACGGCCAATACCAGCGTGAGGAAGACCATGTTGGCGAGGATCGACGTGTTGAACGAAACCGCCAACACCAGGAAGCCCGCGGCCAAAATCTTGGCGCGCGGGTCCAACCGGTGTATGGCCGAACCGGCGGGAATGTATTGCCCGATGGTGACGTTGCGCAGCAGTTCGAAGTTCTGCATGCCCTATCTTCGGTCTTTGACCACCTTGCCGTCCTGCATGACCACGGCGATGTTCTCCAGCTTTTCCAGCGAGCGGATGTCTGTCAGCGGGTCTTGGCGGGCGATGACGATGTCGGCCAGCTTGCCCGCCTCCACCGTGCCGACTCGGTCCTGCCAGCCGAGGCATTCGGCGGCCACGCGCGTGGTGGCGACGATCGCCTCCATGGGCGTCATGCCGATGTTGACCATCAGGCCCAGTTCGCGCAGGTTCGTGCCGTGCGGCATCACGCCCGCATCGGTGCCCATGGCGATCTTGACGCCGGCCTTATGGGCGCGGGCGATGCTGTCGTTGTGGATCTCCATCGCCTCGCGCGCCTTGCGCAGGCCGTAGTCGGGCATGCCGCCTTCTTCGCCTATCTCGACCACCGCTAAGGGGGCGAGCAGCGTCGGCACGAGGAACGTGCCGTGCGCCAACATCAGCTCGATGGCCTCGTCGTCCAGGTAGATGCCGTGCTCGATGGAATGGATGCCGGCGCGCACCGCGTTCTTGACGCCCTCCGCGCCCTGAGCATGGGCCATGACCTTGATGCCGCGGCGGTAGGCGGCCTCGCGCACGATCACGTCCAGTTCTTCGGGCGAGTATTGGGTGAACTCGGGGTGATCGGTGGGGCTAAGCACGCCGCCCGTGGCGTGGATCTTGATGATGTCGGCGCCGGCGCGCAGCATCTCGCGCACTTTCTTGCGCACCTCGCCTAGGCCGTCGGCTTTGCCGTCCGGCATGCCGGGATAGGCGGGGAACATTTCATATTCGCTGCCGGAGAGCATCCAGCCGTCGCCGTGACCGCCGGTGATGGTGAGGGCGGAGATGCTGATCTGGAGGCGCGGGCCGGCAATGACGCCGGTCTCGACGGCCCGCTTGACGCCGGCATCGGCCCCGCCCGCATCGCGCACCGACGTCAGCCCGGCTTCCAGCGTGCGGCGCAGATGGTTGATGGCGTTGTAGAAGCGCATGGAGAAAGGCGTCTGCATGTCCTTGAGGATGTCTATGCTTTCCGTCATGACATGAACGTGCGTGTCGATGAAGCCGGGCAGGATGTAGCCGCCCTGTGCGTCGAGCAGGGTGACGTCGCCAGCAGAGCGCGGGACGCCGACGGCCGCGCCGGCGGCGCGGATGCGGTTATCCTCTACGAGCACGGCGGCATCGGGAATGGGCGCGCCGCCGCGCCCGTCGATCAGTACGCCGTTGTGGATATAGGTGGATGCCATCAGAATGCCTCCGATACGGTTGTGATGAATGGTTGTGATGAGAGAACAGCGAATGAAAACGAAACCGTCTAGCGATCTAGCGTTCTATGGCCTACGACGCGAGCGCGCCCAACGACGCGGCGAGAAACGCTTCGGCCTGTTCGACGGTATAAACGGCTGGGCCGGGCCGGATCAACCCCTGCTCGGCCAGCCGGTCCATGAGCATGGCGACCGCGGGCGCGTCCAGGCCCATGCGGCGCAGTTCCTGGGCGTGGCCGAAGATCTCGGACGGGCTGCCTTGCATAGCGGTGCGCCCGTCCGAGATCACGTAGAGACGGTCACAGATCGCGGCCAGTTCTTCCATGTTGTGCGAGATGATCACCAGCGTGATGCCGGTGCGGTGCAGGCCCAGGATCAGGTCCAGCAGTTGGCGGCGGCTCTGCGGGTCGAGGCCGGCGGTCGGCTCGTCCAGCGCCAGTATGCGCGGCTCCAGCGCCAGCACGCCCGCCAACGCCACGCGGCGGCGCTGTCCGCCGGATAGACTGAAGGTTAGGCGATCCTTGAAGGCCTCGAAGCCCAAGCCAACGGACTCCATTGCATGGCGCACGCGGGCGCGCACCGCCTCGCGGTCCAGGCCGAGGTTGCGCGGGCCATAGGCGACATCATCGCCCACGTACTGCTCGAACAACTGGGCTTCCGGGAACTGAAAGACCAGCCCCACCTGGCGGCGCACGGCGCGCACATCCGCCCCGGGGCTGCTCAGATTCTGGCCCAACACGGTGACGCTGCCCCCGTCGGCGCGCAGCAGCCCGTTGAGATGCTGGACGACGGTTGACTTGCCCGAACCGGTGTGGCCGATCAGTCCGACGATCTCACCGGCGTGCACGTCCAGGCTCACGTCGTGGACGGCGCGCACCTGTAGGGGCGTGCCGCGCATGTAGTCGTGCACCAGGTTGCGCACCGCGATCAGGGGCGGCTCTGCGGCGCGGAGCGACTCCGTCGCGGCGGCAGGAGGGGCGTCCGCAATTGGCGCACGGTCTATCGGCGGCTGCAGTCGCCCGGACTGCGCCAGCGCGGCCGCCATCTCGTCCACGCTCAGGATATCGGCGGGAAAGTCGCGCAAGCGGCGGTTGAGGCGGCAGGCGAGTTCGGTCATCTGCGGCACGTCGAGTTGCAGGCTGCGTAGACGCTCGACCTGGCGGAACAGCTCGCGCGGCGTACCCTCCAGCGCGATGCGCCCGTCTAATAAGATGATGACGCGATCGGCGTGAATGGCTTCACGCATGAAGTGGGTGATGGCGACCACGGTCACGCCCTGCTCGCGGTTGAGGCGGCGGGCGATGTCCAGCACCTCGTCGCGGCCTACGGGGTCGAGCATGGCGGTGGCTTCATCCAAGACCAGCACCTGCGGTTGCATGGCCAGCACGCCGGCGATACATATGCGCTGCTTTTGCCCGCCGGACAAGAGGTGCGGGGCGCGCTGGCGGAACGAGAGCATGCCTACCTGCTCCAGCGACCAGTTTACCCGGCGCACCATCTCGTCGTGGGGGATGCCGAGGTTCTCCGGCCCGAAGGCGACATCTTCCTCGACAATGGTGGCGACGATCTGGTTGTCGGGCGTTTGGAAGACCATGCCCACTGTGGCGCGGATGTCGAGCGTGCGGCTGGCATCGCGGGTGTTCCACGTCTTGACCCACACATCGCCCTCGGTGGGCAGGAGCAAGGCGTTGAGGTGTTTCGCCAGCGTAGACTTGCCCGAACCGTTGGCGCCGAGTATGGCTACGTATTCGCCGGCATGGACGGTCAGGTCGATGCCGCGCAGGGCATGGATAGCTTCACCGGCGGGCGAGGCATAGGTATGGTGCAGGTTTTCGATGCGGAGAATGGGCGTCACGGATGGCCTCAGGCGGGTGCGTTCTCAATCCGTCTATTGTCTCGCAAAGCGGCCTGCTGCGCAAAAGAAACCGTGATCCGGGGCGAATTCTCGCTGTCTTGAGCGGAAATCAGCGTCTGTGCCCGTTTTCTGTCAGGTGAACGTAGCGTAAACTGCTCCGGTGTGTGGTAGACTGATCGCGAGGCGGGCGTGAAACTCGGCCTGCCGTCCAACTTTGATGATGACGCTATGTCTGCTGTGAACGAACTGAATCTGTCCGACGCCGGCGTCAGCGCGCAGTCTTCACCGCAACGCGTCAAGACAAGCCCGCTGGCGGATTTGGCGTGCCGAACGCCCAAAGGCGCCTGGAAATATCTATTGGTGCTCAACGACGTCGTGTTGATCCTGGCGGCGTTTGTGGCGGCGTATGCCATTCGCTACGATTTGCAATGGTTCCGCGCCGTAGACCCGGTTTTCCAAGTGGATATCTGGGTCTACACCCCCTTTGCGCTGGCGTTGATGATGATATTGCCCATCTCGTTTCGCTTTTCCGGCGTCTATCCCTATCGTCGCGGGCGCAGCCTGATCGAAGAGACGTATAATATCGCTACGGCTGTCACCGTGGGCGTGGTGGCGCTGATTACGGCCGGCCTCATTTTCAGTCCGCTGCTTTATAGCCGCCTGATCTTCCTCTACTTCGCTTTCCTGGCGACGTTGCTGCTGGGTTTCAGCCGCTTCGCCATCCAACTGCTGCGCGGCCATTTGCGTCAATATGGGGTAGGGGTCGAGCGCTTCGTGCTGGTAGGCGCGGGCGATGTGGGCCGCATGGTCATGCGCACCGTCGCGGCCCGCCCCGATTACGGCTACCAACTGATCGGCTTTGTGGACGATAACCCGGCCAAAGGCGCCACCGACATCGGACCCTTCAAGGGCCTCGGCCCCGTAGACAACCTGCCGGACGTACTGGACAGCCAAGAGGTCGATTCGATCATCATCTGCCTGCCGTGGCAAAGCCACCGCGTGATCCAGCGGCTGCTGCGCACCTGTGAGCAGCGCGGCGTGCGCGCCCAGGTTGTGCCCGACCTCTTCCAGTTGACCAAGAACCAGGTGCTGGTGGACGACCTCAACGGCATCCCGTTGATCAGCACGCGCGGCGTATCGATCCAGGGTTGGAATCTGATCCTCAAGCGTGGGTCGGATCTGGCGCTTGGCATCGCGGCGGCGCTTGTCAGCTTGCCGCTGACGTTGCTCATCGCCATCGCCATCAAGCTGGACACGCCCGGCCCTGTGCTCTATTCGCAGACGCGCATCGGCAAGAACGGCATCCCCTTCCGCTGTTATAAGTTCCGTTCAATGGTCGTGGGAGCGGACAGCATGCGGCCCGAAATGGCCGAGATCAACGAGGCCACCGGCCCGCTGTTCAAGGTGCGCAACGATCCCCGCCGCACCGCGGTGGGGCGTTGGCTGCGCCGCTACAGCTTGGACGAACTGCCCCAACTCATCAACGTGATCCGCGGCGAGATGAGCCTGGTCGGCCCGCGCCCCAACCTGCCGGAAGAGGCTGAGCAGTACGAGGAATGGCACAAGAAGCGGCTGACGGTCAGCCCCGGCATCACCGGCCTATGGCAGGTCAGCGGGCGCAGCGACCTGACCTTCGACGAGATGGTGCTGCTCGACATCTACTATGTCGAGAACTGGAATATTGCCATGGACATCAGCATCCTCTTGCGTTCACTGCCCGCGGTTCTGCGCGGGCGCGGCGCCTATTAACCCCTTTCCCCTCCGGTCGAAACCTTCCTTCACCTTACGTTTTTGGCGAAATCTCGCCGCCTCGATATAGTTGATATTAGCAGTGCCAACTAATCGGGGAGCTCATCCCATGCGCATGGTTATTCCGCTCGCTGCGGTGCCAGCGATTCGAGAAGCCGCCCCACAAGATCACAAGATCAGATGCCTCTAGCGGCGGATGGAACCGTTGCCGACCGCGCGGCCTAGACAGGAATACCCGCATGGCGAGGATTGAGCCGCCCCGAACTCCGAATATTCCGCCGCATATCTTCCCGCTGCGCACGCGGCAGTTCCGGGTGCCGAAGTCGCTTTCGGCGCTGCGCCATCGCAACTACCGGCTCTTTATCGTCGGGCAGCTCATCGCCACAGCAGGCATGTGGATGCAGATTATCGCCCAGGGCTGGCTGGTCTACGAGATCAGCGGGTCGGAACTTGCTTTGGGCGTCGTCAGCTCGGCCTCAGCCATCCCCGTGTTGTTGATCTCGCCGTGGGGCGGGGTGATCGTCGATCGCGTGTCGAAACGCCACCTACTGATGATCACCCAATCGTCATCCATGCTCTTGGCCTTTATCCTGTCTGCGCTGGTCTTTACCGACGTGGTGCGCGTGTGGCATGTCGTGTTGCTCGCCGTGGCGATGGGCGTGGTCAGTTCTTTCGACGGCCCCGCTCGCCAAGCTTTTGTGGTTGAGATGGTGGGGCACGAGGATCTGCCCAATGCCATCGCGTTGAACTCGATGACCTTTAACAGCGGGCGTATCATTGGCCCGGCCATCGGCGGCGTGCTGCTCGTCACGCTCGGCGCGGCCTGGTGCTTTTTCCTCAACGGCTTGTCGATCATGGCGGTGCTCATCAGCCTGCTTAACATGAATTTGCCCGTCTCTAAGCGCAAACGCGAGTCGAGGTCGGCGCGCCAGCAGTTAACCAGCGGACTGGCCTATGTGCAGCACGAGCCGGAACTGCGCGCCCTGCTGCTGATGGCGCTGGTCTTCAGCACGTTCGGCACCTCGTATGCCACCATACTGCCGGCCTTTGTAGACAAGGTATTGGCGCAGAGCGCCAGCGCCTATGGCACGATCAACGCCATCACCGGCATGGGCGCGGTGACGGCCGCGTTCTTTATCGCCCAATTTGGCGAACGGATCCCGCGCGGACGCGTGCTTGCCGGCGCCATCCTCATATTTCCGGTCATTCTCGTCGTGTTCGCCTACACCCAGCCCTACTACCTCTCACTGGCGCTGGCCTATGGCCTGGGCATCACCTTCATGTTGGTCTTTACGCTGCTCAACACGCTGTTGCAGACCAACCTGCGCGACGAACTGCGCGGCCGCGTGCTCAGCCTCTATACCCTCACCTTTTTCGGCTTTGCGCCCTTCGGCAACCTGCTCGTAGGCAGCCTGTCGGAGGCGATTGGCATCAGCCCGACGCTGGTGCTCAGCGCCTCGGTCAGCTTTTTGCTGGCTGCGTTGATCCTGGTCACGACACCCGGCGTACGCAGGCTGATCTAGGCGCAGCCCCCGCGCGCCGCGCAATAGGCCCTATTGCGCGACGAAACGCGCTCTTTGCGACTAAAGTCCTATCCCTGCCGGCGGCGGCAAGGCTATCTTGGCGTTAGGACGTCAGGCGGATAGAGGCGCAGCCAATGTCCGCCTGTGCCGCGGTTGCAGCGGCGCCGGCATTGGCGCAACAAGCTGAAGCAAGGAGAGCGCAAGATGAGAACCATGCAGTTGTTGGACGATTTGAAGTTCCAGGACGAGAATCCGGTGGCGGACCCGATCTATGTCGACAAGGACGGCAGAATTCTGCGCTTCTGCCTAAAGCCGCAGCAGAGCATCGTCGAACACAGCGTGCCCCATTCTCCGTTCTACGTGGTCGTGTTGAAGGGCCGCGGCGTCTTCACGGACGGCAGCGGGCGCGCTGAGACGATGGAGCCGAATTCGCTGATGGTCTTTAACCCCGGCGAAAATCATTCCGTGCGTGCGCTCGATGAGGAGTTGGTTTTCGTCGGATTCCTGCACGGCGCGCCGGGCATGCGCGAAGGGCGAGTCGGCGGGGAGTTGGGGCGCTCCTGACGGCGCGTACCGGCGACCGCTACATGCTCGGCATGAGCGACGCCCAGGGCGGCAGCCCCATCGACCTCACCCTCCATTTGTAAAGATACAATGTCTCGCCGGCGTAGCAGCCGGGCGTCAGGCAGAGACGGCAACCGGACGCCCCGTCTTGGCCGATTCCTCGATGGCATGGACGACGCGCACCTGGCGCAGGCCGTCTATGTGCGTAGGCAGCGGGCCGCGATCGACCCAACTGGACGGCTGAAGCGTGTCCTCCAGGATAGCGTCCAGCATCGGCTCGACCAGCATCATGCCGGTCGCCCCGTCCGGTCCCTCGTGCTCCAGCGAGAGCGCGACGGAGGGCGCGTAGTAACCGCTGGTCTGCGGGCGGAAGTGACGGGCGGCGCGCAGGTAGACGCCCTGGCTGCCCAGCGCATCGAGGTGGCGTTGCAGATCCATATCGGCGGCGGCGTCCCCGAAGTTGGCGCGCCAGCTTTCGCGCGTGCCGAAGCCGGGCCGCTTGTTGTAGATGAGGGTCCCTCGCTCGCCGGAAATGCTGCTGTAGAACTCCACGATCTCGTCCATGTAGCGAATCCACTCGGCCTTGCAGCGCACCTTCAGCCCGCTGTCGAAGAGCAGATAGGCGTCGTAGAGATCGGGCGTATGGCCCAGTACGATGTCTTGGCGGATGGCGAAGACTTCCACGACCCGCGCCGGCGCAAACAGCCAGTGCATCAGGTCCACCACGTGGCTGAGGAGGAAGTGCGCCGTAGACGAACCGGCGGAGAACTCGGCGCTGCGTTCGCCCCACAGACCGGTCGGCACGCTGATGTTGTCGTCTAGGCGGCTTTCGGCGTAGACGGGCTTGCCGATCAGCCCCTGCTGCACCACGTAATAGGCGGCCAAGTCCAGCGGCATGGCGCGGTTAGCGTAGTTGATGAAGAAGCGCGTGCCGCGCTGCTCTGCGGCGTTATAGAGCGTTTCGGCGTCGGCTAGGGTGGTTGCCAGCGGCTTTTCCTGGATGACGGCGGGCACGCCCGCTTCGATGGCGGCTAGCGACGGCGCCAAGTGCAGGTGGTCGGGCGTGGCGATCACGGCTAGGTCCAGCGTCTGTTCGGCGAGCATGGCGTGTGCGTCGTCATAGGCCGCGGCGTTGATGGCCGCGGCCGCTTCGTCGGCGACGGCGCGACGGACGTCGCACACAGCCGCCACTTCGACGGCGTCGTGGCGCGTGAAGAGGTCAATGTACTGCCGGCCTAGAATCCCCAGGCCGATGATTCCCGCTTTGAGTTTAGTCGCCATAACGTATTCCCCGTAGTGTGTGGGCTTGGTGGGTATTCCGGCAAGAAATATCGTGACAAACCGATGGCAGCGGCGTACCGTATATATAGAAAGGGCCAAGCGAAATAGCAAGCGGCCCGGCGGTTTATCGTTCCCATTTCTGGCCGAAGGAGCGTCCGGTCAGTCGCCGGATGTGGACAGACATGCAAAACGCGGTAAACTAGGCCCAGTATAGCATGATCCGATATCTTTGCCTGACTTCATCCTTGACTCTACCCGCCCTGTAAAGAGTCTCTCATATAACGCCTGATTGATCTCAGCCATGACCAAGCGCATCCTCATTCTCATGAGCAAGACCGGCGGCGGGCATCGCGCCAGCGCCGAGGCGCTCAAAGCCGGCTTCGCCCAACTCTACGGCGACGACTTCGAGGTGGAGATCATCGACTTGCTCATGGACTATCTGCCCTGGCCGGTGCGCGAACTGCCTAAAAGCTACAGCTTTCTGGCAGGGACTACGCCCTGGCTGTGGCGGCTGCTCTTTCAGGCCACCGACGAGCAGATCACCGCGGCGACACTCAACCGCATGGCGGCGCGCGTGCTGGGCCAGAGCATCGCCCAGGCCTTTACCCGCTATCAGCCGGACCTGGTCATCTCGGTTCATCCGTTGGTGCAATACCTCTCGATGCGCGCGCTGAAGGTCATGCGGCTGCGCATTCCGTTTGTCACCGTCGTCACCGACCTGGCGACCGTCCATCCGGCCTGGTTCCATCCCCGGGCGGACCTCTGCTTCATCCCTAGCCAGGAAGCCTATACCGCGGCGCGTAAAGCGCGGCTCACGCCGGAGCAGATTCGCCTCTACGGTCTGCCGATCCGGCCCATGTTCGCCACGCCGCCGCAGCGCGGCCTCGAACTGCGCGCCCGCCTGCAGATGGACCCGGACCTGCCCGCGGCGCTGTTGGTCGGCGGCGGCGAAGGCATCGGCAAGGTCGCGTCCATCGCGCACGCCCTCAATGCCCGCTTGTTTGAGGACGGCAAGCCGCTCGGCCAGATGGTGATCATCTGCGGCAGCAACCGCAAGCTCTACGACGAGATGTCGGCGCGCAAGTGGTCGATTCCGGTGCGCGTCTTGGGCTATGTGGACAACATGGCCGAGTGGATGGCGGCCTGCGACTGCATCGTGACCAAGGCCGGGCCGGGCACCATCGCCGAGGCGCTCACCTGCGGCCTGCCCATCATGCTCAGCGGCTTCATCCCCGGCCAGGAAGAGGGCAACGTGCCCTATGTCATCAACCACCAGGTCGGCGCCTATCGCCCGGAGCCGGAGGACATCGCCCGCCTGGTGACGCGCTGGTTTGGCCCGGAGCGGGGCGAACTGGCGCGCATGGCCGCCAACGCGCGCCAACTCGGCAACCCGCGCGCCACCTTCCACATCGTCGAAGACATCGCCGGTCTGCTCGGCGATGTTCCGCCGTCACTTACAAAGTAGGAGATTTTCCATGACCCGCTGGACCGCCGAACAGGCCAACGCCTGGTATGCCGTGCAGCCGTGGCCGGTCGGCTGTAACTTCATTCCCAGCAACGCCATCAACCAGCTTGAGATGTGGCAGGCCGAGACGTTCGACCCGGCGACCATCGACCGCGAGCTGGGTTGGGCCGAGGAACTCGGCTTCAACACCCTGCGCGTCTATCTGCACGACCTGCTCTATGCCACCGATGCCGGCGGCTTCCTGGGCCGCATCGACCGCTTCCTCGACTTAGCCGGCGCACATGGCATCCGCCCCGCCCTCGTCCTCTTCGACGACTGTTGGAATCCGGATGCAAAGCTCGGCCCGCAGCCCGCGCCCAAGCCCGGCATCCACAATTCCGGCTGGGTACAAAGCCCCGGCGTACGCATCGCCAATGACCCCGCTCTCTGGACTAGGCTGGATGCATACGTGCAGGGCGTGATCGGGGCCTTTGCCCAGGATGAGCGCATTCTCTTCTGGGACCTGTACAACGAGCCGGGCAACAACCAACAGGGCGCGCAGTCGCTGCCTCTGCTCAGGCAGACCTTCACCTGGGCGCGGGAAGCGTCGCCCAGCCAGCCGCTCACCGCCGGCATCTGGTTCGACAACGAGGAACTAAACGCCTTCCAACTGGCGACTTCTGACATCATCACCTTTCACAACTACAACGACGCCGCGGACTTGCAGCGCCAGATCGACGCGCTGCGTGCGCATGGCCGCCCGCTGATCTGCACCGAATGGCTGCGCCGCGGTCATAGCGAGGTAGCGGAGTGCCTGCCGGTCTTCCACAAAGAGCGGGTGGGCTGCATCAACTGGGGGCTGGTCAGCGGCAAGACGCAGACCATTTTCGCCTGGGACACGCCCACCGACGGCACGGAGCCGGAACTCTGGTTCCACGACCTGCTGCGCCAGGACGGCACGCCCTTCAACCCGGCCGAGATCGAGACCTTCAAGCGCTACACGCGGCAGGCGGCGCCATGACCATTACCGGCGCACACCGGCCGGCGAGGCTCGAGGCGAGCGCGGCGGTATGAGCGCGACCCCGCCCGTCGCCGCTGCGCTGGACGCGGCGAATATTCCCTATCGCCTCTTTGTCCACGCCGGCCCGGTCCACTCGTTGGAGCAGGCTGCGGCGGAGCGCGGGCAGACGCCGGATCAGGTGGTGCGCAGCATCGTCTTTCGCCTGGCCGCGGGCGAGTTCGTGATGGCGCTGTGCGCAGGGGCGCGGCAGATCTCGTGGCCCGCGCTGCGCCGGCATCTGGGTGTCACGCGCGTGACGATGGCGAGCCGCGAAGAGGTGCTGGCGGTCACGGGCTATGAGTTGGGCGCGGTGGCCCCTTTTGGCCTGCCCGCGCCCATGCGCGTGCTTGTGGACGAAAGCGTGCTAGCTTCGGAGGAGATTTCGCTGGGGTCGGGCGTGCGCGGGACGGCGGTGATCATGCGCCGCGACGACCTGCTCGCCGCGCTGGGCGACGCGCCGGTCCTGCGGCTGAGCGAGGGAGGCTAACCGTGAAGAAATCGCAGAGAATCGCCACGAATTACGCGAATTACACGAATGTGACTGCTGAACGCTTCGTACAATTCGTGTAATTCGTGGCAAAGAAAAGCGGAAGGAATTGAGTCGTGATCGATACTGTATCATCGAGCAGTGTTGTCCCCGACCTGTCCGGCGGGAAGCCGTGGACCAGCGACGCGCCGGTGCGCAGCACGCAGGTTGCGCTGCCGCCGGGCATGGTCCACTTCGGCATCGGCCAGCCAGACTTCAACCTCCTGCCCCTGGACCTCATGCGCCGGGCCGCGGAACACCGGCTGGCGCAGGGCAACCCCTATCTGCTCAACTACGGCGCCGAGCAGGGCGACGGCTATTTCCGGCAGGCGCTGGCGAGTTTCCTGGCCGCGCGGTACCGCCAAGCGGTCGACGCCGAACGCCTGCTCGTCACCGGCGGCGCCTCGCAAGCGCTGGACCTGATCTGCACGCTCTTTGCGCGCAACGGCGATGTCATCTTCGCAGAGGAGCCTTCCTACTTCTTGGCCCTGCGCATCTTCGCCGACCACGGGCTGCGCGTGGTCTCCTTGCCTACCGACGACGAGGGGCTAGTCATTGACGCCCTGGAAGAAGCCTTGGCGCAGCACCAGCCCGCCTTTCTCTACACCATCCCTACCTTCCAGAACCCCACCGGCGTGACCTTGCCGGAGAGCCGGCGCGCGCGGCTGGCCGAGCTGAGCCGGCGGCATAACCTGCTGGTCGTGGCGGACGAGGTCTACCACCTGCTCGACTACGGCGCGGCCCTGCCCGCGCCCCTGGCGCTGTATGCGGACGACGCCAACATTCTGTCGCTTGGCTCCTTCTCCAAGATTCTAGCCCCCGGCCTGCGCCTGGGCTGGATCCACGGCTCGCCCGCTCTGGTGGAGAAGATCGCGCTGTGCGGCCTGACCGACAGCGGCGGCAGCCTCAACCACTTCACCTCCGGCTTGGTACGCTCCTTGCTGGAACTCGACCTGCTTGGGCCATATGTGGAGGGGCTGAAGACGGTCTACGCGGGGCGCGCCCAGGCCCTCAGCGCTGCGCTGCGCCGCGAACTGCCTGAGGCGAGCTTCGACGGCGCGCGGGGCGGCTTCTTCTTGTGGCTCACGCTGCCCGAGGGCGTCGATACGCCCGATTTGCTGGATATGGCGCAGCGCTATCAGGTCGGCTTCCAGCCCGGTGTGAGCTTCTCCAGCCAGGGCGGGATGCGTCGCGCCATGCGCTTGAGCTTTGCGTTCCACGACATCCCCGCGCTGGAGCTTGGCGTCCGGCGTTTGCGCCAGGCGCTCGACGATTATCTCGGCGCCAGATAGCGCAGAGTTGCCAAACCATTTGGGGACGAATTCGAGCAATTCGTGAAATTCGTGGCGAATCTCTGCTGTGAATATTCGTCGCCGCCTCAGTTGACACCCGCCCGCCCGTTATGATACATTTGCCTCTGTGAAACGGGCATGCCATTCACACGTTTTACGTTGTGCAGTCCAAGTCGCAGCGAAGGCCGCCGGCCTTTCCTGCAGAGCAAGAGGAGGCGTACACATGATGAATCCGAACGCAGCCCAAGTCCTGGTGATTGCCGTCGGGGTACGCCTGCCGACCAGCCGGTAACTCGTTTGCCAACGAAATAACCGGCTGTTAACCGCCGTCTACGGCCGCGGGCGTCTCCTGCCTCGCGGCCGTTTTTGATCTCCGCTCCGGCGCATTTCCGCGCCGCCGCAGCATAGCGCCTTGCACGCGTCCGCTGCCGAGCGTCGACCATCTCCAGCCGTGAGGGCGAGTCTCGTCCTGCGGCCGTTTTTCTATTGGCGGCCCGGCAAGGCGCACCCCAGACCCGTCGCATGTGCATCCGCCCCGGCAGAGGCCGGCGCGCGGCCGCATCTCACGACCGGCAGTCGCCTGTACGGATGGCTGCCGTCATGCTTAACCATTTACCGATATAGGAATGATCCAACCATGAAGAGTGGCAGTAACTACTTGAGAAAACCGAAGACGGACGTCGATAGGGCGCTCAAGAATATGGAAAAGAGCAAGCGCCGCCGCCAGATCGAAGCGGAGCGCAAGAAGTTCCGGCGCAATCAACAGCCCAAAGGCCCGCGGCGTAAATCGTGGGGCGTTGAGGGCGCGGACGAAGCGGATCTCACTGCGTTCGAGCGCATCATGCCGCGCGACGAGGGCGAACGCCGGCGCATGCTGGAGCAAGCCGCGCAATCTCGCAACGGCGGCGCTCAGGAACAGGCGCAAGCGGCGGATGGCGCCCCCTCCCAGGAGCCGGGCGTTTCCTCACTTGTTGGGGATGGCGCTGTGCGCATCGGCCTCGTGGTCGAGTTCGGCAGCGGCCTGTGCCGCGTCCACATCGACGGCGAGGCGGAAGGCGAGGTCGTTCTATGCAGCTTGCGCGGCGCGCTGGCCGAACAGGAGAGCGGCTTCACCAACCCGGTCGCCGTGGGCGATCGCGTGACCGTGCGCCTGGACGGCGCGGGCGGCGGCGTGGTGGAGGAGGTTCTGCCCCGGCGCAGCCTGCTGGCGCGGCCCGACGTCTTCAAAGCGCACCTGCGCCAAATCCTCGTCGCCAACGCCGATCAACTGCTGATCGTGGCGTCGTGGCGCGAGCCGGCCCTGTGGCTGGAACTGATCGACCGCTACCTGATCGCGGCGGCGCGCGGCGACCTGCCCGCGCTGCTCTGTGTAAACAAGCTCGACCTGGCCGTCGAGCCGGGCGAGGTGCAGGAGACGCTGGCCCCGTACACGGCGCTGGGCATCCCCTGCCTTCTGACCAGCGCCGAGACCGGCGAGGGCATCGCCGAGCTGCGCGCCCGCTTGCAGGGACGTACGACGGTGCTGGCCGGGTTGTCGGGGGTGGGCAAGTCCTCGCTGTTGCAGGCCATCCGTCCTGAGCTGAACCTGCGCACCGGCGCGGTTAGCGACCGCCGTCACGAAGGACGGCACACCACGACGCAGGCCGTCCTGGTGCAATTGGGCGAGTCCACCAACGTGGTGGATACGCCCGGCATCCGCGAGTTCGGCCTGGCTGGCTTGAGGCGCAGCGAGTTGGCCGGCTTCTTCCCTGACTTCGCGGCCGCGGCCGAAGGCTGCCGCTTCCGCAACTGCGCCCACATCGACGAGCCGCAGTGCGCCGTGCGCGCGGCGGTCAGTCGTGGCCGGATCGCCCAAAGCCGTTACCACAGCTACCGGCAGATCTATGCCGAACTGGCCTAGCCGCGAAATTGTGCCGGGGATGCCTGCGCCCCATCCCCGGCACACAATACGGCAAGCCGCAGCGTTTGACCCATAGCCCGCGATTAGGTACGATTACGTAAACTGGAGCGGGCTGGGAGCCTAGGTATTCCAGCGGCAGCCAAAACGTTGCCGGCTATCCGCCATCGTCGCGAGAGCCGACCCAGCAGCCCGATTTCCACGAAAGGTGAATAGACGCTCGTCTCACCATCAGGAGGACACTATGCTAAATCCGTGGATTATGTTCATCGTCGGTCTAGTGTTGGGTTGGCTGTTAAGCTGGTTGTTGCAGCGCCGCCTCGACGACAGCCTGACGGGGCAAGTCGAGCAGTTGCAGCGCGAGTTGGCTGAGTGCAACCGGCGTCTGGGCGAGACGGCCTCTGCGCCTGCAGTAGAGGAGGGCGCGTTGGTCGAGCGAGCGGCTCCGTCTGTGGCCGTGGCGGCTGCCGCCGCGGTGGAAGAGGCGGAACAACTGGCGCCTGCGCCCGAAGCCGCCTATATTCCGCCGGAGGAAGAACTCGCCGTCGAAGAGCCTGTGACCGAGGAACTTCCCGCCGCGCATGTCGTCGAGGAGCCTGTGGCGGAAGAATTCGCCGCCGAGCCTGTCGTCCAGCCAGTCGAAGAAGCGGTGGAAGAGGCTGTGATGGAAGCGCCGGCTGAAGAAATCCCCGCAGAGATGGCGGCCGAAGCGCCAGTATTTGCACAAGGCGCCGCCGCGGACGACCTCACGGTCATTAAGGGCATTGGCCCCAAGTTCGCCGAGACATTGCAGGCCGCGGGCATCACGACCTTTGCGGCCCTGGCGCAGCTTACGCCGGAGGAGCTGGAACAGATTGTGCAGCCGGCCGGGTGGCAGAAGGTTGATTTCGCCGAGTGGATCGCGCAGGCGGCGCAGTTAGCCCGCTAGCGCGTCCGGTGCACGGGTAAGGAGCGGCACAAGTTTATGGGGAACCGCGTGCGGACACAACGCTTGTGTCCGCACGTTTATGCGGCGATGCACCGTCGTGCAGGCAGGCTGCATGGCAGAATGCAGGCTTTGTCTGTTCACTGTGTATAATAGATGAGTCCGTTTTGGGGCGGTTTGCGACGCACAACAGGCCGCAACTGATGTGAACTATCCATAACCGCTAGACGGGAGAAGGATTTGCCATGCCGACACGGATTGAGCAGTCTGCGCCTCGCACATTAGCCGAAGCTGACCTTACCCCGCGCGGGCCGGTTCACCCGAGTCCGGTTGATTGGCGCGATCAGATTCTCTACCAGTTGCTGCCGGATCGTTTCAGCGACGAATGTGAAGACCAGCGTCCGCTTTTTGATCCGACGCATCCCGGCCAATATCATGCCGAAGACAAGGCGGCGTGGATGCGGGCCGGTACGCAGTTTGTGGGCGGGACGATCCGCGGCATCCAGAGCAAGCTCGACTATTTACAGGGATTGGGGGTGACGACACTCTGGCTTAACCCGCCCTGGAAACAGCGCGCCGATCTGGAAACCTATCACGGTTACGGCATCCAAAACTTCCTAGAAATCGACCCCCGCTTCGGCACGCGCCAAGATCTGCGCGATCTGGTGGATGCAGCCCACAGCCGCGGCATGTACGTCATCCTCGACGTAATCTTTAACCACAGCGGCAATAACTTCTTTTATGTGCACGAGGAGACCGGTTCGCCCCGCGATTCGATGCCCTACCGCGCCGCGCCGCGCTACGCCATCCACGGCTGGCGTTCGGCCACGGGGCAAAGCGTGCCGGTCCCGCGCACGTTGGAAGACGGTGTTTGGCCTGTCGAGTTTCAGAACCCGGAGTGGTATACACGCGTCGGCCAGATTAGCCAGTGGGCGGCAGGCTACCAGGAAGATTCACTCAACCCGGATGCGGAATACCGCCGCGGCGATTTTTATGACCTGAAAGACCTCAATTTGCAACGCGAGGATGTGCTGCGCGCGCTGATCCACGTTTACCAATACTGGATCGCGGTGACCGATTGCGACGGGTTCCGCGTCGACGCGGTGAAGCATGTGCCGATCGCACAAGCGCGGCGTTTCTGCATCGCCATCCACGAATATGCCCAGGCCGTCGGCAAGGACAACTTTCTCCTGGCCGGCGACATTAGCCAGGACGGCGCCGCGCCCACTTCGGCGGCCCTGCTGGAGCGCAACCTGGACGCGGCGCTGGGCTTGGCGGAGTATCCCAACCGGCTGGCCGACCTGGTGAAGGGGATTCGCCACCCCAATGATTTCTTCGCCCTCTATACGCAGCCGGCGCTAGGCGCAACCTACCGCCAACTGGGCCGCTATTTCATTGCCATCCTCGACGACCACGACATGTCCTCGCGCGCCTACAAGGCGCGCTTTGCCGCGGAGACGCGCGCGCCCAA
>Ga0334888_1002924_pt1 | contig 17713 bp, 15 predicted proteins | sample GraSluR1_MG_FD_207227 | JGI IMG/M metagenome (GOLD analysis project Ga0334888, IMG submission 207227) | Sludge microbial communities from methane-producing bioreactor in Wageningen University, Netherlands - Granular Sludge_3_08-R1 | ecosystem: Engineered > Bioreactor > Anaerobic > Unclassified ...
CCCTTCCCTGTCTGCTGTTAGTCTTAAAACGATTGCCTGATCGGGAGCACTTGAGAAGATCTCTCTTATGAACCGGGTCTGGTTTGCAGTGTAATAAACTCTTGCAACTGCTTCACTGATATCGAGTTCCCTTTGGTAGTTAGATATAGTACGCAGGTTGCCGAAGCTGAGTGTGAGATCGCCCAGGGTCTGATAGCTGGAAGCCTGGTCGCGGCGGAATTTGCCCATAATGCCGTTCTGTGCCAGGGTTTCGGCTTCTTTGTATCTGCCCTCAAAGAGCAGCTTTCTCACCTGTGGCAGGTTCTTAAGTGCATCGGGATTGGCATCCCAGCGAGGTCCTCCTGTCCATACAGACTCCTCGTTAAGCTGGAGCCTTTCGTTCTCAATACCTCCGAAGATCATGGCTCCCAGTTTTCCGTTTCCTACGGGGAGGGCATCGTTCCATGTTTCGGCAGGCTTGTTGAACCAGATTTTCATACCCGAAGGGAGATCCTGCCCGAAAGAAGATGGCGACATCAGGATTGCAAGAAGGGTCATGGCATGCCATGCCCTTATCAGAGACAATGCATGCATTGTCTTTGCCAGAAGAGACAATGCATGCATTGTCTTTACGATATGTGCCATTACTTCTTCAGCAGATCACGGATCTCCTCAAGCAGGATCTCCTGTTTCGGGGGAGCCGGCGGTGGAGCGGGAGCTGCTGCTTCCTTCTTTTTGCCTGCATTAATTGCTTTAATAAGCAGAAAGACAACAAAAGCGACAATTAAGAAATCAATTATCACCTGAATGAAATTACCATAATTCCAGGTCACTGCAGGGACTGTTTCGGTAGCTGCTTTCATGACAATATTCAGATCTGTAAAGTTAACACCACCAAGAAGTAATCCGATTGGTGGCATGATGATGTCATTTACCGCTGATGAGACTATCTTGCCAAAAGCAAGACCAATAATGATACCCACAGCCATGTCGACAACATTGCCCTTAATTGCAAAGGTCTTGAATTCGTCTAAAATTTTCATTTTGTCAGTGTTTAGTTAATAGTTATCAGAAATTATATGAGAATCCAACTCCGAATATCTCTTTGAACTGTATCCGCGGGCCCGGTGTCTCTGATCCCTCCACAGGGATTTTGATATCATCGTCATATATCAGATGGGTATTAAGGCTCATGGAAATATATTTATTGACTTTCAGTGCAATCAGGGTTTCCCAGCTGACGTCGATATTCTGGGGATTTTTCAGGTAATTCGAAAACAGATCTATTTTGGTTGTGAAAGAAACGTTCTGAAGAAATTCATTCTTGAAATCGTTCTTTGAATAGATAGCTCTGATATAACCTCCTAGTTCACTCCTGGATTTTTCTCCCGGAGTAACACCGAAGGCACCTGCATCTGAAAGGGTCTGATCGGTGACAAATGTTAATTTAGCAGTGAGCGGGGCTATAAATGCACTGAAATATGCATCGGGCTTGTAATCTAAACCGGCAGCCAGAAGAAGATATGCGGGGGCAAACAGGTCAGAGATCTTGTTTGTGATATCGGGATAATTGTATCCTGGTCTCATTTGAGTCTTAAAATTGAGCAGGGCAGCATAATAGAAGTCAGTGAATGCTTCTCTCCCGTATTTTGAAAGGAAATCGATTTTGTCATCTGTTTTAATAAAGTCAGCTTCTTTTCCCTGCTTAAGGACACCGTATCCCATATCCAGCGAATTGTCCCAAACGGCCTTGTCTCTCTTGTAATTTGCAAAAAGACTGAAAAGACCATTCAATGCCACTGAATTCTGTCCACCGGCTGCCCAGTTTGTAAGTGATGTCTGAGCGATGTTAACATTAAAAACACCACCTTTCTTCCAGCCTGTTGTAGTATCTGCACTGACCGACCGGAGTCTCTTTTCACCTTCGGTTACTTGTCCGGATAGGCCTGTAGAAAACAGAAGCAGCGTAAAAATCAACAGAAAGGTCTTTAATTTCATATCAATAGGTTTTTAGTTGTTTTGCTGAAGCCAATAAAGCCATGTTTTAAATGGCCATACTGATTTCAGATAGTTACCAATAAAGATATTATTTTTAAGCGTAATCCTGAATTCTTTCAATTAATATTGGCTTATGATCATATGTTTTTAGTCAAGTAAGCAGAACATGTTCAAAATTGGTCGTACCGATGAAAGACTTATTCTAAAAACCCTTAAATTGCAGTTTCATGAATAGAGTAGAACCAGAACCCACTTTTAACTATGGAAAAAAGAGAAGAATTCGCAGAAGCAATAACCAGGGGGTATACATGCAAAGGAGAATCAATAATCCTTGGCGCAGCCATGCTTGATGGAGAGACTATTACCGGATCACTGGTACAGGTGCCCTTAAAAACCATGAACAGGCACGGGCTTATTGCAGGTGCCACCGGGACCGGAAAGACAAAATCCCTTCAGATTATTTCCGAGCAGCTCTCTGAGAAGGGTGTGCCGGTGCTTCTTATGGATGTAAAGGGGGATCTGAGTGGAATTGCCATGCCGGGGGAGGAGAAGCCATTTATTGCGGAACGGCATCTTAAGATAGGATTGCCCTATTCAGCGAAGGGATCTCCGGTTGAACTGCTGACGCTCTCGAAGCAGGAAGGAGTAAGGCTTAGAGCCACTGTCTCGGAGTTCGGGCCTGTTCTTCTTTCCAGAATTCTTGATCTGAATGATACCCAGGGAGGTGTGTTGGCTATAATCTTCAAGTATTGCGATGACAATCATCTGCCCCTGCTCGATCTGAAGGATCTTAAGAAGATAATTCAATATGTTACTGATGAAGGTAAAGCGGAGATTGAGAAGGAGTATGGGAAAATTTCCCCGGCGACTACGGGGGTTATCCTCAGGAAGATAATCGAACTCGAACAGCAGGATGCCCAACTCTTTTTCGGTGAGCTCTCATTCGATATCCGCGATCTGATGAGACGCGACAGAAACGGTCATGGATACGTTAATATAATCAGACTGACAGATATACAGGATAAGCCAAAACTCTTCTCGACATTTATGCTGTGCCTGCTCGCAGAGATCTATAATGAGATGCCTGAAAGAGGGGACATGGACAAACCAGAACTGGTTCTTTTCATCGATGAGGCGCATCTGATATTCAGTCAGGCAAGCAAAGCCCTGCTGGATCAGATAGAAACTATTGTAAAGCTTATTCGCTCAAAGGGTGTAGGTGTTTTTTTTGTTACACAGAACCCGATGGATGTGCCTAACAGTGTGCTTGCCCAGCTTGGGTTGAAGTTACAGCATGCCCTGAGGGCTTTTACAGCTATCGATCGTAAAGCCATTAAACTTACAGCGGAAAATTTTCCTCTTTCCGATTACTATAAAACGGATGAAGTAATTACATCACTTGGCACAGGAGAGGCCCTGGTAACTGCTCTGAATGAAAAAGGTATTCCAACTCCTCTGGCAGCAACCATGATGAGAGCCCCCATGAGCAGAATGGATATACTGTCGCAGCAGGAGATTGATTCTATAAACAGGGCTTCAGAGCTGGTAAGGAGATATAACCAGACAATTGACAGGGAGAGCGCTTATGAGATCCTCGACAAAAAAATAAAACTGATAGAAAAACAAGCTGCCGAGGAGGCAGCGAGGAAGGAATGGGAGATGAGGAATCCAGCGCAGCGGGGTGCCAAAATTCCGCAAAGCGGAAAGGGGAGAATGGGAGAGAGAGCACGAGAATCCGCTCCTTCGAGGAGAACCACAACTACGAGACGCAGGCGCACAACAACCCATCCTGTTGTTAAGGTCCTTACGAGTGCCACCTTTATCAGAGGTGTAATGGGGATACTTAAAAGGGTGATCTGAGTCAGACTTCTGACCAGAAACATTAGCAGGTATAAAGGACAATTACGAAAACCGTTTTCTATTGTTTCAGGGCAGCGCGTGAAAAGATATAGTCAGGGATCTCCTGATTGAATTTGATGCTTGTTATCCTATATTCTGTTCCGTCTCCCTGCTTAAGCATATCCTTATAGATTACTGTCATAGGGAACCAACGGCCGTCTAACTGAACGACATCGCTGAGGGTTGTCCTTTTCAGCAGCTGGCCGCTCCTTGCATAGAGCTCTTCCTTAAGTGGAACAAACCTTTCTGCATCTATCCACATTCTTCTTGAATAGTAAGCCACATCCGTCACTTTAGCTGTCAGGGCGAGGATCCGGGTTTTCCGGCCATCAATCATTTCATCGCCTTCCAATATTGCTGAATATACATCTGTGAGCTTCCTGTCCTCCATCATATCCTCATAAGAAAGGTCTGAACCCATAACCGATTGTCTGAGCATATGTCCTGATATCTGGATCGTTCTGTCGGTTGACGGAGAATATATCCAAAGCTGGTTTTCGAGTTTTAGCATTTTTGTGCCCTGCTCTCTGGCAGGTGACAGATATTCAGTGAAGGACTGCTTATCACCCGCCACATATGTCCTGGATGTAATTAACCTGCTTGTTCTGCTGCCTTTAATAGTCATGGCAGACTCGAAGACCCTGTTATCTGAAGAGAGGTTATTTTCCACCCTTTTTAAGATCTGATCCGCATCCGCCTGGCTCAGACCTGTAAGTGATGCTGCTGAGAGGATTATTGTTAGAATGGTTCTCATTTGTGATATTATTTCCTTTATGCCTCCAGCTCTTTAAAGAGCGTGGCAGTCTGACGTTTGTATATTCCTATTCCTGATAACATCGTGCCGATAACTGTTGATACTAATCCCGGTATAAAACCCAACCAGAAATCGGGTGGGGTTATCCTGGCTCTTATCCTGTCGGGGAACATCATTGCAGCTCCCTCCATCAATCCTGACATGCTGATCCCGTACTTCTGAAGGAGCCATGCAAAAAACAGGCCAATGATCGTACCGATTACTGATCCGGCGATACCGATCATTACAGACTCATAGATCATGGTCCTGTATATATGTCCTTTCTCCTCACCGATTGCAAGTCTCAACCCCACCTCCCCGTAGCGGCGGAGTCCTCCGAGCAGTCCTGCGTTCCATAAAACGAGCGACATGGCAAAAATGAATACTATTGAAATATAGAATGACCAGACTTCTGAAAGTGACACATACTGTCCCATTGTGCCCTGCTGGCTCAGGCTTCTCATAACAGGGGTGAAATCATCTCTGTTACCTTCAGTGCTCGTATTGAACCCATTGGCAACCTCCTCAGCAATACCATTGTTATAAAAACCGTCTCCGAAGAACCCAAGGATTTCTCCTGCGGCATCTTCCATGTCGAGAGCCATCCGCACGTCTTCTATATCGGCAATTATCAGTCCTCTGTCGAGTATTTCCTGGCCTGTCATAACGGTTCCTGAAACAACGAAATTGTACATTGTAATCCCTCCGTACATTGTGGATCCCATCAGGGTAACCTGATCTTCCGGATTTACCCCCAGTTTCCGTGAGAAGGGTTCACTGAGCAGAACCTCTCCGGTATTTGATGGCAGTCTTCCTCTAACGAGGGAGTTACTGAGGTTAAGACGGCCTGCTTCCGGCGATCCCTTCGTAAGAAGGTCGGCACCTATTCCGACAGCCGGACCCTGGGCCCGTGTTTCACCACTCTCATCAGGAGCATCAACCAGCCCGCCAAACTGTATTCGCGGCGACCAGGTCATGTCCGGATATTTTTGTTTTAGTTCATCAATCAGAGAGCTTACTTCTATTATAGCCAGATCGTTTGGTATCTGCTGCATCTCTTCGGCATACCCGTTGGTCATTACCTTCACATGACCGTATGAAAAGCGGGCGGTGAGTTCAATAGTATCGCCCATGAATCCTTTGATATAGGCATGCATCAGCACGGTGAGCGTGACACCGATCGAAACCACTATTACCGGCAGCCTGCTGCGGCTGCTGTCTCTTAAGAGACCTGTAAGCAGGAACTTAATCATTGTATTTTTCCTCTTAATGCGTCAGTAGGATTCATCTTTGCTATTCTCCTTGCCGGCCAGTAGCTGACAATGGTTGTTACGATAAGGACTAAAAGCGTGGTGCCGGCTACCAGTCCTGCGCTGTATACGGGATAGAGTGTCTGAGCAATGGCCATTCCGAATTCGCTGGTATCAATCGGCATTGTCCAGCCGGCCTTTGCCTGCCACATAAGGAAGGGCAGCCCGTAAACGGCAGAGAGCAATGCCGCAAGCACGGCATACATGGCTCCCTCAGTAGTAAAAAGACCCACCACCTGTTTGCGAGTATAACCAAGAGCCACATAAGTTCCGATCTCTTTCTGCCTTCTGAATATTGAAAGCACCTGGGTGTCGAATATTGCCAGCATGGCAAGAAGAAGGAGTATCCCGTATATCACGGTTGTACCACCTGACTTTACTTTTATAAGGTCATCAACCTGCTTTGTCAGTTCTACTTTTGATTTATGCACCCAGCCGTCCACAGAAGGACGCTCTTTCTCACTGTCTCGGAAGGATAGGAGAGTCGCCTCATTATGCATCCCTGTCATCTCTCTCAGCTTTTCGAGTGGAATGTATATCTGTCCCGCATCAACAGCAGGAACCGCTACATTGAACATGTCAACTATCAGCAGCTCTGCAGCATCGAATGTGCCGTTGGCATCGCGCCACTGCATCACAACCCTGTCGCCGGGTCTCATTTTAAGAGTTTTGCTCATCAGGGTTCCGATGATAGCAGGGATTGCATCGCTCATTACGGTATCGAGCCTCCCGGTGGGTAGCATGAAAAGAGTCTGTTGGGGATTTATCCCCCTGATGGTAACGGGCTGCAGCCTGCCCTGCGGGTAAACAGAGCCCTGTATCACAAGAAAGGGTTCCATATCCCCCGCAGCTATTTCTCCATCGAATTCCGGTGGCACCGGAGCATGACTGTCTGCGAAAGTAAAGGGATCAAAGGGATCATATGCTTCATGCCAGTATTGCCCGCCGGCAATCTCCCAGTTGGTCATATCATTCTTTGCCTGCAGGTCCCAGCCGGCAAGTACTCCTTTTATCCATATAATCACAACGAACGAGAATGACAGTACTATAACGTTCAGCCAGGTTCGTAATCCGGCTCCCACAAGGTTCCGGAATGCCAGTTTAAAAGCCAGTAACATATCCGGTTGCTTTAATTATCAATGATTACTTCCTTTTCAACTCGCCCGTCAGCAAGAAATATTTTTCTCCTGAGATAACTGATAACCTTTTCGTCGTGTGTTGCGAACAGGAAAGTGGTCTTCAGCTCCCTGTTAAGTTTTTCCATTGTTTTCAGTATATTATGTGAGTTGGCAGCATCGAGATTGGCAGTTGGTTCATCCGCCAGTACAAGCGAGGGCTTCTTTACCATTGCTCTTGCAATGGCTACCCTCTGACTCTCACCTCCCGACAGTTGGGGAGGCTTCTGCTTCACCTTGTCGGTCAAGCCAACCCATTCCAGGGCATCCATTACCATTTTTCTACGCTCAGTCGACCCGATATTTAACAGCAACAAGGGGAATTCCACATTCTCGAAAACAGTATGGACAGCCAGAAGGTTATAGCTCTGGAAGATAAATCCGAGGTTCTCCTTGCGGAGCTTCGCAGCCTCTTTTGCTGATAGATTCCCTACCGACCGATTCAGTACGGTAACTTTTCCCGATGAGGGAACATCAAGCGAGCCCACAATGTTAAGCAGTGTGGTCTTGCCTGATCCGCTGGGTCCGACAAGACCTGCAAATTCACCTCTCCCAAAGGTCAGATCAATCCCGTTGAGGGCTGTGAATTCACCCTTTCCCACTGGGAACTTCTTAACAAGTTTTTCAATTTCTATTACATGACCATTTTCCATACGGATCAATTTAGTGGTTGAAAACGAACATTAGTTGAATACCCTTTCCGGCATACAGGTTTTCGGAACCTGTCTGTGCAGGCAGCTGACCTGTTTCAGGATTCCAGTATAACATCAGATAGAACATGGTTTTGTCAAACTGTCTCTGCCAGCTGACGAAATTGTAGGTTCTGTTTTCTGTCCAGTTATAATAGACTATAGCGCTCAGTCTGTCGAAGAGCCCGGCAGGGTAATTAAGTGTTAAAAGAGAAAAGGAAGTTTTGTCAGAGAAGGCGAACGGTTTTTCATCCCATGAGATCAACAGGTGCTCATAAGCCATGTAAAGACCATTCCCGATACCGAATGTGTAATCAATCCCGGCATTTAGTATCTCCTGGTTTGTAAACCGTCCCAGGTTCTTCCCCTTTCTTGTCCATGAACCTTCAATCCAGATTCCTGCCTTCAGATCCAATTTGGCATCAAAGCCTAACCTGTTTTCAGGTATTTCCGGATATTGATCGGGGAAGATCATCATTCCTGTGTTATCGGCTTTACGATGGTGGTATGAGATTGCAGCCTCGCCGCGGATTATGGGCACCTGGACCCGGCCGCCATACTCAGGGATGTTCCGGTTGACCGGGATCAACTCAAATCCTCTCGGGTTTTCATTTCCGTAAAGACCCCAAAGCCAGATATTTGCGTTATTAAGAAAGTAATAACGCAGGAGTAGCCCCCAGACACCATCCGTCAGATTGAGCGGATCGCGGGAGTCCATCTGGTCAAACCACATGAGCGGTCTGAGTAGTGAAGCCGAGCCGAAATTTATCTTTTGAAGCCCTGCGCGAAGTTCCAACTGTTCCGATGAATATCTTATCCACCCGCGGTATGGACTTACACCGCTGTTGGAAGAACTCGTTTCATATAGATTAAAAGAATATATACCAGATATGTTTGCAGATGCTTCGAAATCCAGAAGCTTACGTCCGGGAAACATGATACTGTAATTGGCGGATGGGATGTAACGTCCGCCGGTGGCAATGGGCAGATCAGTACCCTGATTATAACCGGCTCTTAAGGAGAGCTGCCCGCTTATCCTCAGAGAATCAGAACCTCTGCTGCCACTGCTTTGCGAAAAACAATAAACCACATTAACAGGAAACAAAGCAAAAATGGCGATGATTGTAGTAATTTGCATGTATGCCTGTATGTTGAAAGAATATCATTTTAAAATTAATAAAATGTTAGTATAAACCAATCATCATTGATCCTGTCAGCATCAATATGTTCAAAAAAGCGGTTTTGAACTATATTTGCATAACAGGTTAATAATTATTGTTGGGGGATGAGCATCGGCAGCAATCAGGGTTTGGTAAATTTCTCCAGGATGGGGACATATAAAATATATCTCCTGATTTTAAGCCTTTTTGCCGGCAGTTCTATACTTGCTCAGGAGCGTGTATCAGCTAAAATCCCGTTGGTTATGACCGACACTGAGCGAAGGGGAAGGTCAATCCCTGTTGATATATACTTTCCTCTCGAAGCCGGCAGAACTGATATAAGGTACATATCAGAGAACGGAGAAAAGTACCCTGTAATCTGTTTCGCTCACGGGTATATTATCAATCCGGATGCTTATTCAAATGTACGTGAATCACTTGTTCCGGAGGGATATATCATGGTCTTCCCACGGAGTGAATTAAGGCTTTTCCCGTCACATAAAGAACTGGCCCTCGATATAGTGTTTATTATTAACGAGATGGAACGAATGGGCAATGATGAGAATTCAGTTTTCTTTAATAGCATTGCTCCGGTATCCTGTGCAATGGGTCATAGTATGGGAGGAGGATCTGCTTTTGTGGCAGCCTCGATATACCCAGGGATTTCCTCACTTGTGACACTTGCGCCATACGATACACGACCATCGGCCATCGAAGCGGCTACGTCAGTAAATGTTCCCTCGCTTATTTTTACAGGAGAAAATGATTGTGTTACCAGCCCTGAAAGATACCAGATCCCGATGTATGATTCACTGGCCTCATTAACGAAGTGCATCATTCACATAAAAGGAGGGAACCATTGCCAGATGGCAGGTGATAATTCCATGTGCAGGCTCGGGGAGAGTTTCAAAGGTTGTAAACCCGGTATAACCATGGAGGAGCAGCATAAAATTATTAATAAATATATGGTTAAATGGTTGAATTTACACCTTAAGGGAGATCATGAATCGGGAAGATTGTTTGATAATCATTTGATATCCGATCCTGCAATTGATTTTTCCCGTTCGGGAAAATTGACTCAATGATGCCAGTCAGGGATCGTATAAAAAGTTTTTTTTAATGAGATAAAAGTCAATGCTTTGCGAAACTCCTTTTCAGGACCGACCAGAGACTGTATCTGTCAAGTGTTCTACCTAATCCCCTCCCCATAACAATGAACTCCGAAACATCCTCTTCTGAGAATGATATTCCTTTCTTTTTTTTCAGTTCAATAAATCTGGCAAGGTCTTTACGCATGGAAAACCAGAAAAAGAAATTGATAAAAACCATGAAGACAGCAAAACGGTAATCATTGAAATAATACCAGAGCCAGAATATCATCAACACATAGCCCGACCATCGTAAAACGAGCACACTTCCTGTGATGAAGCCAAGGATTATGGATACTATATTAACCATAATGAGTCCGAACCAGTTAATAACCAGCAATATTCCGAGAATAGGTGATTCACCCCGGCCTCCTTTAAAATTGTAATATACCGGAAGGTTATGTCCGATTACCCCGAATAATCCGACGATCAGGTAGTATGGTTCATCTGTGAAAAGCAACCTGGTGGCCAATACCGGGAGAGCAACTTTTAACATATCCGTGATGGATGTAATACATCCGTACTTTGCCCCGATTTTTTTTGTAACAAGGGTTGCGCTTACCAGGTCTGAATCGAATGTTTCATCGGAATGGGGGACTGCTTCTTTGAAAGGTCCAATATCGGCTGTGCCGGTTACAGCATAATGGATAATCCTTGAAAAGGAGACTGAACCGATGAGATAGCCTGTTATCGCACAAATGAAAGCCAGAAGCAGAGGCCTGTTTTCGAGTAATATAACAGTGTCATTCATAATCGTGAATTGTTAAGATCCCATTTGATCCATCAACAGTAACTGATAATCCATTGCCAATCGCACAGGCATTCTCAACCGAAACCAGTGCCGGGATGCCCATCTCCCTTGCAATAATAGAACAATGGGAAAGCAGTCCTCCGGTTTCGGAGACAATTGCTCCGGCTTTTACGAGTATTGGCGTCCAGCTTACATCGGAAAATGGTATTAGCAGGACATCGCCTCTCTCAACAGCATCAAAGTCATCAGTTGTCCTGATAACTTTTGTTTTGCCGCAATAAGAGCCGGACGATGTGCTGATCCCGAAATGATTTTTTGCTTTATCTCTTTCAAGAACAGGAGCATTTTCGCCGTAAATTACCTGGGGCAGAACAAAATCCTTTGTATCGTTCATCTCAGCCTTGCGTTTATTTACCAGATCCTGGTACCCTTTTAATTCTGGCATTTCAATGTTCTTGATTATGATGTCAATCTCCTCCTTGCCAAGGTAGAAGATATCATTGGCGGAGTCTATAATTCCCCTGGATGTAAATTCTTTTCCGAGATTAAGGAAGAGTGTTCGAAAAAGTCCGTAGCCAAAAATATACAGAGAGCTTATCTGTTCGCGGTATACTTTGAACCTGCCTGCTTTTCTGTAGATCCTGAGCAAAGAGGACCTTATCCTGGTTCCGTTTTTACTGAGTTTGTCAAGAGTATACATTCTGGCCCCGCTTTCTTCCTCGGAGGATCGCCGGATCATTCTGAATACCATTTCCGGGTCCTCTTCCCACTTGGCAAAGGAGAAATCGTTGCCGCTTTCGCTAAGATGGCCGAATTCCTCAAGGAATTTGTCAAACTCGTCTGCAATTTTTCCCGCTTCGTTGAATGACCTCAATTTTTCAAGAGTTACACACTTTTCCCTGATATTATCCGGCAGGTTATCAATCTGCCTTTTGATTCCCTGCATCGAAATAAGGGGTGTATACTTGGCCAGAAGGGGAAAATCATGGCGGAAATTGAGATTGTTATAATCCAGGTTTAATTTTGCCAGCTTTTTCTTAAGTTTCCTGTGATAATATGACATCAGGATAGGGATCACAATATTAAGATATGCCAGTTTCCCGCACTTGTCAAACAACATGGAATAACTCTCCTGAAATGAACCGGTATTATGATCATTCTTCAGATGCTCTTTTATTTTCCTGAAGTCTGCAGACAGAATTTCAAAATCCCGCAGGTAGATCTTTTCGAAGTTTAATTTATGTCTTACAAAACGAATTATTCTGAAGGTATGCTTCAAGATTTCTGGTCCGGGTTTAAAAGCAGGTTTTTGATTGTCATCGCTGAGCATGAGCATTTCCAGGCTGTTGGCTGACATACCGAATTTGCTGAAGATTCTGCCCAGCCTGGCAATATTGAAATAAGTCTGATAATAGAATGGTTTTGCAAGATCTTCTGGCTTTACGTCCAGCTGGCCGGTTATTTCCGAAAGAATTCTTATCCAGGTGCCGTTGACCAGCGGGATGTTTACCGACCATACCAGTGGCATTATCTGGCCGGGAAGCATTTCCCTGGCCATTTTATTGGAGTATATATTTATATTTTGCTTGCCTGTAATTTGTCTGAGCTGAAGGTAATAGATCTTCTTACCGTCAAACACCCATTCAATATCAATATTGTTGCCATAATATTTTTTAAGCCTTGAAGTATCTTTTGCTACCTTCCATATTTCCGGCAGATGTGGATATCCCTTAATTCCCTCAATAATCATATTATTCCTGAATCTCCATCTGAAGGGCGATTTCCCTTTCTGAACAAGGTCCTCTCCATAACCTTCAACAGCCTCAATTACTATCTCATCCTGATTAGTTACCGGATTTCTGCTGAAACTTACTCCTGCAAGCTTTGACGGGATCATTTCCTGTATGATGACTGCACATTTAATTGTTGAGACTCCGGTCCTTTTCAGATATTCATTGTTATTCAATAAAGAGGCTGATTCCCAGACATTCCGTATCGCTTTTAAAATGTCTTCAGTCCCCTGTATATTTATGAGTGTCTGAAATTGTCCGGCAAAACTGAAGTCACTCGAATCCTCTGATGTTGTTGAAGAACGTACGGCATAATTTAATTCCGGAAGCCTGGCAATTTCTTTCCTGAGATCATCCAGTACAGGTATTCCTCTTTCAAGGTAAAGCTCATGTGCCCTTGTTGTTACCAGCCAGGTGAGGGGAATATTAAATCCGTATCTGTGAAGAAAGATCAGTGAATTGGCTTTATTGCCTGTTTCATCTGATTTGAGGCCTGCCTTCAGACGCTTTATCAGCAGAGGGTTATTCATACTAATCCGGAATTTTTTCAGACTTCCTTCAGATCATCAGATAATAATACTTTGTTGTTTAGTATATGGTTCCGGCTAAATGGTTTTCAGTAAAAATAAGTATTCCTTAAACGTATCGATATTGTTTTGAGAAAAGTTTACCGTGTGATAGTTAATTATTTTTATCTCCATTTAAAAGATTTGATAATGAGGCAATTATTGCATCAACAACAAATTTCCGGTAAGGTCCGACAGGACAGCCTATATATTTGCCGGTGGTTCTACCTTCGCTGAAAGTCCTTATAAGAGGTTTCTCCCAGTCGGTGTAATAAACTGGCAGAAAAGGGTCATACTTACGAAATGCCATGAATTTTTTCATGGCATGAAAGATCATAAGATCGGTATTCTCGGCTATAAAATCAGTAGGAACCTCCATTGCCAGGTCGTATTTCTCTTCAATGGCCATCCTGTAGGCAGAAAAGGTTGAGAATTTTCTTTTACGGGGATCCCAGTACTCGTCAGCATATTCATCATCACTCCAGACCAGGTTCCATTCACCTCCCCACTCTTTCAGGACATTTATCATTCCTCTCTCAAGAGGGATTCTGTACTCCCAACCCCGTTTATCTGATGTTTCCTTTTGGAAAGGATGCCCGTGCTTTGACAGGATAAGGAGTAAACTGGAACTGCGGGGTGTGTTATCCAGCTGGTCACGGATCATCTGTATGTATGCTTCGCACAGTGACGGCTGGTTACCTAACTGATCGGCGCAAATCACTTTAGCTCTGCCATTAACGATCCGGTGAAGTGCAGGAAGAGTATAGGCATAATCTTCGAAGTCAGAATAGACCGGGTTGCAAAAACACTGATATATAATCGTCTGACAACCATAATGGATGAGATCTTCAACAACCTGAACCATAGATTCTTCACAGGCATATTTCATATGACGTATTTCAGCCTCAGGGTATCTTTTTTTCAGTATAGCGGCTGAATCTTCAAATATTTTCCCGCACTGGTACTCCCACGGAACTTTCTTTTCGGGTAAAAGATGTCCGAAATACCAGCCGGCAACTTTTGCTGCCGTTTTCTGACACACCTCCGGGGCACCTCCCTTCCCGTCGCCGGTATATAGAAAATAGCCGTGATCGGAAGGATTCTTTTTCATTCCGGGAGGGTGCCATGAATATTCACATTCAACATAGGGACGTCCAATTTTATTTGTGGGAGAACCATACATGTCAACCAGAAGGCGGGGAACAAATTTATCCCTGGCCAGGGGATTTGCCGGATCGATCAGGGCTATACCCTTGTCGGCCAGGATAAACCTTTTCAGAAAAAAGGGTAAGGAATAATCGAAAACATGTTCCATGAATTTTATGTAGAAATCAGCTTCGTAAATCCCGGGCATGCCAAGATCAGCAAGGATAATACCCTTTTTTCCGACCGGCAGGGTATCCTGTCCCCTGAAGAACCGCTCATATCCATACTGGTTTCCGAATCTCCAGTGTCTTAACCATTCAAACATACTGGCAGTGTTACTTCGGTTTTGTCTGTCTATGATAGCGGCTCCTGACGTAAATTTTTGATGAAGGCAGCAATGTAATGACACTCAGTCCCCTGACTGTGGCAGCAGCTAAAGAATAATCTCCTCCTCTAATTCATTACTTCAAATGATATCTTCACATTTACTCGAAATTCCGTTATCTTATCGTTCTTAACAACTGCGCTCATGTCCTGAACATAAGCAGAGCGAATTCCCTTAACGGTTTTTGCAGCAGTTTTAACTGCCTCTTTTGTAGCATCTTCCCAGCTTTTTTCTGATGATGCCATAATCTCAATTACTTTTAAAACAGCCATGATAATTAATTTTTAGTGAGTAAAAAAAAGAATTTCATTGTGAATATTTAGGTTCGAATTCATAGTATGTCGAAGAGGTAATTTACACAAATTAATTCAGAAATGAAAATCAAAAAAGGGGAAATCCGGAAAACAGGTTTGATTTTTATAATTTTGTAAAAGAAATTATATTGATTGAAATGAAAGCAAAAATTTTCTCTATCATAATGGTCCTGGTTATATCAACCACATTTGCCCTGTCGCAGAAGACCACTTTCAGCCTCCTCGGGGGCGTTAATTTTCAGAATATGAACGGTAAGGATAATGCCGGCAATAAGCTTGATTATAAATTTATCACATGCTTTCATGCCGGGATCCATTTATTCAGTCCAATTGCACCTGAATTCTATTTTCAGCCCGGATTGCTCTTTTCCACAAAAGGAGCCAATAATAAAATTGCTAACCCCGATCTCAAGTACAGACTCAGTTATATCGAATTGCCGCTGAACATTGTTTACAGGGGAGAAATGCGTGACGGTTACGTTATGCTCGGGTTCGGACCTTACATGGCTTTTGCAGTTGGCGGAAAGGTCATTTTTGAGAATGATGCCAGGCAGGACATTGTGTTTACTACTGTTGTTGAGACATCAGATGATCCTCTTGCAACATACCTTAATCCGTTTGATGCAGGAGCAAATATTTTTGCAGGATATGAGCTCGAAAGCGGAATGTTTTTACAGCTGAATACCCAGCTTGGATTACTGAAGATCAATCCCGAGGATAAGAGGATAACAACAGATGAAAAAAAAGTCAGAAATACCGGATTCTGTCTCTCTCTGGGTTACCGCTTCTGAAAGGAAGAGATATCATTATATGTTATTATAAAATATTACAGAGAGTTTTGGCTAATCATCCGTTACTTTTCAAAATCTGTTGAATCCGCCCAGCCGGCACTGCGGCGTGAGAGTTCCCCGCGCATATACCTGTTGTAGAAGTCTCTTGTTGCTTCCGAGGCGTACAGATAACTGTCAAAGATATCGCCATTGCCTGTTATCCTGGGATCACCTTGTCTCTTGAGCTCTTCGGTCATCTGGTATCTTAGTTCTCTCCGGATGCTGTTGTATCCTGTGTTGGTTGCAAGGTTTATTGTGCAATCGGGGTCTGAGCCGATATCATACAATTCCTCGTCGACCCTGAGGCCGAAGTTAAGGTCCCAGAAGGTCTGCGACATTCCGCTTCTTCTCATTTCGAGTATTAACGTTTTGGTCGGGCTTGCGTCGCAGTTCAGATAGCCGGTAACAGGATCGCCTGAGGGCCAGCGCTGCGGTCTGTAGTTTATAAGATAGAGATAATTATTTTTAACAATGCCTCTTATAGGGTATCCTGCATCATCAGGTCTGCCTACGTCATGGCGCTCCTTGCCGATCAGGACCCAGTTGCGTGTTTTATTCACGTACCATTTTTTCCGGGAGGAAAAGATATCCGCAAAACTTTTACCCTCAACAGGCTGCATCCCGCTTTTTTCAGGGCTTATCCCGGTTATCTCCAGAATTGTGGGGGCAAAGTCGATGAAACTGATGAAATCGAGAACACTTCGTCCGGGCTTTTTTATTCCCTTTCCCCACATTATTGCCAGGGGAAGGTGGTTTGAAGCTTCATAGGCCTGACCTTTTATCCGTGGGAAGGGCATGCCGTTATCGGCAGTTACTATAACTATTGTATTGTCAAGCTCCCCCCTTCTTTTAAGTTCATCAAGCATTTTTACCAGATGGTTGTCGAAATGCTCTATCTCAAAAGCATAATCGAGCATGTCATTACGGACGGTCTCGTTGTCGGGCCAGAATTTATATACATTGTCAATATCGTCCAGGCTCTTCCCTCCCTTTCCGACGCCCGATCCATACTCATATCGCCTGTGAGGCTCCAGTGATCCGTACCAGAAGCAGAAAGGTTTATTCTGATCTCTTGAATCAAGAAAATCCCCGAAGTTGGCGGCGTAGTCCGAGTTTGAAATTCCTGTTGCCGGAGGCGGACTCTTTCTTGCATTGAACGGTTTTCCAGTCATCTCCCTCGGATTTCCTTCGCTGTCGAGTGCAACACCCGGAGCCCATCCCTTTGAAGTATACCCCACATCATACCCGTTCCTTCCAAGAGATTCCATAAAAGTTGTGAACTCAGGAGGGAAAAAGGGAACATGATTGGCAGCTTCCTCGAGTTGCCAGCTGTTGCGCCCGGTAAGGAAGCATGCCCTTGACGGTGATGACTTGGCATTGGGTGTATAGGCATTCTGAAAAAGGATCCCGTTCTTTGCCACCATATCAAATCCCGGCGTATTTACCCATCTGCATCCATAGGCACTCATGTGCGGATAGGAGATATCATCGCCCATTGCTATGAGAATATTGGGTGGCCCCGATGGTGTGTCTGAGGAGCACCCTGTAAAAAAAGGAAGTGACGCTGCCGATAATATCCCGGCAGATAATTTAATTGGTATATTCATAATTTAATAATTACTGCTTCCGGCAATAAAGTTAATATTTTGATTTCAAAGTGCGGGGATCAGAGCCAAAAATCAGTATGATTTACCCTGCGTCCGTGCCCCATGAGTGGTTTGCCCGATCACCCATGATGAGTATAAGGGTCCCGCCCAGCACTATATCGTCATGGGTTATT
>Ga0334888_1002928_pt1 | contig 17695 bp, 13 predicted proteins | sample GraSluR1_MG_FD_207227 | JGI IMG/M metagenome (GOLD analysis project Ga0334888, IMG submission 207227) | Sludge microbial communities from methane-producing bioreactor in Wageningen University, Netherlands - Granular Sludge_3_08-R1 | ecosystem: Engineered > Bioreactor > Anaerobic > Unclassified ...
TCATGACGACCACTCCGTCCTCTCGACCGGCATGCCCTGCGCCTCCCACTCCTCGTAGCCGCCCTCGAACACGTAGATGTGGTCCGGCTCGATCCCGTTCTCGATCAGCGTGTGCGACAGGAAGATACTGTCCTCGCAGTCCCCGCCGTGGCAGTACACGATCACCCGCTCGGCCGGCAGAAGGATGTTCAATGCGTCGGGCAGGTACCGGTCCGAGCGGTAGTGGTCCACCAGCACCGCACCCGGGATCCGTCCGGAATCAAACAACCCCTGGTCCCGCGCATCCACGAACACGTGCAGCCCCGCGGTCAGCTTGGGATCCTCAAACCACGAGCGAACCTCGTCGAACTTCGCACGGTGGACCCCCAGGTACGACCCCGCAAACTCGGTCGAAGCGCCCGTGGCAGGCTCGGACAACGCTTCCGCCGGCGCCCCGGCCGGCAGAACGGTCCGTACGGCATCGGGCCGGGCGAAGTAGTTGCGTGCCAGCGCCACGGACTGGTTATCCTGCCGGGCCGTGTTGACACCAAGCCCGACGGCCACGCTGACCGCCATCAGGACCGCGATCTCCACGAATGTCTGCGTCGCGATTCTCGCCACCGAAAACGCACTCTCAGCCGCGTCAGGCGGGTCCCCACCCCTCCTCAAACGCGATACGGTCGATCTTTGCTCATCGGCAGAGTCAAGTCAACGCAGCAGCTATCTGTTGTTACGCCGGCGTTACATGAGGTGTCCCACGGGCGGGATTGCGCGGGCGGGGCCTGGGACGGCCCGGAAGCGCCGTTTGGGACGGACAGGCGCCCGGGCATACCCCCGGGAACCCTGGAGAGGACAGATCGGGCGGCATCGCGGGCGCCCGCCGCGTTCGGAATTCGTCGGCCCGGTGCCCCCTCGTCATCAGCCGCCTGCGAGTGTACCCTGGTCCGGCCGGTTCGCGGCGGGCGCGGGACCGCGGCGAAAACAGCAGCCTTGCTGCGGCCTGAGTGGATGCACCGTTCGTCACCATACGCAGGAGACCGAGCCATGACATCGGGGCTGATCAGAGGGTCGTTTGTCGCTGGAATGATCGGGGTGCTGGCCTTGTTCGCAGGGTGCGTCAGCCAGGCTGGCGGCGGCGGGGGCGGCGGGGGAAACACCAACGAGAACAACGTCAACGACAATAATGTCAATGAGAACAACGTCAACGACAACAACGTGAACGATAATAACGTCAACAACAACACGAATGACAATGGAACGGAGCCGCCGCTGGACGGTCTTCTGGCGGACCGAACCGCGACCGCCGCGTTTGATACAATTCCGGCCGGCGTCTTTGCGCAGGCCAAGGCAAACCTGCACGTGTTCTACGGCCACACGTCGCACGGAAGCCAGCTTGTGACCGGCATGAACATGCTGGATACGGGTCCCGGCTCGCTGGATCTGGAGGAGACCGGCACGGACCTCGGGCATGAGGGCGACACGGGCTGGGCCGACATCACCCGTGACCGGCTGGATCAGCCGGGGCACGACATCAACGTGGTCATCTGGTCGTGGTGCGGCGGCGTCAGCGACAACACGGAGGCCGGCATCAACACGTATCTCACCACGATGGACGAACTGGAAGACGACTACCCGAACGTGGTGTTCGTGTACATGACGGGGCACCTGGACGGCAGCGGGGAAGGCGGCACGCTGCAGGCCCGCAACGACCAGATCCGCAACTACTGCCGAGACCACGGCAAGGTGCTTTTCGATTTCGCCCAGATCGAGAGTTACGACCCGGACGGCAATTACTACCCGGATGCATCCGACGGGTGCGGCTGGTGCACGACGTGGTGCGCTTCACACGAATGCCCCACGGGCGATTGCGTGAACGACTCCGACTGCGCCCACTCGCACTGCTTCAACTGCTACCAGAAAGGCCGGGCGTTCTGGTGGCTGCTCGCCCGCCTGGCCGGCTGGGAGGGCCAGTGAGATTGTGTTCCAGGCGTTCCTGAGCAACCCGGTGTGCCACTGTTCTTGAACCGTGGCCTTTCGCCGGCGCGGGCGAGGGTACAATCTCACGCGAGTGCCTCGCGTTCGAGATGCCGATCCACTGAAGAGGGCCAAGAAATGCCTTCCAGGAAACGCCGCAAACGACCGCCGCCCGGTACGGCGCCGGGCACGCTGGTGGCCGACCCGTCGGCACCCAAGCCAGTGATCCAGGTCATCCCGTACGGGCCCAGCGAAGGGTGACGAACATCTCGTAAGCACGTACATCCTCATCCGGCAGCATGCTTGCCTGGTCTCCGGCCTCTCGGCCGCGCCATTATACCAGCCCGGCCGGGATGGCGGAGATTGTCTTTGTGATCGGCAGACGCTCCCGGCACAGGCACACGACGCCGCCTTCGGATGCGCCGGGCGCCAGCCGATGCGGAAACCAGACCGCAGGCAAACGGCCCTGCACGCGATCGCGGCTCACACCTCGATAACGGTCCCGTCCCGCCGGGCGATCTCCAGGATGGTCCGCGAGTCGTCGGTTTCCCACTCCTTCTCCCCGCAGGCGACGGGTTCTATGCGGGAGTCGGTCTCGATGCGCAGACGCCAGAGCGCCGCGACCACCTCGTGTGAACGCGGTGGTTCCAGGGCCGGCGAAAGCACGACCACGTCGATGTCGCTCAGGGGATGGGCGTAACCCGTAGCGTGCGATCCGAAGACAACCGCCCTGCGAGCAGGGATGCCGGCGCGTGTGGCGGCCTGCAAATACTCGCGCACTACTCGTTGAATCGGCTCTGCAACCATACGTACGCCTCCCTCGCTCGCGCCAGCTCACGCCGGGCCAACGTTCCGTCCGCTACGGCAGGCTCGGAATCCGGATAGCGACCGGCCAGACAGTACGCCTGGAACTCGCCCAGCACGGCCAGCACGTCTTCCGGCGGCTCCAGCCCGGCCTCCCGCATCAGCCGCAGCAGATCGTGCGAGCGGGGTGGCACTTCGCAGGTCTGACTGACCAGCAGTGCCTTGAGCACTTTCTCCAGGGCCAGGTGCAGCAGGAACAACCCAAAGCCCCACCGACCGTTGGCAATCAGCAACTCTGCCGAGCCCATCGCGTCTTCGGCGCCCGTTCGCCAGCATCGAACCTGCTTGTCAATGTCAAGCGCCATGACTTGTATTGTACCGGCGCCGAACCGGGCCGAAAGCCTCAGGCCCTGGGCCGCTGCAGGCCGATCCGGGTGCAGCCCAGATATGGTGGTCAAACTGCAAGCGCAGCCTGACATGCGAACCGCTGACGACAGGCCAGCCGCGGATCCGAGCGAGCCGGCCGGCCGGCGACGTGCTCTCCGGAACGCTCAACCGTGGACTGCGTCATTATACCAGCCCGGCCGGGATGGCGGAGATTGTCTTTGTGATCGGCAGGCGCTCCCGGCACAGGCACACGACGCCGCCTTCGCATGCGCCGGGCGCCAGCCGGTCCAGGGCCGAGAACGGCCCGGCCCACTCCCGCCGGGGGCTGGCGGACTTCCGGACCTCCACCGGATGAATCTTCCGGTCCAGCACCAGCAGCAGGTCAATCTCCCTGCCGTCCTTACGAGGGAGCCGGCCGGCATTCCGTCGTAGCCTGGGGGCTAGCGCACGGGCATCGGCCGATTTGCAGTGGGATTGCAAACCGGCCGATGCAGAAGAACTCGTCCCCCCCCCGGGTAAGCTCAGGCCGTTGCGGCCTGCTGGATGACGGTCTCGATGGCCTCGGGCGACAGCTCGCGCAGCGACGTCACCACGCGGTGGGCCCGGTTCAGCGAGTCGGCGGGATGCGTCCCGACCAGCGCGATCGCGGCGCAACCGGCCGCCAGGGCCGCCTCGACGCCAGCCGCTGCGTCCTCCACAACCGCGCACTGCCCACACGGAAGCGCCAGCCCCCCGGCCGCCCGTTGGAAGACCTGCGGGTCCGGCTTGCCACGGGTGACCTCGCGGGCGGTGATGAGTGTCTGGAAGTACCGGCCGATCCCCATGCCCTGCACCACCAGCTCCACGTTTTCCGGCGGTCCGGACGAGCCGACGGCCAGTCGAAACCCGGCCGCATGGCAGGCCCGGATCAGCTCCACCGCCCCGTCCACCGCCGGCACGGCGTGGCGAATCAGATCGCGGTAGAGTTCCTCCTTGCGATCACTGAACCGGCGAATGGTCTGCGCGTCGTCGTGGCCGAACAACGCCGGCACAACATCCTGATTCTGCCGGCCGAACGTGGCCTGGAACTGCGGCCGGGTGATGGGCCGGCCGATCTCCTCGGCCAGTTGTCTCCAGCTCTGCCAGTGCGGCTCGGCGGAATCCACCAGCACGCCGTCCATGTCGAAGATGAGGCCGTACGTCATCATATGCTGCAACTCCGCAGGCTTTCGGGACTCCCGGGGGTGGGCCGCCGGGGCGTCGTATCATACGGAAACGGCGACGACCGGCCAGCGGGGATTGCGAGCCGGGCATCCCGGTGGTATCAGATACGCCATCGACCCCGGTTGGCGCGCGGGGTTGGGCGAGTTGGGTCCCTCTGACAAGGAGATGCACGATGAATCGAGCCATGCGAGGCCTGGTCGGGCTGGCGGTCGGCATGACGGTGATCATGGCCGGGTGTGCCCAGAATCAGGAGAAGATCGAGGCGCTGGAGCAGCAAAACGCCGATCTGATGGCCCAGGTAAAGAACCTGGAGGAACGGAACGCTCAGTTGAAGAGCGAGATGGAGAACGACAAGATTGCGCTGGCCCAGGCCGACGCCCAGCATACGAAGATGAAGCAGAGCCTGGATGAGGCAAAAGCCATGCTCGAGAAGCTGGCCGCCGACATGGCGGGGGCGCAGGAGAACGCGCTGCAGGCCAAGGCGCAACAGGAGGAGGCGGCCGCCAAGGCGGCGGCACTGAAGAAAGCGGTCGAAGAGGCAAAGGCCTCGGCCGAGGAAGCCGCCAAGCGGGCCCAGGCCATGGAAGCGGAGCTTACGGAGCTCAGAGACTTCCGGCAGGCCCAACTGGAGGCCAGGAAGCCCGAGCCCGCCGAAAGCGAGGCGGCTCAGGAGTAGTTCCCGTCCGTCGACACGCCTTGGCGGAGCTTATCGACATCGATGTCCGGTGCGCACTGCGGGGTCGGCTCACGCGTGACACGGCCGTAAGCCGGCCCCCGCTTCGCTCACAACGACCCGGGACGCGCCTCCTCCGCCCCGCAGGTGGCTCGAAGAAAGCACCCGCGACGCGGAGGGGCCGGTTTCCCGGATGGCCGGGCGCGGGTCAGCGCTTCCGGTGAATCAGGGCCAGGGCGCCGAGGGCCAGCGTCAACAGCGAACCCGGCTCGGGGACGACCACGGAGATGCTGCTGGGGTCGAGCCCCGTGCTGCGAATGCAGATTCCCTTGATCACGCTGTTGTTGTCGAGGGCGGCGCCGCTCGCATCCAGCAGGTCCGTGATGGAGAAGGCCATTCCCTTGATGGCCTGGTTTCCCACGCCGGATTTGTAGCCGGTATCCCCCCAGACAGCCGTGGAGAAGCTGATGGCCTGGCCCAGAGTGTCATCCGGGAAGATGGCCTGGATGGTGCCGGAATCGTTGCCGCCGTTCTCAAAAATGAAGAAGTCCGGGTTGTCGCCATTCTGGTCCGAGAACAGGCCGCCGCCGAAGTCGACGATGTTGTGCGGGTTGTACTCGCTGGCGAAGCTGTTGATGTTGAAGTTGTCGGCGTTCTCGACCGGGAATCCCGGTGTGCCGGTTCCGGTGTAGGTTCCCGAGCCGATGCCGGTACGGAGATCCTCCACGTCGGCCGTGTAGGCACCCACCGTGACGCTGGTCAACAGGATGGGATTGGGTCCGGAGCTGCCCGTAGCCGTGATGCTGGTGATGGGAACCAGAGCGGCCTGCGCGACCGAAGCCAACACCACTGTCGTACCGATCGTGACCATGACAAGAGCCTTTTTCATTGTTCCGTCCTCCGTTTGTGCTTGGTGTGAGAGATACCCGATCCACTATCCCTGGCTGCATCCGCCAGGAAACCTTTCCGCGATCACCGTAATTCGCTTCTTTCCACCGGCCATCGGATCGTTGTCCGATCTCCCGTTTCAGAACCCCTGGGCGGGTCTACAAGACGAGAGAGTGCATGCGGCGCGATCCTGCCGCCCACACTCTCTCTCCATCTCCCAGTCCCGGCCCGGCCGAAACCTCGCGGAACAACGGCCCGGCAACCGGGTCCTCGTCGGTCTGTCCCCTCCGCCAGGCGCTTCCGATACCCTACGGCCCGCAACACCCGGAGGGGGGAGCCGGACAGGTCGTGGGCATCCACGTCTGCTCGGACGAATCCCAGCAGTAACACTCGCCCGCCTTCCAGATGAAGGCAGCGCGGGTCATGCCGGCCAGGTCATCGTTGCAGCCGTCCTTCCAGGCGCAGGCGTAGCCGATCATCTCGCACATCTGGATCCGCCCGTCGCCGCACGTGCCGCACGAGCAGTCGCCGCAGGATCCACAGGCCCCTTGCAGGGTGTCCGCCGCCATCCGTGGACACGTGCTCGAGCCGTTGGACTGGGCAAAGATCCACTCCCGGGTTCCGGACGTGATCCCGGTCCATCCGGACGCAGGCGGGTTATGGTCGCACGTGGGGAACTCCGAGTAGATCAGCGAGGTTGCCGGTTCCGGGTCGTCCCCGCTCTGGCTCGGATTGTCCACGTAGACCAGGGGCGTAGATTGCAGGCCGCTGAAGGCGGGGTCCAGCATGCCCAGCATCCCGAGTGAGCCAGCTCCGTCGGGATCGGTCGCGTCTGGCAGGGCGTTGGGCACGGTGGTGTCCAGGGCCCCGTGGATGGCCCAGATCGGCGTCTGGCGCAGCTCGGGCAGACGGTTTCGCGGACCGCTGCCGGCAGCGGCGATTGCGGCGGCGAAGCGGCCAGGGTGACGGGCGATGAGGTCCCACGTGCCGTACGCCCCCATGGAATCGCCGACCACGTAGAGTCGACTCTCGTCGATGTCACCGGCGCGGATGCCCAAAACGCCGGCAAGCGTGGCGTCGTGGGCGGGATCGGTCAGGTAATCGAGAAGTTTTTCCGTCAAGTGCATGTACTCGGAGTAGTTGTTGCCGGGCACGTTGTTCTGATCGTACGGCCCATCGCCCCAGTCCGTCTCGACCCAGCGGGCGTTCGTCGGGCACTGGGGCACCAGCACGAAGGCATTGCAGAGGGTTGGATGCGTCCGATCGAGCGAAGAACCGGGCCGTCTCCCGCATCAGGGCCTTGTTGTCATTCCCACGGGCGCCGGCGCCGTGGAGGTATAACACGAGCGGATACACGGGGCCGCCGCCCGGCGCGTAGCCTGCCGGCCAGCTCAGCCCGAGGGGAATGGTGCGGGTCGAGGTGCCGGCGATGCTGAGGTCTTCGTACACCGCCTTCTCCCAGGCGATGAACACCCCGTCGACCGTTTCGCTGAAATCAGCGATGGCGGTGAGCGATTGTGCCGGCACCGGGGACGCAACGCCCGCCGTGGCCAGTGCCGCCAGGGATAAGCCGTACCAGAACCTCATCCGGTCCCGTCCTTCCGAATGCGTCGCCCGCGACGCCACTTGATGAAACTCAGCCCCACCAGACTGGCCAGGGCGGATTCCAGAATGGCCAGTCCACAGGGCAGGCGGAAGCGAGTACGCGACGTGGCGGCGGCCACCGGCGGGGACGCCGGCTCGCACGCGTCGCCGATTCCGTCACCATCGGAATCGGCCTGGTCCGGGTTGGGGACATCCGGGCAGTTGTCCTCGTCGTCCGGAACACCGTCCCCGTCCGCGTCCGGCACCGGCTGAAATGGGGGCGCCTCTTCGCACGCATTGCCGATGCCGTTCCCATCTTCGTCCGCCTGATCCGGATTGAATACATCGGGGCAGTTGTCGCACGCATCGCCGACGCCGTCTCCATCCGCGTCCGCCTGGTCCGGATTGAATACCTGGGGGCAGTTGTCGCATGCGTCTCCAATGCCGTCGAGATCCTGATCTGATTGGTCTGGGTTCGCGTCCGCAATGCAGTTGTCCAGGCAATCGGGAATGCCGTCTCCGTCGGTGTCTATCGTGTCATCCTCGCCCGGGCACACGTCATTGCAGTCGTCCACACCGTCGCCGTCCGTATCCCGCTGACTGCATGAACACCCCACCGCATCCACGGCCTCCCCGAGCGGCGTGTCCGGACATTCGTCCAGGCTGTCATCCACTCCGTCCTGGTCCATATCGAGTTGGTAGCTCGCGCAACCGTTTGCATCCACTTCGGCCCCCAGGGCCGTTTCCGGACACAGATCGTCGGCGTCGCGAACGCCATCGCCATCCGCATCCAGAATCACGCTGCCTCCGCTCCCTCCGCCGCCGCCGATGAAGGCACTCAGGCACTCGTCACCGTCCAGGACAAAATTGAAGAGACCGTCGAACGAGATCACGCCGTCGAAGCACTGCACGCCCGTCGCGCCGGGCGGCGGAACGACGGTGCAGGTCACCTGGGTGGGAATATCGGGGGCGAAGAACGGCCCCCACTTGACCTTATGACTTGCGTCGTCGTACACCCCGCCGTCGCTGATGTCCGAGACATGGGTCCAGCCGGTGGGAGGCGAATCCTCCAGCCCCATGGCCGTCGTACCGGGGGGCGCCTGGACGGCAATCGTCACCGTGAACGGCACGCCGGGCACGTATTCGTCGGGCAGATCACGCCGGGCACAGTCTCCCGGCGCGATGCACGTACTCGCGATTTCACTGCACAGCATGCCCGGGCACGGATCCTCGCCCGGCTCACAGACGCCCTGGCCGTCGCACGTTTCGGCCCCGTTGCAGAACAATCCGTCCTCGCAGGACGTACCGGCTGCCGCGTATTGGTCGGCAGGACAGGCAGCAGAAAATCCCGTGCATACTTCCGCCACGTCACAGTCACCCGCCGCCGGTCGGCACTCCGTGCCGGCAGGCAGGAGCCCGTCGGCCGGGCAGGCGGGCGAAAGCCCGTCACACGTCTCCGCCGAATCACAGGGACCGGCTGCCGGACGACAGATCGAACCGCCAGGTTTGACGTGGTCCAGGCAGGCTCCCGCCCCGTCGCACGTATCCGCGGCGTTGCAGGCGCTGCTGTCCGGATCACCGCAGGCGCTGCCTTCCGGCCGGGGCGACCACGCTGTCTGGGTCACCGTAACGTTGCAGTGTTCGCACTCGTTCGCCGCATTCTCGTCACCGTCCGTGTAACACTCGCCCGCAATCAGGCATGCATCCGCCACGAGTGATGCCTCGCACGTGTGCGTGGTCGGATGGCACGTGTCCATCGTGCAGGGCACGCCGTCGTCGCAATCCGAGTCGTCCAGACAGGCTCCCTCGTGAAGGATACAGTCGTCTCCGCCGACCGCCTGGTTGAGCCCGTCGAAAGAAACGGTGCCGCCGAAGCACTGCCAGCCCACGGCATCGACAGGCGCCGTGATCTGGTAGCTCACGCTGTCTGGGATCGAAGGCGTGAAAAACGGCCCCCACTTCACCTTGCCATTGACGGCGTCATAGCTTCCACCGCCACTGATGGCCGTAACGCCGGTCCAGCCGGTCGGGGGTGAATCCTCCAGACCCATGGCCGTCGTGCCGGGGGGCGCCTGGACGGCAATCGTCACCGTGAACGGCACGCCGGGCACGTATTCGTCGGGCAGGTCACGTGTCGCTCCGGCCGCCCAGTCCGCGGTCAGCGGCGCCAGCCCGGCCAACAGCCCCAGAGCGGCTACGAGAGGTCTGCGACCTCGTATCGATTGCTGATGCATCGGATGTCTCCTCGTCCCATGCCCGTTTCCGGGGAATCACCTTCCGGCGCGCCGCAGCGTTGGCCGTATCGGCTGGGATCGCTGAACCACTCGCAGTGATTCCAGTACGCGTGCCAGCGCATCCAGGCCCACGTCATGATTCGTTCCGTCGAAAGACACCGTTCCCGCGAACCCCAGGTACAAAGCGCTGGGGGTTACCGGCTGCATGCTGACCGTGACGGTGCGGGAGAGGTTGTCCAGGAACGGTCCCCATTTGACCTTGCGGTACACCTCGTCCCACTGGCCGCCATCGCTGATCTTGAGCACGGCCCACCCCTGAGGCACCGACAACTCCAGGCCGGCGGCCGAGGCGTCGGCCGGGGCTGTGATCTCGATGGGGACGGCCAGGATGGGAAGAGTGTGTCCCGCCCCAAGTGACGGCAGCAGGTTTTTAGAGACCGCGGCGGCAGCGGCTCCGGGGCGAATCCGCACGGTGTCCCACGCACCCGGGTCCTCCCCGGCGGCCCGAAGGCTCGTCGGGCAGCAGCCGGAAATCGGAGCGGGGCAGGGGGTGCCGAACCAGTTCTGCTGGATGTCGTCCCAGCAGTAGCACTCGCCCGTCTTCCAGAGGAAGGCGGCCCGGGTCATGCCGGCCAGATCGTCGTTGCAGCCTTTCTTCCAGGCACAGGCGTACCCGATCATCTCGCAGAGTTCGATCCGCCCGTCTTCGCACGTGCCGCAACTGCAGTCGGCGCAGCCGGCGCACGGGTTCTGGGGCCGGTCCGCCTGCATGAACGGACAGCACGACAGGTCAAAGCACGCGTCGCCGCAGATCGGCTCGTCGGTGCCGCTGAGCGAAACCTCGCCCTCGAAACACTGAAGCCCGTCCGCCCCCGGCGGGGGCGTCAGGTCGTAACAGAGGAGAGCCGGGATCGAGGGAGAGAAGAACGGCCCCCACTTCACCTTGTGGTTCACCGCATCGTACGAGCCGCCATGACTGATGTTGGTGATGTCGGTCCAGCCGGCGGGCGGCGCATGCTCGACCCCGACCGCGGACACACCCGTGGCCTCGATGGTCACGCAAATTTCCGCCTCCACCCCGGGACAGTACGATTCGGGCAGCACGTGCCAGGCGTGACACGGGCAGTCCGCCGGGCAGGTGGTCGGGTCCTCATCCACGTCGCACGTTCCGTTGCCACAGTAGCAGTCTGCCGGGCAGTTGGAACTGTCCTCACCCGCGTCACAGATTCCGTTGCCGCAGTCCGTGGTGCCCCCGCAGTACGGTTCACCGGCAAGCCCCCGTTCATACAGGGCCTGGATCTCCGGCTGCGTCAACGCCACGTCGAAAATGGCCACCTCGTCGATCTGACCATTAAAGTAGCGCAGACCACCGTCCCAGGCCGAATGGGCCGACCATCCGATCTGGTAGCCGTTGGCGTTCCCCAGCGCGGAGAACGCCGCGGGATCGGTGCCCACCAGCGCCCCGTTCAGGTAGATGGCCTGCGTGGTACCGTCGAAGGTGGCGGCCACGTGCGTCCAGACGCCGGCCGTCACCTTGTTCGCGGGAATGCGCGGTTCGTATTCGTCGTAATGGCCGGAGGAATCCCCCTGCCCGTCCAGGATCACCCAGGAGATGTAGTCTCCGTTTTCCTCGATGGTCAGTTCAAACACGTATTTCTTGGAGAGGATGCACTCGTCGGGACTGGTCTGGCTCAGGTCCTCCGCCCGGAACCACGCCATGACTGTCAAGGCGGTGGTGGGGTTCGTGGTCACGGCCGTGCTGATCACGTCGTTGATGCCGTCGAAGTCCAGACACCCCCCCACGCGGCCGCTCGGACTGGCGACCGGGCAGGCTCCCGACTCACACGTGGCGTCGAGACCGCCGATCAGGTCCGCGAACGGGCCGGACGTTTCATCGAGGTCCCAGTACGCGATCATGGACTCCGGACAGGGCGAGCCCGCCGACACGTATATCGTGAAGCTCTGGAACGCGTCCGGGAGGACGCCGTTCGCGGCCCGAACCGTAACGTCGTACTGGTCCGGCGGACCGGCAGTCCACTCCATCAGCCCGGTGACCGGGTGGATCGTCATGCCCGTCGGGTGCTGGGTCAGGCTGAAGGACGGAGCCGGGCTGCCCGTCGCCTCCACGTCATACACGTAGGGCTGCCCGGCCAAAGCCACCGTCACGGGCGTGGACGTGATGACGGGGGCCATGTCGGGTTCCTCGCAATACCCCATGCCGGCCAGGCCGTTCTGGTACAGGGCCAGGATCTCCGCCTCGCTCAGCGCGCGGTCAAACACCGCCGCCTCGTCGATCTTCCCGTTGAAGTAGCGGTGCTCGCCGCCGCTGACGGGGTAGAAGCTGTAGCCGATGTGGTACGGATTCAGCGTCGCGTCAATGGTGCCGACGAGCGACATCTGGCCGGGGACTTGCACCCCGTTCACGTAGGCTTTCAGGACGGTGCCGTCATAGGTGCCGGCCACGTGGGTCCACGTGCCGATGGGCACGCCGGGCCCGTTCGGGGCGTACTCCAGCAGAGTGCCGTTGGCGATCACCCAGAAGTCAATCCACCAGTTCGTGCTGGATTCGAGCTCCAGCCCGAACGCTCCCTCCTTGTAGACGATGCCCTTGTCGCCGCCGGACAGCGCATCCGGATGGATCCAGGCCATCACGGTGATGGCCGAGGTCGGGTTCGTGGCGGTGCCGGTGACCAGGTCGTCGTCCACCCCATTGAAATCCTGGCAGCCGCCCACCTGGCCGGCGGCGTTCGCGTCCGGGCAGTCCCCCCCCGCGCAGGATGCGTCGTGGGTCCCCACGGAGTCGACGTAGGTCGGACCGCTCGTCTCATCCAGCCGCCAGTACGCCACCAGTTCCGGCGGGCACGGCGGCGCTTCCGTGACGTGGATGGTGAAGCTTTGCTGGGCGTCGGGAAGCACACCGTTGCTCGCCACGACCGTCACGTTGTACGAATCCGGTGCACTGGCGATCCACGTGATCAGGCCCGTCACGGGGTCGATGGTCATGCCCGCGGGGTGCTGGGTCAGGCTGAAAGTCGGGGTCGGATTGCCGACGGCCTCCACGTCATACGCGTACACGTAGCCCGCAAAGCCCGAGGTGATCGGGGTAGACGTGATCAGCGGGGCGGTGGGGCTGGTGGGCACGCAGACGGGCAGGAAGCTCTCCAGGGCTGCCATCCAGACGGGCGGCATCTTGTCGTAGCCCTGCTGCCGCGGGTGGATGGTATCGTACATGTCCACGGGGTAGTTGATGCCGGCCCCGTCCTCCATGTCAACCATGATGATCTTGTCCGCCTGGTTTGCGACGCGGGCGAGGGCCATGGCCTCCACGTTGTCATTGAATTGCGTCACCGTGGCACTGTAGGTCTTATGGTTGATGATCCGGGCCAGGACCACCGTAATGTCTTCGTCGTAGGCGTCGATGTTGTTGAGGATGTTCTCCACATCCGCCGGGCTGGTGTCGAGCTGGTTGGTGCCGATGTGGAGCAGAATCACGTCGGCCGGGTTCGCCGTGAGGTAGGAAATCACGTTGCCGGCGATCTGGGCGTCTGTGTATCCGCCGTGTCCCTCGTGATCGTAGTCGTCGAACAGGCAATGCGTGCTCGTCCAGCCGTGGGCCTCGCTGCCCACGAAGTCAAAATCGTAGCCGCCGCCGGTCAGCAGATGATACAAGCCGCAGCGATAGCTGATCTTCCAGAACTCGTCACTGAAGTTCTCGCCCGTGGATCCCTTGGTGATCGAGTCGCCCAGCGGCATGATCCGTACCGTCTGGCACATCTGGCAATAATCGCGGGCGAGGAAGTAGTGCCCGCGAATCTCCGTCTCGGTCAGCGCACGGTGGTACACGGCGACCTCGTCAATCAGACCCGTGTAATGGTACCCGCCGGTCAGGTTGAGCCATCCGATGCAGAGCGGTGCGCTGCCCGCATCGAAGCCGGCGGTATACGTACATGGCGCTGTGCCTTCCAGCACGCCGTCCACGTAGATCCGGTTCTCACCGAGCACGCCGTCGCGGACCGCCACGACGTGGTGCCAGCGCCCGTCCGTCACCTGGCGCGTGCTGAAGACCTGCTCGCCGTTTCCGCCCGGCTCCCGCAGGTTGAACTTGATCAGGCCCTGACCGTCCTCGGACCTGCAGTTCACCCCGACCCACCAGTGCACGCCGTTGCCGTCGCGTCCGACGATGACCTCGTTGTTCGTGGTGGCGCCTCCGGAACACGACGAGTCCTTCTTCATCCAGAACTCGATGGAGAAGCTGTCGCCCGCGGCCCAGTTGAAGCCGGCGCCTGCCGCATCCACCCCGGTCAGCAGCGACCGGGAGAAAGCCTGGGCGCCGTAGATCTTGCCGCCCGCCGCCGCGGTCGGACACACGCCGGTGAGCGCGCATCCGCCGGGACGGGTGCCCATCGCATCCGCGAAGGTACCGGGGGCCGTCTCGTCGAAATGCCAGTACGAGGTCAGCTCGGACGGACAATCCGCCCGGACCGCCGTCGGCAAGGCAGCGGCGCTGACGGCCAAAACCAGCAGCACGGCCCTGCACCCGGAGAGGAGCCGGCCGCGTCCCGGTTCCCTGTAGACTCCGCGTCCCGCGTGCGATTCACAACCGTTTTGGAGATTCGTGGACATGGTATTCACCCTCGTGCCGGAGCCGGTGGCTCCGCGATCTTCAGTTCCCCATTCGTGGCGGCACGACCCCTGCGGTCCGGCATCCGCCGCGATCACGAGCCGAACATGCTCTGAAACAACCGGAAGTCATGAAAATCCACGTCGCCGTCCGCATCCAGGTCGGCGTCGGTAAACGCTCCGCTCGAGCACCCTTCGGGAGGGAAGGGATTGCCGGGCCCGGCCAGACAGGCCTCGAACGCCGCGTAATCCTCGTGGTCCACGTCGCAGTCGCCGTCCAGGTCCGCCGGCATGTCCGGATACGACGCCATGCAGGCATCGCCCGCGACGGGCTCGTTGAGGCCGTCAAACGAGATCGATCCGGCAAAGCACTCCACACCCATCGCCGTGGAAGGCGTCAAGACCTGGTAGCTCACGCCGGTGGGAATCGAGCCCGCGAAGAACGGACCCCACTTCACTTTGTGATTCAGGGAATCGTAGCTACCACCGTCGCTGATGCCCGTCACGGTCACCCATCCCCCGGGCGGCGCGTCTTCCAAGCCCACCGCCAACACCCCGGCCGGGGCGTCAATGGCAATCGCGACGGTCGTGCTCTGACCGGGGCAGTAGTTATCGGACAGTGTTCGCGTCGCACCGTCCGCCAGCAGTGCCGCGGTGGCCACGGCGAGGACCATTCCGCCCGTCAGATGCGCCAACCCCTTCCGGCGCCCGCCCACTTGCCTTGGCATCCGTCTCCTCCTTATTCGTTGCTGGGCCAGACCGAGGAAGCGACACTCACGCCTTCCGCGATGCCGAAATCCGCACCGCCAAGACCGGAGGGTCCTTTCTCTGGCCGGGGATTACAAACACCCCTCCGGAACCATGGGTCCATACTGTCGGATCATCACAGAAGTGAATGCTGTTCCCCGAAGGTCCTCATCCCCCGTAGGCATCGCCACACGCGACCTCAGGATGTGATTTTATCAGAAACCGGCGCGCTCCCGCAACCCCGACACGCCGGGTATCGACTCAGAGATTCAAACGACTGCGGGTGGTACGGACGAGACGGGCCTGACGCCCCAGCACGGTGGGTGGATCGCCGCGAGAGACGTGACATCGGATCGCGGCCCTAGAGAAAACCGAAATTTCTGCTCCCTCCCCATTTTCGCCTGTTTGCCCAGCTTGCGTGCGCCGCAACAGGAACCGTCAAGGCGCGATCAGTTCGATGTTGTGCGCGCGCTGACCGCCGACTTCCCGCAGGCCCACACGCAACGTGCGGCCGGAGAGTTGTGACGCGTTGTCCAGGGCGTATTCCACCACGAGGGTCCGCCCGGGGTACATGCCGTTGAAGACGCGGTACTGCCGCGTGCGGCCGGGGGCCGCGAGAAAGCCGCGGAAGCTGACGGCCTGGTTCGTTCGGTTCAGCACGCCGTGCCGGACGATGAGGCGGTCGCCGCGTTTGCTGGCGTAACCCCAGACCTCGATGTCCTTCAATCCGATTTCAATCTGCAGCGGGACCTCGAGGTGATAATGCGGATCCGAGTCGAAGTCGACATCGGCGACGATGGTCTTCGTGCCCGCCGGCTCGTTGTGCGCGTAGCGGATGCTGATCTCTTTGCGCAACGTCCCCCCGGGCGGCATGGCGAACGTGAACTTCCGGGGGGATACGTCCCAGTCCTCCGGCGTGCGCAGGTGGACGGTCCCCGAAACGGCCTCCCGTATCGGGGCCGCCAGTACAATGGTGTGCGGATGAGAGCCGATCCGGAATTCCACCTTTCTCGGCTCGAGCTTCAGGTTCGTCAGAAACGCCACCAGCCATTGTTCCACCCCGTCCACGTACACCGGAACCGGCGAGAGACGCACTTCCTGGCGACCGTCCTCGGTGCGCTCCAGCGGTGTGGCCCGGCCCCACAGGTCGATCTGCCGCTCGGCGGCCCCCATCTGCAGCACGTGCGTGCGGCCCTCCGGCGGGGCCATGTCGTCCCAGAGCACCAGCACGGCGTCCTGCCCGGAATCGAAGGCGTAGCAGGTCACGTCCGGATCCAGGTGCAGGACGGACGCCAGGCGGGCCTCGGCGAGCAGGTCGGCCGCGGTGCGAAACGCGACAAACTCCCGGGTCGGCTCAGTGGTCACGCCGTCGACGGTGGCGCGGGGGACCCACGGCTGCGGCAGGAAGACGCGGTCGGCGCCGCCTCGCAGCATGCAGACCACGCGCTTGACCAGGTCCGCAAGCACGGCGGTCTGGTCGTACCGATCGGCCGGCAGCGATTCGAGATAGACGTCCAGGCTGCGATATCCCAGCGTGCGATACGGGGCCAGGTGTTCATGAATCCACTCGGGCTGCACGTCATTGGCGAGGGTCAGGCTGAGGTTGTCCGTGGGCAGTTTCCCGTCCTCCGGCGCGTAGTGGGCGTTTGCGGGCGCCGTCAGCTCGGGCTGCGTGATGAGCCGCCTCATCTCCCTGCGCAGGCTCTCGCAGGCCACGGCCTGCATCTGCGGATCGGTCATGGAAGGGTCGTTGTCGCCGCCGACCTGCCACGATTCGAAGACGCTGGCGTACCGGGCCACCACGTGCGTCATGGGCCCGCGCCAACCGACCGGATCGTCCGCGAGAATTTCCAGCAGCGGGCGGGGAAACTCACCCGCCGTCCGGACCAGTTCGGAGGGCGGACCCGCAAACACGCCCAGCGTGGTGACGCCGGTCTTCACCAGGTCGTGCAGCAGCGCATCCAGCGCGGCGGTGTCGTCCGCGAAGCCCACCTCGTGGCGTGAGCGGGCCCACAGCGGGATTTTCACCGATCCGACCCGCAGGGTCTGGAGCAGCGCAAGCTGATCCGTCGTGACGCCCGGACCGTCCAACACCACACCGAAGGGGGCGGACACCGACGCGCCGCCACGATACGGCGTATGCAGAACGGCAAACGTCTGCCAGCGTTGCACGAGAACCGCATCGGCCACCCCGACCCGCAGAGTGGCGTGATACAGACCCGGCTCCAGGTCTCGCCAGGCAAACTGCGTGGATTCCATCGTCTCCGTCGTCCGGATGTCGACGGTTTCGGTCCCGAGTTCCTGCCCGTGCATGTCGGTGAGCGTCAAGGTTGCCGCCAGGCCCGAGGGATCGCTGTCGGTGATCGTGGCGTGAAGCGTGGGCGCCCGCGGCGCCACAAAGACGTTCCCGGGCACGCGGGTCTCGATGACGGCCCGCGGCAGACGGAAAATGAGAATGTCGTCGAACCACGCGCCGGCGTCCACATCCACCGGCTCGATGTACCGGTGGGGAAGCGGACCCGTTCGCCACGTGCGTTCCTGCATGACGCGCACGGTCAGCCCCAGACTCAACGCCTCACGCGGGGCCGTGGGCAAATGGACG
>Ga0334888_1002932_pt1 | contig 17674 bp, 24 predicted proteins | sample GraSluR1_MG_FD_207227 | JGI IMG/M metagenome (GOLD analysis project Ga0334888, IMG submission 207227) | Sludge microbial communities from methane-producing bioreactor in Wageningen University, Netherlands - Granular Sludge_3_08-R1 | ecosystem: Engineered > Bioreactor > Anaerobic > Unclassified ...
AAGATTTCAGAATGAATAAACAAGAAAAAAGCGTCATAACGACGCTTTTTACAATGGAGCGGATGAGGAGGATCGAACTCCCGTATCCAGCTTGGGAAGCTTACTACGATTGAGTGATATCAACGGGTTTCGGCTTCACTCCCACATTGATATCCAAGCTCAAGCAATTTTATTTTTTTGTACGACATAAGTTTCCCCACATTTCATTTATATCATGTTTGCTGTAATTATCTTCAATTGGAAACCCACACATGTTATATATAAGGTTTATATCTATAGTTTTAAGCCGTTTATCTAACCTATGATAAACTTTTTTACAATTTGAGCAAAAATATTTAAATTCCGAATGAGATAATAAGTATTTCATAGCAATAATAGATGCGAAAAGATCATTTATGCCTCTTTCTAGATTACCTTTAGAATCTTTTTTTATTTCAAAAACTTTGTGTATTGCAGTCGGTGGTATGTTTTTACTAGTGGTTATGTTGTATAAACGATCCCCATGTGCGCAGATATTCCTCACTTCCGTCAAGATTATAAGAAAACTTTTTAATGCTTTTTCGTTAATTTTGAAATCTTTAGCTATTGCATTGCGTTGAAATTGTTGCATCAAACTATAAAACTTACTCACACTGCCCATTGTTAATACTCCATTCAAAACCCACAAAGGCAAATAGCCGTAATGTGCAAGATAATGCGATATGCGCGGATCTTTGGAATATTGAGCTATGGCAGCGTTTAATCTTGATATCAACTCAGTAATCTTTCTTTCTGCATCTCTTAAACCGGTATCAAAATTTACATACTTCAAATAGTTGTCATGTCCAAATTTTTCCGAGAAGACGTATGCGACTTTACTCTTCATAGTGGTTTCTATATGAAGCAGGGGTGAGAAAAATGCCTGCCTCAATTCATTGTCAAAGCGATATACGGCATAAATCTCATCGATTGTTGTTCCTTCCAAATATTTTTCTGGGAAATTCGTCTCTTCAAGAAATGGATTTTTATAGCCGTTTATTAGGTTATAATAACCTTCAGTGAGAATCATCATTTTTGCTTTTTTGTTATCATCAGACGAATCAATGTTCACTCCACGTTTTTTCAACAGCTCTATTTGTGATTCAACGGATATAAATATTTTTTCTTCTGGCATAAGTATTCTCCTACACAATAAGAAGACCCAGGGCCCGTAGGACACCTGGGTACGATCCAAATCCAATGATACTTTGTGTATCTCTGTACCAGTATCCTATCAAAACGATTCTTTTTTGTCAATATTATAATATGAAAAATCCTGTTTTTTGTATTTATTTGTTGCTGTTTTATTATATCTCATTTTCTATATTTTTTCAAAAACTAAAAAAGCCCCCTGCCTACACACCATAAACAAGGGGCTCCCAATGCCCGGAGCTGTCGTGAGTTCTGTCCGCCCTACCATCTTGTGGACTTTGTGCCGCTGGTGGTTGTGGATAAGGAGTGTCCTTATTCTTTTGCTTCAGGCAACCCGCTTGCCGCCGAAGTCACGATTGATATGATTCCTGCGCCTAATGCGGTTGATCCAACCACAATCCAGTTCACTTCCGACAGTGTAAAATAGGTCGTAGGTGCGCAAGCGATAACCGCCTGTGCCATAGTTCTAATAGCTCTGTCTACTGCTGCTTTCCAGAATTTCTTTGTAAACATTTTTAATCTCTCCTTCTCTGGGACACTTCCCTTATATGATCATCTAAAGCATGACTGACTTCTGTCTGATATTTGATTGCCTCTTCAAGGTCGTTTACCTCTCCGTTCAGATTTTCCTCCAGCATGCATTTGATAACCAGCTTTGAATTTAACTTTGTAAGTTTTCCGTTGGCATTGAGATTCTCAAGCACAAGGGTGTCCTGCTTTGCTTTGTCCATATACCTCTGATCGTCTTTCTTTTCCTGCTTATCAAGCTTCCGCCATAGCAGCCCTATTCCTATAGTAATAACGCCGGTGATTATATAACCGATTATGCTTTCCATTGCCTCTCTCCTATGCCTTTTTCAAGTATTTCTTTGCAACCCATCTGGTCCCTGCGTCATTTATGCATGCCCAAGATAAACCATCTGTGCCCTTCTTTGTCTTCGTAACATAAACTATTGCCTTGTATTTTTTTGTACCTGCTCTTCCGTATTTTTTACCCGGGCCAGTCCTGATGTTCAGACCTACTTTTGCAGTAACTCTCATTTTGGTTTTCTTTGGATTTTTTGCATCTTTCTTGTCTACAGCTTTATTTGCTTCTGGCGAATATGATGGCCTTACAAAGCCGAGAATATATTTTTTATGCCGTTTCCTTCTCATAACCTCTCCACCATTGCTGTCTGAAGTGGTTCCGGTGTTCCCCTCGATTGTTTGATAATAGCCACCGGACAAAACTTTTTCCACCAGACCTATGTGCTCCTGAACACCGTTTCCATCAAAATCAAAAATGGCAAGATCCCCGGCAATCCCTGTTGCTTTCCATATCTTTTTTTCTTTTGCCCATTTCATTATTGCCCCACAACTCCATGGATTAGGACACGACTTGAAAAAATCATAGCCGCTTTTTACAAAACACCAATCAAGAAATATCGCACACCAGTTGTACGGCTTATATGAAGATACTGCTTTACCCTTGCCTATTGCCCACTCGGTGTACTTGACTTTATTGGATCCTGCCGGCGACTCCTTTTTCCCAATCTGTCTTACAGCCTTTTTGATTATTTTGCTTGCTTTTATTTTTGCCATTGTTTCCTCCTTTCCGCCCTCTTGGGCAATTAAAGCTGTTGCTTGTTAAGCCCCTCTTATTCCACTTGCATAAATCATTAAAGAGCCTGTGTCTGTGGTTGTTGAAATCCAAAGTTTGACTGTTATTTGATTCGCGGGCCTCCCAACAACTTTGGCATAGGTCATTCGTGCGTCATTCGTATGGTGATAGCCGTTCAAAAACACATTATCGGGAGTGTTTCCGTTGAACACTGCGGTCGGAAATGTATATGTATACTGTGTTGGTGTTGCTGTCAGCAATATATTCGTTTTACGCATCCAGACTTCACTGAAGCCGTCTGCGTATAGTTTGTACTTAAATCCGTCTGCATTATAAGCTGGCCATTCAGGGTTTGTTGTATATGATTTCCCCGCTACCAACCGATCTATGTCATTTCGGGTGATCATTAAAACCACCCCCTGACATTACTTCCAACGCCCTGTAACATGGGCACAAATATTAGTATTTCTGGTCGTTGATGTTGGGGTAAACACAAAGAATGAAATAGTTGTTTCATTAATGGTTTTGCCGCCGTCCCATGTTGTCCACCCGGCTGTACCTGTCCATGAAAAAGCGTTAATATTTCCCACAGCGTCATAAATGGTGAATGGAAAAGGTGTCTCAACACTTGTAAAAAAGTTATCTTCTGACGCTGTTGTGATTGTAATGTCTTGGTTTTTCTTATACCATGCTTCAACTGTTCCGTCTGCATACTTCTTCCACTTCCAACCACTACTTTCAAGGTTTGGATAGTTTGGATTTTTCTCAATTGGTATGTTTTCGTAAATAAGTCTTTCGATGTCTTTTTTGGTGACCTGGCTAAGCATACTGGCCACCCTCTTTCCGGTAGAATATTATGTGTGTGTGTGTGTGTGTGTGTGTGTGTGTGTGTGTGTGCAAGCACTATGCCAGTCACATGGGATATTAAAGATTTTTTCATTTTGTCTCCTTTCTTTTGGCAGTATATAAAAGTTTCTTTTAGGATTTGTCAGTTAATCTAACGGAAAGTTGAAGTCCAAATATATTTGCAAACCGCTACCAGTAGACGTACCATTTGCAAAAAAAGTACAATTTCCGGCTGATGTAATCTGAACGAATCTAACTGTCGCCGAGTTTAAAATCGAACAATTAAATGTATGTGTGCGATTAGGCCTATATCCTTCTGGCAGAGAAAAAAGAATCTTGGTAGATGATATTGCCTCGTTTATTGTAAGTATCATATTTATATAAAGTGTTCTGCCCTTGATACGATATTTATTGTATGTTATTCCACCTGCAGAAATTGCAGATACATTTGTGTTAAGCGTAGCGGCTATCCAGCCGCTATCCTTTAAATTTTCAGCTATAAGCTTTTCAATATCATTCATTGTTATGTCTTTCATGTCTTTTCCTTCCTATACAATTTTCGTCCTGCACAGCAACCCTGCCGGCACAGATGTGGCCACCAGCTTAACTACTCCGGCGGTGCTTATTGTAACGGTCACTCCGGCCAGATTGGTCTGCAATGTTATTGCCTCCGCCGGTCTGTATGCACTGTCCAGCGTTCCTAAGGTTGTATCTGCTGTAACAGCTGATGTCGGATTCAAATATGCGAAGTATCGTTTTTCTCCGTCAAATATTCCATACCGGAAGAAGCTGTCATCATCAAACCCTGACGGCAATGTGAGGGCATACGGGGCAATCATAGGCACAAACGCCCATGCTCCTTCCTCAGTTACCGGCATGCTCTCCGGATATTCCCAGAGCCGTTCTACGGCTACAATGCTTATACCGTCTATGTGAACACGGTATAATGGCATTTCGTCCAGAACCGCACCATTTCGTATATCTCCGGATGTGTATTCCGGGTCCGCGGGATCAGATGCTGCAGCTGTGCCTTTAATGACTGCCAGTTCCACAGTTTCAACCAAAGTTGTTTCGTCTTTTATGTATTTACTTACAATAAGATCTCTTCTTTTGACACCAGCCGCACCATTTTCAATAGTCACGTCTTCGTCCTGTCCAACTTCGATGCCGCCCCTGTGCCCCTGATGGACCAGGAGGCCATCTGATATGTCAACTTCGTTATTTGATACTATGGATGCAGCAAGTTGGCTTCCCTGTGGCAATACATAATTCTCTGATCCATACAATGCCATGTTGCTGTCCGCTATCTGCTGGCTGCTTATGACTTCTTCGCCATGATGGCCATCAATTATTATCATTATGCAATCTCCTCCTCTGTAGATGTTTCTGCCTCTTCAAGGCCGTGCTCTATCGTTTCTGTGTTATATGTTTTTCTTAATATCATTTTCGTTAGTGGTTTTGAGAGTGAAAGCCCTGTGGTTCGATCCAAACCATTTATGATGTCTCCTATATCAGCAGGAGTATCATCTATAGTCATGCCCATGCTTTGGCTGTTGGCCAATGTTTTTAATTGTTCCTTTCCCGCCGACAGTAAATTTGCAGCCTTTTCGGAATCAGTATCACCCTCAACACTACTGCAATCATAAATAGCGCTGCGCTCCTGTGCACCGCTATATCTGTTGCCGTCTTCATCGGTCACATATATATCGATCCGGCGTCTTGCCGAGAGTTCACCGTCGCCCAGGCAAATCAGATGATTTATGCCACCACGATAATCCGTGAGCGTGAGATCCACATCGTTGTCTGTTCCGTACCTAATCTCTTCCGAATAGTCATTGATAGGTACAGCTTCGGCGTAGACCTTCATGACGCCATTCGGGCAGCCGTCCTCAGCCCAGATTTTCAGTTTATATCCTTCAGTGGCCAGCATTTTTGTGAGACCTTTAAGCTTGCTGGTATATCTATCAAACTGGTAGTCTGTAAAGGTCACTCCGGTATTGGTGTCGGAAACGGTGAAAAACGAACCGCACCCATCCGAAAGTATATCGGCAATAATTTCATTCGCTTCCCCGGAGACAATTTTATAATCGTCGGTTCCGGGATCTATAATGTCCTTATCAAGCATGCCCCTCCATGTGATCCCGGTCCATATCAGTTCATCCGTGGATGTGTCCACATCGATCTGTTCCAGCATGCCTCCGAACTCAGTATCAGAAGAGAATATAAAAGCCCCGAAGTTGAGCCCGTAGAATATACTGTCATTTCGCGCGATTTTGAGCTCAAAATCATTACTTGCAATACCAGATATCCCAATTTCTACATCCAGGCTGTTGAATCTTGCAAGAGATCCTATCCCCTGGTTTTCTACTGTTTCTTTATCGATGAGTTTTGAGACAGGTCTAAACTTCGTCACGGGCACAGGTACCATCTTAACGGAAGCTATTTTGTACCTTCCGGAACCAGAGGTGGTCTCTACCATCTGATACTCAATATCGGTATAAGCCTCCAGCTGTGTTATTTGTTCCCAGCTGGTATTTTTCACACCCCTTGCTATGACGAAATCCATTTTGGTTCGCTCCTTTCATCATAGTAGGTGATATCTATTCCTGCCGGCACGTTATATGTTATATTGTTTTTTCCGGCAGGAATTTTTTGAAACACATTATCGTCAGCCCGATTATTGAATTTGTTCACCGGGATGCCGTCAGACATATATCTGAAAATCTCTTTATTCTTGCTATTTATTCGTAGGAACTCTCCGGAGTATATGTCTGTATAGACCTTATATATCTGTCCGTTGATCACGACTTCCGGGTCAGTTACGGGGCCGTATATTATCATTTCAAAATCACACAACCCCAAGCTGTCAACCTCCAGGAAGGACACATCAGATCCAACGCCAAGATCATACGGATAATCAAATGGATAGTCATGCCCGGTAGATTCGATCGTGGATCCGGTCTTTCTGAACTCGAATGTTTCGGCCTTCGTCCAATATGGTCTGTCTGTCGCCACAGACAATGTTCTTTCTAAGTAACCGCTTTTTGTATATCCCTTGTTTGCAGCTTCTGTGATCCAGCATTCCAAATAATAATTGCCTATATAGAGTTTCCCCCGGCTATCTTTAACACAGTCGGTATCCATCGCTTTATGCAGAGTATTCAAAGCATCATACAAATCAGCTTCTGCAGCGAGAATTTTCACCGTTAAACTTTTGGTGACAATACCGTTTCTATCCAATTTGCTTATACTGTTGTTGATTTCAGAATACGACCATGCAAAATCGCGGAGATTGTTTTCGTTGACAAAATAAGGAGATCCTCCAAACTGGATAGAGTTGCCCAGACTGTTTACATATTTCAGTTTTTCAATTTTATAGCTCATTGTGGATCCTCATAAGTTCTCGTTTATTCAGTGATATGGTTTTTTCTTGGTTCTTCAGAGCCTTCAGTAGCATTACGACATCTTCGAGGAGGCCCTCAACATTGCTCCCGCCAATGCTTCCGGAATCGTATTCTTGTGCCTGAGCCTTTGTAAGAACTTTTTCGCCTTCGTGCAATGTCGCCGAATATCCGTCATATGGAACATAATTCAAACCCACTGCGTGCTTTGTTGATTTTGTTTGTCTTTTAGGTGTATTTTTCGCCTCATCTTTAGCACCCGTAAATTTTTCTTTTATCCACTCAACTTTATCTTTTACCCAGTCTTTTATATTGTTCCATATATCTTTGAAGCCCTGTAAGAGGCTTTTCAGTATCGCTTTCCCGACGTCTTTTAGATTTCCAAGCTTTTTTATTTTGTTCGGCAGCCACATGAATACATCTACAACCCAGTTTTTTATAGCAGTCCATGCTGCTTTAAATCCGTCGCCGATCTTCCCGAAAACAGCTTTTGCAGCTTTTTTGATCAGCTTGCCGACTCCTTTTATAATGGCAACCACTGCCATAAGTGCAAGTTTTATAATGTTGGCAATTAGTTTACCAGCATCTTTGGCGAGTTTTTTTGTGTCTTTCCATAAAGCATCCCAGTCGCCATTGAACAAATCTATGAAAACCTGCAGGATGCCAAGAATCACATCTACTGCTCCTTTAAGTATCTTTTTGATATCGTGCCAGAGCTGTTTCCAAACTTTTGCATTGCCTTTTGTGCCACTGAATAGCGCATCAAAGACCTCTATCAGCTTGCGGATTATTTTCATGGCATACTTTACGACAGTTCCGACCACTTTGCCGACGGCGCTAAATATCGCTCCTATCTCCGGTATGTGTTCAATAACCCAATCCAGCATCTTTTGTACTATCGGCATTACTTTTGCACCGACCTTGATCACTATGGCGTCGAAGGCTCTTTTGGCCTGGTCCATAGTGTCCGTAAATTTGACCGATGCATCTATTGTTTTATCATCCAGCACAATCCCAAGCTCTTCCGCCTGCTTACGCATTTCTTCAATAGATCCGGAGCTCTGATTGAGTAGCGGCATCATTTCTGCTCCCGCTTTACCAAACAGTTCATTTGCGAGAGCTGCTTTTTCTGTCTGGTTTGTCATTCCCTGCAAGCCCGAAATAGTATCCCACATAATGTCTTCCTGGTCCCTCAAATCGCCGTTACTGTCTTTGAGTTTTACCCCTATTTTGTCAAATGCGGCGGCATATTCTTCGTTGCCATCAACGGCATCGTAAACCGTGTTTGTCAGTTTTTTCATGCCGCCTTTAAATTTCTCGATGTCCATACCACATTGAGACATTACAAATTTCAATTCCTGGTAAGTCTGTCGAGAGATGCCGAGTTTCTGACTGTTTTTGTCAATCTCATCTCCTGCCGCTGCCGTTTTTGAAGCCAGCTTCACCATTGCACCTACTACAGCAGCCCCCGCCGCTGCAAATGCAGCTCCATATTTAGCAGCAGTTTTGATGCCTTTACCGAGTTTACCGCGAAGAGTTTCAGAATGATCCCCTGTTTTCGATATTGATTTGTTGGCCTTGTCCGTGTTGACCATTACAGTCCCGAACAGCTTAAAAATCTCCATGTTATCCTTTCGTTGCATTCATTATGCTTGCAACATCCTCTAATATTTCGGTTTCGGGCTTTAGCTCTATGGGTTTTGATGATTCGTAAAATTCTTCCCAGCTCACCCACTGCTGTAATGGCAGCCATTGCTGCCACAATCTTTCTTTTTGATCCTCTTCAGCAAGCCACAACAAAAACGTGGCGGCTTCCTCAGTCTCCATATCCAATATGAATTCGACGTTGCCGTATCGGCGATGAATAAGATCGGTTATACCTTCCCATTCAAACCGGACAACGACCTCATAAAAACCCCGAGATCGTTCTCCTTGGCAAGCTGCTTTACATTGACTATGAGTTCGCTCAGTTCCATGTTTTCTACGTCTTTTGCTGCACATTCAAACGGGCCTGCTAAAAACTCATATATGGCATTTTCAGCTTTTTTTTCTGCCATGATCTCCATAAGATATAAAAATCCGTCAATGCCTATATCTTCTGTTGACAGGCCTTTTTCGCTTATGCCGTCTATGTATGGCATAAACTGTTCCCGGACTTCTGCTTTTTTCATAAGGCGCATAGCGTTAAAAATGTCAGTCGTCTTTAATTTACGCATAATACAGCCCCCTATTCTGTGGTGTCTGTAATAGTCACGGTAAAGGTACAGTTGCCGTTCGCAGTAACTATAGTAAAGATCTTAATTCCTTCCGCCAGTCCTGCGAGATATTCCTTTTTGATGGTCAGTGTTCCGGATGCGACTGTGTAATTATCTGTATTCACAGTTGCGCCACCAAGTTTCAGGGCTGTTAAAGTCCCGCCGGATATAGCCGTAACCATGTCGTCATAGTTCTCACCGGATGAATTTTTATCAAAAGTATCACTCTCAGGATCAGCTGTTGGTGTAGAGGATGTAATTTTCGGGAAGTATATTTCAAACGGAGCAGCATAATCTCCGTCAGCAATATCCTCCAGTGCGTAATGTCCTATAATAGTCACCGCTATCACTGCCTCTGATTTGTCTGCCATGGTCAATGCCAAACCGTTATGCGACATTGCGTTTTTCAGTATTATAATTACAGGTTTATCGGATCCGGATATTCTGCCTATCCAAGTAATGTTGTCCAAGTAGTCCCCGGATTCCACATCTCCACGAGCGGTCACCTTGTCATAATCAGTATCAGACTCATCTATATCTGCCGCTCCCAGTGCTGCCTGTAGCAACGCGGCTGTAGCCTCCTTAACATTAGCCACCATGGACACAGCCCATTCGTCAATATTCTGCAGTTCTGCCGTATTCGCCGGAGCTCCGTCAAGTTCCGTCTGCCTTACTGTGGGCGTAGCAGTAAAGGATCCGCCTCCCGTAGTTGCTCCAAGCAGTTTTCCTGAAGCCTTGGCCGTTTCGTAGCTGTCTACGCCATATTCGTAATTCTTAAAAAACGCTCCCGCGCCAAGCATAAACTTCTTGGGAGTGTCTTTTGTCATTCCGTTAAAAAATCCCATGTTATTCCTCCGTTCTTTCAGTTAAATAAACGTCGAACAAGAGTCGTTCTCTAACGACTTCCTTGTCCTGTTCTTCGATAGGTGTTCTCGTATTCAGGTACGATTCAAACGCTATTGCAGCGTTAATATAAAAATAATGATCAAACATTTCCTCAACCGAATCAGCCAAATCACTCACGCCATCGCCCATATCGCCATATCCCACTACATTTATCTCAAGCTGTATCTTTTCATTCCAGTCTTTTTTTTCCAGCACAGATTTGTTAAACACAATGTACGGATAGTCTTTAGGGGCAGCTCTTGTTATGCGGCTTTTTACCCTGGTGCAAAGCGTTGATAACTCTGCATATATTTGTTTTTTAAAAGCTACAGTTTTACCCGTCATTGCTCAACACCTCACTTTCATTTATTTTTGCCATTGTTCCGGCTTCAGAGCTGATACCAGACAGATATTGTCCTTCTATTTTTTCAATAGTAGCTATATTTTCAGCAATACTGGTATATATAGGAGCTGTCTTTTTTGTTTTTTCGGATCCAACTTCATAGAATCCGCCATAAAAGCCACCCGGTTTATATCCAATCTGCAGATCCGGTTTTTTCTGTTTGCGTCTTACCCAATATTGCAAATTTTTTCTGGCTCTTCCGGTCTTGCGTGGCAGTTTCTTCCTTGCCCTATTGCATATAAATTTCCCGACGTCTTTTAAAGCGGCTCTGGTGAGTTCGTTGATTGTATAATTAACACGATCTACATTGTTCAGATACTCGACTCCGTCTTTTTTAATTTTTACGCTGCTGGGGATAGCCATTTCAATCCTCCGTGTGGTTGTCTCTGGTCACTACTATTTCAAGCCTATGGCCATTCCGATATGTCCGTAAAATGCGGTAGAGCTCATCGTTATATTTCAGCTTGGTTTCATCGGAATAATCCGCATAATCTGCCAGTTCAAAAACTATCTCCGCATTTAGTCCGAGCGCTAACGCTTTATATGTTTCAGACATGCCGACCGATTTTTTTTTGGCGTATCTGAGATTTTCGCTAAGCGCAAACGCCTCTTCGCCTGTGTCGGCCACCGTTACCGCCTCCTGAATCAAATAGATGATATCGTCATACATCAGATTCTTCTTCCTCCCTATACGCCGCAGACAATGACAGGGAATCTCTGGTCATTTCAAAAGCCGTCTTATACCTGGCTCCCTCTCCCTCAAAGTTGAATTGCCATTTAACATAAAATTCTATGCAGATCCTGATGAGATCGTTGTTTGGATTTTCCGCAGGCGCAGTAACAGGCTCTGCCACGGCAGATATTCCAACTCTCTGCAATTCCAGAATTGCGGCATTGATATTGCGCTGAATATCCGCGTTTAGTTCGTTATGTTGCATACGCATTGCCGTTTTTATATCATCTGCAAGTATGGTTCCTGCCATTCCCTTGTCCTCTCTAAAATATGGAGCACCCGAATTGGGTGCTCCGTTCTCGAAATAATTTAAGTGGTAGTGTCTTCTACTGTCAGTGCTATTTCACAGTTGCCGTTGTCGGTCTCAATAATTATGCTATATGTTCCAACGGTCAATGTGGCCAGATATGTTGACAGTAATGTTACTGTTCCGGATGATTCTGTGTAGTCTGTAGTCGGTGTCAGTGCATCTTCGCCGTTCTTCACTGCGCTTACCGTCCCGTCACTTACTACGGCTTCAATGTCAGCATGGTTCTCACCCGCCGCATTCAGGTCATATGTCGCCGATACTGGCAGTACGCTTGCTGTCTCAACCACAGTAATTACTATGGTGCAATTTCCGTTATCAGTTTCGATCGTAAATGTTTTTTCGCCAACCGTAAGCCCCACAAGATATTCTTTCTTGATGGTCAGTATTCCTTCTATAACGGTGTAATTGTCAGTATTGACGGTGGAGCCACCGTTCTTTACTGCACTCACTTCACCATTGGCGATAACGCTCTCTACGTCATCATATCCTGCCCCAGCTGTGTTCTTATCGAACGTTGCTGTGTTAGGTGTCGCCGTTGGTGTCGTGTCAACTACTGTTATAGTCAACGTTCCGTTGCCATCTGCTGTTAAAACAGTAAATACATGTGCACCCGTCTCAAGATCGTCAAGATATTCTTTTTTAATTGTCAATTCATTTCCGCTTACGCTGTAATTTGCCGCATCGACTGTGGCCGTGCCAAGTTTCAGCCCGGTCACTTCATCAGTTGCAGTAACCACGACATCGTCATAATCTGCGTTAGCAGTGTTCAGATCAAATGTCGTGGTCGATGGTGTTACTGCTACGCTGATTTTTTTAGGTAAGCAAACGCCTTCGTTGTCATGGGAGATCCATCGGCTATCATGTAGGCCATGTAGTCCGTTTGTCTGTCTTTAACACGATCCTCCATGTAAAGCGATATAGCCTCATTAATGTTTGCTCCATAAGCCTTTGCAAACGAGCCAAGAATCAGCCCGTCATTGGGAGCCCCGTCTTCTTCGAAAACAGGAATGCCAAACATTCTTCCTACGCCGCCGGATGTCGGATCCGGTATGAAATAAGGTCTGTCGTTTCCGTCAAGAACATTTGCCAGTTTGTTCCAGATGAAGTCGCTCTTTGCATACATTGCATCGGCATACCCGCTTTTGACCAGTGCTCTAAACTGTATCAGTTCGGTATAGGTAGGAGTTCCTGTATAATTCACTATCTGGGGAGTTTCGTCTTCTGCCTCCAATTTAGTCACTACGCCGGTTGCCTGACCCTTGAAGTCATCCTCAGTCCCGGGTTGCCCAAGTCCTGTGAAATATGATTTAGCAAGCGCATTTCCGACCTTTTCGCCGATTTTCTGTCCCAAATAAGGAATGAACGCCGATATGGACATCTTTTTGAGTTTCCAACTTACGGTGACGCACTTTACAAGTTCATTTCCTTTCAGCGGAATCTCTATAATCGGCACATCATCTCCGGAAGCGGCGGTATCTTCGTCTACCCAAACTCCGTCCGCATCTTCGTTTTCATCCACGATCAATACAACATCGCCCTGGATAAACGTAGGAGCTACGGCATTCAGAACCGGATGAGCTTCTGTTGCGGCTTTCCAAATCGCATCTTTGAGGCTCTCCGGAATCACCAGTGCGTTACTCCCACTGTCTATGGTGTCATTCTGGAATTTGTGGGTTTCTATAGCATTCGATTCCTCAATAGTCAATTTATGTCCGAGGAAGAATTTCGAAAAAGCATCCTCGTACATTTTTTTCTCGTCAACATCAGCTATGATTTCGCCCGATACTACATCTGCCATTTCTACAGCAGGTGCAATGTGGTCTTTCATGGCCTCCATATCTGCCTGTGCCTGGATCTGCTTCTCATAAACATTGTCCAGTTCGCTTATTTCGTTTTTCTTTGCTTCAAGATCTTCGAATTTTGCTGCATTGACAAAGCTTTCTGCCTCATCAAGCAGTGTTTTTCTCTTGGCTACATATTCTTCTTTTGTCATTTTTAGATTACCTCCATTTTTTTTAGACTAAGCCGTTCCCGCTCAATCTTTCTTTTGTTTTCATTTTCGATTTCTGCTCTTGCTTCCCGTATTTCTGCTTCAGTCAGGATTCGGCATCCAAATCCGTTCATAAGGATTCCATCTGCCATTTCATCTACGAATCCATTTTCTAAGGCAGTTTTGGCGTTCATCCAAGTTTCAGCATTCATCAATTCCAATAACTCATCCTGTGTCTTACCTGTTTTGGCTTCATATGCGTTGGCTATGGCTTTATTTGCTTCCAGCAATATCTCCGCTTCATGATTATGAGCATTAAAATCGCCGCTTGCTGTCGAAGCGACGTTATGTATCATCATCATTGCGGCCGGGTATATTCTGGATTTTGCAGCCATTGCAATCACGCTGGCTGCGGATCCTGCCAGTCCAACGATTTCTATAATCTTATTCCCGGCGTAAGCTTTTATTTTTGAATAAATTTCGCTGCCTGCAAAGATTTCGCCGCCTCCGGAATTAATTTCTACTTCTATAGATTCTCCGTTTGCCTTTTCAAGGGCAGCTTCCACATCGTTTGGACTGGTAGATTCATAACCAAACCAATCATAAATGTCTTTATAGTCATTCGGGATAATCGTTCCCTTGATCGGGATTTTCACTGCTTTTCACCTCCTTTCGATTTCGGATTTTTTATTGTAGCGATAACATCGTTAACAATCTGTTTTTTAAGTTCTGCTACAGGTGCTGTGTCAAGTCTCCGAATCGGTTTGTCGCCACCCTCTACCGGAGGAAGGTTCAGACCGGCTCTCCACTCATTAGGTGTGAGCGCGCCTCTGTCTACCATTTCTTTCATGTTGAGCTTCGTTGCGAGTGAGGCATGTTCCAGATTGGCTGCCTCAAAATAAATACGATTCCCGAAGCTTCTTTGCTTTCGACTGAACAATTTCCGTGTAAACTCATTTGCCAATTTAATAGACACCGGTTCAATTACTTGCTCATAGTACGCATTCCACTCCTCTTCATTTGCTGTGGATTGGATTATCTTTAAGTTAACATTGAAGAAATTCATAACTCTGGATGTGATTCTGTCCTGTATGAGTGCATTCGGTACATAATCTTTTGGTTCTACTCGTTCGGCGTCCGCCTTTAAATCTACAGCGGCGACACCGATTGAACTTGTGGTTTCGTAATCAAGATAATTTTCCGCAAATGTCTTTGCGTTTTTCTTCAAGTCGTCGTCATGTAAGGTCTGCTTGAACTTAAGCAGCCATTTGATTATGCCTCCATTTTTTACAGCCGCAATGATTCCTTGATCAATTACTGTTACGGTCTCCATTACCTCCCTGAGCATTGGCGTCGGAGAATTACCAAAAATATAATCGTCAATTGCGTCTCTGGAAATGTGTATGAGATCCGTGTACGCAAAAGATTTTATTTTGCCATTCGGAAAAACAAATTGAATAGCCAATTCGTTGTTTATGATTTTTCCTGTTGCGGCCATGGCAGGAAGCGGATAGAGTTCATACGGCAATCCATTTGCGTCCCTGACGATCAATGTGAATGCGTTATTGTTTAACGCATAGTGAATAGTTGTTTTTTCTTGTAAGGTTTGCCCAGTCATGTATGGATTTGGCTCTTCAAGCAAGAATTTCATGTAGACATCAGGATTAGTCGCTATATTCTTATTCCCGTCTTTGTCAATTGACTCTCTGATGTGTTTTGCTGTTAATTTCCCGACGGAAGAGACCAGCGGTCTTATGCACGCCATTATAAGATCGCTTTTGTACAAGCGGCCATCAAAACTATAAAACCCTTCCTGTGTCTGTGTGACCATTTTGTATTGTTCTGTCACACTTCCAAATAACCGCTTTTTTAAATTGTTCCATATGCTCATATCATCACCATATATTCCTCAAGATGCCTTTCGAGCTCGACATATGCGTCAAGCAAGGCCGCCGTTCCGTCTATTCGTTTTGTTGGGTTCTTGCCTTTGTCCGGTTGTATATTATTGTTTTTATCAATTTTCACTCTGGTGTTTGCAAGGTTCCATTTTAGTATCGGGTTATTATTGTAGTTGACTATCTTTACAGCTAAATCAGCTCCCAATGTTTTCATTGGGCTCGATAGCGTTTTGGTCCCCTGCTTTACAGATTCCATGACCTCTTCACCGAAGGTGTTTTTCATGTCCTCTACAAAATATTGAGCGCTCCAGTCGTCGTAACCTATATGCTGCAACATGATTCCCATGCTTTGTACTTTTTTAAACCATTCGACCACATATTTGTAATGAATTTTGTTTCCAGGGCAAGTCGCAACCAGCCCTTGTTCCTGCCAAAGGTCATATGGAATTTTATCTTCTTTGATTTTCTGTTCCATCAAAGCTTCCGGAAGCCAAAACATATTCATGCTGTAAACATGATCGTCTTTCGGTACTTTAAATATCACACAAGCAGCGGTAAGGTCTACGCTGGAGGATAAGTCAACTCCGCCAAGACCATATCGGGGTTTTAGTTTTCCGATATCGTATGTTGCAGTATTATTCAGCTCGTCAAATGACAGCCAGGATTCGGTATCGGTTTCTCTTATATTAAATTCCTTGCAAACCAGATTTTTGATTGCAATCGGATTATTTTTCGCGCGTTCTACCTTGGATGCCAATATAGATTCTTTTTTCGTGACCCCCAGATTCGGGTTGGCTTTGATCCATGCTTTTGGATCTGTCCATTCCGATCGTTTGTCCAGTTCATACACAAAGTAAATCGAGTGTTCATCATGATAGCCGTTCGGATCGAAATAGCCGTTTATCACTCTCTCGGCCTCATCATATTCATGATCAAAAAAATCTTCTCTGATTGTGCCCGCTGTTGAAGTTTCATAAATAAGCGGCTGATCTCTGGCACTCGTTCCATCTGCGATTATGTTATAAAGATCAAGGCCATTCTGCCATTGGTGGATCTCATCCATCAATGCGCCATGGACATTAAGCCCGTCCATAGTATTTACATCCGAAGAGAGTGGCTTGAATGTACCCTCGTTAAAATCTTCCGAGGAAAGCTCACCCACAAGGCATTTGATTCTGCTGCGCAAAGCCGGTGATTTTTTGACCATCCTCTTTGACTCGTTCCATATTATTTTTGCTTGGTCTTTTTTTGTCGCGGCGGCATAAACTTCCGGTCCGGCTTCTCCGTCTGCTACCTGTAAATACAAACCGACACCAGAAGCCAGCAATGATTTGCCATTTTTCTTTCCGACTATCAAAACGGCTTTTGTATATTTCCGCAATCCGTTTGTGTCTACAAATCCACATACGGTTGCAAGGTGCGCCTTTTCCCACGGTTCAAGTTTCACCGGTGCACCGCCCCACTTACCTTTGGAATGCCGACAATATTTTTCGAAAAATGTTATTATGTGTTCTGCTCGTTTTTCGGAATATAAAAAATCCCCGGGATGTTCGAGATCCCATACGATTTTTTTATACGTTCTATATACTTTGTCTGATACTGGTACACGTCCTGATTCAATCTCTTTCCAGTATTCCATTATCGGATTCATATATCATCACGGCTCTCAATAAACCTTTCAAACGCATCATTCGTATCATCGCCAGCTACACTCCTCGGCAGAAGAGCTGCGAGATTTTTAATCGCACCATTGTAATTGCGAATCATTGTATTATAGGATTTTTGAGCAGGATTTTCCGTCGGCACTTTAAACCCGTTCCCGTTTGTAGCAATGATCGTTGCTCCCTCTGAGTTTATGGTGTTCTTGAGTTCCCGGAGTGTTTCCTCCATAAATGCGATCTCCGTATATATTTTTTTTGCGACGGCGTTTTTATTATCATCTGCACATTTGAAAATATTCTCAAACTGTTTTATTGTTTTATTTATCCGCCTCTTCCTTGCTTTTTCTTCCTCCGCGTTAATCTTCTTTTTCCCGGCCATGTTTTTGCTCCTTTTACGTTATACCCCCTCATGTGGTTTTTCCCTGTTATTTACAAAAAAGTTTCCCCCACGGGCTTTATCCAGAAATTTAATAAAAAATTTATAGGGGGGTATACAGGTATGTTTGTCATTTTATTTTCCTG
>Ga0334888_1002939_pt1 | contig 17650 bp, 15 predicted proteins | sample GraSluR1_MG_FD_207227 | JGI IMG/M metagenome (GOLD analysis project Ga0334888, IMG submission 207227) | Sludge microbial communities from methane-producing bioreactor in Wageningen University, Netherlands - Granular Sludge_3_08-R1 | ecosystem: Engineered > Bioreactor > Anaerobic > Unclassified ...
CTTTCGCTTCACCAGGCCGTGACGGACATCGCCAGCAAGGCCGCGGCCCAGGGCGTGCCCGCCGCTGTCGTGGACGGCATGGATGTGCTCGCGGTCGAAGCGGCGGTCAAGAAAGCCGTGGACGCGATCCGCGATGGCAGAGGCCCCCAGTTCTTGGAGTGCCATACCTATCGCTACCGGGCGCACTCTATGTTTGACGCCGAGCTGTATCGCAAGAAGGCCGAGGTCGAGGAGTGGCGCAAGCGCGACCCGATCACGACTTTCTTGCATGTTCTGCAAGAGCAGGACTTGATTACGGATGAGGAATGGCGACAGATCCAGGAGGAGGCCGAGGCCGAGATCGAAGACGCGGTGCAGTTCGCCGATAAGGGAACGCTGGAGCCGGTCGAGGATGTGACGCGTTTTGTGATGTCCGAGAGCGCAGATCCGGAGCAACTCTACAAGCTGCCGCCGAAAGAACCGCCCGCGGCTGAGAAGCGCACGCTAACCTATCGCGAGGCTGTGCGCGAGGCGATGGCGAGCGCGCTCAAGCGCGATGAACGCGTCTTCCTGATGGGCGCGGATGTAGGCGCATATGGCGGCGGCTTCGGCGTGACCATCGGCATGTTGGAGCAGTTTGGGCCGGAACGCATCATCAATACGCCGCTGTGCGAATCGGCCTATACCGGCGCAGGCGTGGGCGCAGCCATGGCGGGCATGTTGCCCATCGTCGAGATCATGACGGTCAACTTCAGCTTGCTAGCCCTGGACCAGATTCTGAACAACGCGGCCACGATCCTGCACATGTCGGGCGGGCAGTTCAACGTGCCCTTGGTGATCCGCATGCCTACGGGCGGCGGCAAGCAGCTCGCGGCCCAGCATTCGCATTCGCTGGAGGGCTGGTACGCACACATTCCGGGGCTCAAGGTGTTAAGCGCGGCCACGGTCGAGGATGCGCGCGGCATGTTGGAGACGGCGTTGGCCGACCCCGACCCCGTGCTGATTTTCGAGAATACGCTGCTGTACAACATGAAGGCCGAACTGCCGGTGAACGCCGGCCCCGTGCCCATCGACAAGGCGCGCATCCACCGCGAAGGCGCGGATATCACGATTCTGACCCACAGCATCTGCCTGTTCAAGGCACTGGAGGCGGCGGAAATCCTGGCGAAGGAAGGCATCGAGTGCGAGGTCATCGACCTGCGCACGCTGCGTCCGCTGGATGACGAGACGATCATGGCGTCGGTCGCCAAGACGCACCGCGCTCTGGTTGTGGACGAGGGATGGCGCAGTGGCGGCATCTCGGCGGAGATCAGCGCGCGCATCATGGAGCAGGTCTTCTACGAACTGGATGCACCGGTCGAGCGCGTCTGCTCTGTGGAGGTCCCGCCGCCCTATGCCAAGCACATGGAAGATGCAACAATTCCACAAGTCGAAAGCATTGTGGAGGCCGTAAGAGGGATGGTGTCTCATGGCTGAGTTCAATATGCCGAGTCTGGGCGCGGACATGCAGTCCGGCACTCTGATCGAATGGAATAAGAAGCCCGGTGACGAGGTGAAGCGCGGCGACATCATCGCCGTGGTCGGCACAGAAAAGGGTGACATCGAGGTGGAGGTGTTCGATAATGGCGTGATCGTGGATCTGCTGGTGCAGCCGGGGACGGAAGTGCCGGTCGGCAATCCGATTGCGATCATCCGCGGGGCCGGCGAGCCGGAACCTGTCGCCGCCGCAACGCCGCCTAAGCAGACGCTCAAGGAGCAGATCGAAGAAGCGCCGCACCCGATGGACCAGAAGGCCCAAGTTGAGAAGGCCGCCGAGCCTGCGCCCGCGGCGGTAGCCGGCAACGGTCACCGCATTCGCGTGTCACCGCTGGCGCGCAAGCTGGCTGCGGAGTTGGGCGTAGACCTGGAGAAGGTGCATGGCAGCGGTCCGCATGGGGCCATCAGCCGCGAGGATGTGGAGGCAGCGGCCAAGGCGGCGGCTGCGCCCGTCAAAGCGCCGGCTCCCGTACCGGCTGCGCCGAAGCCCGCAGCCCCGCCGGAGCCGGTCAAGCCGGCGGCCAAGCCGGCCCCCGTCGTGGACAAGGGCGCGCCGGATGCACAAGCAGGGATGCGCCGCGCCATTGCCAACGCAATGGCGAAATCCAATCGCGAGATTCCGCACTACTACTTGCAGACGCGCATCAACATGGGGCCGGCTATGGCCTGGCTGGAGCAAGAGAACCTGAAGCGCTCCATCAAGGACCGCGTGTTGCCGGCCGTGCTGCTGATCAAAGCCACGGCGCTGGGGTTGGCGGCTGTGCCCGCGCTCAACGGCTTCTGGATCGACGACGCCTTCCAGCCGTCGGAGGCCATCAACATCGGTTTCGCCATCGCGCTGCGCCAGGGCGGGCTGATTACGCCTGCCATCCACAACGCAGACCTCAAGGACATGGACGAACTGATGGCGGCTATGCGCGACCTGATCATGCGCACACGGGCAGGACGGTTGCGCAGCTCGGAGATGACCGACGCCACCGTCGTGCTGACAAGCCTGGGCGACATGGGCGTGGACACAGTCTACGGCGTGATTTACCCGCCGCAGATCGCCCTCGTCGGTTTCGGCAAGGTCTCGGACCAAGTGTGGGTCGAGAACGGCATGATCGGCGTGCGCCCGGTGGTGACGGCTACCTTGGCGGGCGATCACCGCGCCACGGACGGCCGCACGGGCGCCCAGTTCCTGGACATATTGACCGGCCTGTTGCAGGAGCCGGCCAAGCTTTGGGTCGAGCGGGCTGCGTGACGGCCGAGACGCCCGGCGGCCCGCCCTCAGCAAAGATGCTATTCTCTGAACCGACGTTCAGCGAGTAAGAGGAGATGAAAATGACCGCTGCCAAGACGATGACCGACGAAGAACTCACCCAGACCATTTTCGATCTGCTGGGGCAGATCGCACCGGAAGCCGATCCCAGCGAACTCGACGCCGACGAGGACATGCGCGCCGCGTTGGACATCGACTCGTTCGACTTCCTGAATTTCCTGATCGGTCTAAACGAAGCAACCGGCGTCGAAATACCGGAGGCGGACTATGGGCAACTGACGTCCCTGAATACGCTGGTCTCTTACGTACAGGCTAGGAGCGGATAGGGACGCTCATCCCCTGAAAGCCGGAGCGGGCGCTGAGAGATGATGGGCGTCCGCTCCGGATAGGCGCAGGCTGCGGGTATGTGGGCCTGCGTCGAGACAAACTTGACGCGCTGACGAACAGGCGAGCATTCGAGCACGCGCTGCCGGGCGCGTTTACCGGCAAGACCGGAGCAGTGGAGGCGATTCTATGGCTGCAACGAAATCTCCACAGGTGCATGACAAGCTGGTGATAGCGCGCGACGACTTGCAAGGTCTCTTCGACGCGCTGCACCAGCGCGGCTACCAGACTATCGGCCCGACCTTGCGCGACGGCGCAATCGTCTGCGATGTGATCCGCGGCGTGGAGGACCTGCCCGCGGGCTGGACGGACGAACAACAGCCGGGCGCGTATCGCCTGCGCCGCCGCGAGGACGAGGCGCTCTTCGGCTACAACCTTGGCCCCCATGCCTGGAAGCGCTTTTTGCATCCGCCCGTGGTGCGGCTGTGGCATGCTGAGCGCACAAACGGCCACTTCCGGCTGGTTCAGGAAGAGGAGCAAAGTCCGCAACTGGCCCTCATCGGCGTGCGAGCGTGCGATCTGCACGCCATTCGCATTCTGGACCGGGTGCTGGCGCACGGCACGCCGGCGGACCCTATCTATGCCGAATTGCGTCGCAAGGCGTTTATCGTGGCGGTGAACTGCGAGCAGGCCGGCGAGACGTGCTTCTGTGTTTCGATGGGGACCGGCCCGGAGATGCACGATGGTTATGACCTGGCGCTCACCGAATTGATCGACGAGGGCGGCCATTACTTCGTGGCGGATGTCGGCAGCGCCAAGGGGGCTGTGGCGGCGGCGAGCGTACCGCACCGATTGGCCACGGATGATGAGGTTGAGGCGGCGGACTGCAAGGTCGCCAAGGTGGCGCGGGAGATGGGTCGCACGCTGGATACGGAGGGCGTCAAGGAGATGCTCTACCGCAATCTGGAAAGCCCGCGCTGGGAAGAGATCGCCAAGCGTTGTCTGGCTTGCGGCAACTGCACAATGGTCTGTCCGACTTGCTTCTGTACGACGGTGCAGGATGTGACCGACTTGACTGGCAAGCAGGCGGAGCGCTGGCGCAAGGCGGATTCGTGCTTTACGACCGAGTTTTCGCACATCTACGGCGGCAGTATCCGCGCCACCCCCATGTCGCGCTATCGCCAATGGCTGACGCACAAGATGGCGAGCTGGGTCGATCAGTTCGGCACGTTCGGCTGCGTGGGGTGCGGGCGGTGCATTACGTGGTGTCCGGTCGGCATCGACATGACCGAGGAGGTCAAGGCAATACGCGCGGCAGACCGAGCCCGTGTCTGACGGAGGGCGGGCGCGCCTGCAGGAGGCGGCTCATGGAGACGTTGGAGGCGGTCATTGTCGAGCATCCGTTTTTTCGAGGATTGCGCGAGGAGTATGTGGCCTTGATTGCAGGGTGCGCCAGCAACGTGCGCTTTGCGCCCAGCCAATACCTCTTTCACGAAGGTGAGATCGCGAATCGATTTTTCCTGGTGCGGCGTGGGCTTGTCTCATTAGAAATCTTCGTGCCGGGGCGAGGGCCGGCCTCGATCCAGACCGTTGGCGAACAAGAGGTGATCGGCTGGGGGTGGATGGTCCCGCCCTACCGGTGGCGCTACACGGCGCGGGCATTGGAGATCACGCGGGCGGTCGCGTTCGATGCGCTGTGCATGCGCCGTATATGTGATGCGGACCACGACCTCGGCTATGAGTTGATGTTGCGCTTCGCGGGAATCATCTCGCACCGGCTGCAAGCGACCCGTCTCCAGTTGATGGACATCTACAGCCTGAGCGCATAGAGGCAAAGTCCAGTCTCGTTGGATGGGAGGCAGGGATGAACGATTTCCATGCGGACCCGATGTTCCCGTTGCTCTACAGCGTGCGGCAGCGGGTTAGGGAAAATGACGACACCTTTACGCTGGAACTGGAACCGTCGGCGGGCGAGATGTTGCCCGCATTCCAGGCCGGCCAGTTCAATATGCTGTATGTGTATGGTGTGGGAGAAATCCCCATCTCGGTAAGCGGCGACCCCAGCAAGCCCTACCGTCTGATCCACACGACGCGGGCGGTGGGCACGGTCACCCGCTCGATGGCCGAACTGCGCGAGAACGACCGACTGGGCGTGCGCGGGCCATACGGCTCGCACTGGCCGATGGAGAGCGTGACCGGCAGCGACCTGGTGCTGGTCGGCGGCGGCATCGGGCTTGCCCCGCTGCGCCCGGCGATCTACCACATCATGGCGAACCGCGAGAAGTTCGGCCGGGTGGTGCTGCTCTACGGCGCACGCACCCAAGAGGATATGCTCTATCGCCGCGAGTTGGAACAGTGGCGATCGCGTTTCGACCTGGAGGTGTATGTGACGGTGGACCGCGCCACCGGTTCGTGGCACGGCGCCGTGGGCGTGGTCACCACCATGATCCCGCACGCGCCTTTCGACCCGCTGGACTCGGTGGCGTTCGTCTGCGGCCCCGAAGTGATGATGCGCTTCACCGTGCAGGCGTTGCAGCGGCGCGGCGTCACCTCCGACCGCATTTATCTGTCGATGGAGCGCAACATGAAATGCGGCGCCGGCTTCTGCGGCCATTGCCAGTTCGGCCCGTTTTTCATCTGCCGGGACGGTCCGGTGATGCGCTTCGACCGCATCCAGGATTTCTTCGGCAAATGGGAGGTGTAGGATGACCGCCAAGAGCAAACCGAAGTTGGCCGTGTGGAAGTTTGCCTCGTGCGACGGCTGCCAGCTCAGCCTGATAGACTGCGAGGACGAACTGCTGGCCGTGACCGGCGAGGTGGAGATCGCCTATTTCCTGGAGGCGTCGCGGGCGGTGGTGCGCGGCCCCTACGACTTGTCGCTGGTGGAGGGGTCGATCACCACGGCGGAGGACGCGGAGCGCATCCGCGCCGTGCGCCGCGTCTCCAAGACGCTTGTGACGATCGGCGCCTGCGCCACGGCTGGCGGCATCCAAGCCCTGCGCAACTTCGTCGATGTGGAGGAGTACATCGCCGCAGTCTATGCACATCCAGAGTATATTAATACGCTGGCGACGTCCACGCCGGTCAGCGAGCATGTCTATGTCGATTTCCAACTGCGCGGCTGCCCCATCAACAAGTGGCAGCTTATCGAGGTCGTCAGCGCTTACCTGAATGGGCGCAAGCCATTCATTCCGACGTACAGCGTGTGCATGGAATGCAAACGCCGCGGCATCACCTGCGTTATGGTGGCGCAGGGTACGCCGTGTCTGGGGCCGGTGACGCAGGCGGGCTGCGGCGCCCTTTGCCCATCTTATAACCGAGGGTGCTACGGCTGTTTCGGCCCGATGGACACGCCCAACCCGGCTTCCCTCAGCGAGTGGTGGCTGAAGGGGCTGGGCGTCAGCACGGCGGATCTCGTGCGCGCGTGGCGCGGGTTCAACGCCTATGCCGAACCATTCCGCAAGGAGAGCGAAGCCCATGAGCATGTCTAGGACGATCAAGGTGGATGCGCTGGCGCGTGTCGAGGGCGAGGGCGCGCTCACTGTGACGGTGCGCAAGGGCGAACTGAAGGATGTGCAGTTTCGCATCTTCGAGCCGCCGCGCTTTTTCGAGGGCTTTCTGCGCGGCCGCCGTTATGCCGAGGCGCCGGATATTACCGCGCGCATCTGCGGCATATGCCCCGTCGCCTACCAGATGAGTTCGGTCCACGCTATGGAAAACGCCTTTGGCGTGACCGTTGACGGGCCGCTGCGCGAGCTGCGCCGGCTGATCTACTGCGGCGAGTGGATCGAGAGCCACGCGCTGCATGTGTACATGTTGCACGCGCCCGACTTTCTGGGCTTCGAAGACGCCATCCGCATGGCGCACAAACATCCGGACGCCGTGAAGCGCGGGCTGCGTCTGAAGAAAGCGGGCAATGACATCGTGACGCTGTTGGGCGGGCGCGAGATTCATCCGATCAACGTGCGCGTTGGCGGCTTCTATCGCGTGCCCGCCAAGCGGGAGTGGATGCAACTGATCGAAGAACTCAAGTGGGCGCGCGAGGCCGCAGTCGAGACTGTGTTGTGGACAGGCCAATTCGACTTCCCGGACTTCGAGCAGGACTACGAGTTCGTGGCCTTGCGCCACCCCGACGAGTACCCGTTCAACGAAGGTCACATCGCGTCGAACAAGGGCCTCGACATCGAGGTGCGCGACTTCGAGCGGCATTTCGAAGAGGAGCATGTGGCGCGCAGCACCGCGCTGCACGCAGTGCGCAAGACGGCTGGGTCCGGCAGGCAGCCGTACCATGTCGGCCCGCTGGCCCGCTACGCGCTCAACTTCGACAAGCTGTCGCCGCTGGCCCAGGAAACTGCCAAAGCCGCCGGTCTGAGGAGCGTCTGCAACAACCCGTTCCAGAGCATCGTCGTGCGCAGTGTGGAGACGCTCTACGCCGTGGACGAGGCGCTGCGCATCTTGGAGAACTACGAAGAGCCGGACCGGCCGTATGTGCCGGTTACGCCGCGGGCATCGACGGGCTACGGCGCGAGCGAGGCCCCGCGCGGGCTGCTCTACCACCGATATGAGGTGGATGCGGATGGGACGATCCTCAGCGCCTGCATTGTGCCGCCAACGGCCCAGAACCAGAAAACCGTCGAGCGAGACCTCTGGAATTTCATTCCGTCTCGACTTGATCTGTCTAAGGAGGAACTGACCTGGCAATGCGAACAGGCGATTCGCAATTACGACCCGTGTATTTCGTGCTCGGCGCACTTCTTGCGCCTGGAACTTAGGAAGTCATGACTTGTGACGGATGACTCGTGATGATGAACGCACCCCTTTCCGCCCCAACCCTTATTATCGGCGTGGGCAACCGCTGGCGGCGCGACGACGGTGCAGGGCCGGCCGCGGCGGAGGCATTGGCCGCGCTCGACCTGGAGGGGGTGCGCGTGTTGGAGACGGGCGGAGGAGGGGCTGATTTGCTCGACCTCTGGCAGGGAGCGACGCGCGTCATCTTGATCGACGCCGCTAGCGGGCCGCCCGCCGGCACGGTCCACCGCTTTGACGCTCGGCAACAACATCTGCCCGCCGCCCTGTTCGGCGCTTCCTCGCATGCGTTCGGCGTGGCGCAGACGGTGGAGTTGGGGCGTACGCTGGATTGCCTGCCCCCTTGCCTGACGGTCTATGCCCTGGCGGGACGGGATTTCGCTCACGGCGAGGGACTGTCCCCGGAGGCGGCGACGGCCGCGCTGGCGCTGGTCGCGGAGATCGTGCAGGAGCTCGGCGCATAGACCAGGCGTAGACAACCGAAAGGCCTAGCGGCCCGTGAAGGCCAGCCCTCACGGGCCGCTTTTGGTAGCAGACTCCGTCCGGGCAGGCGAGGCGGGCGCAACGTGTTTTGCGCTCATTCGTGCCATAATGAAAGGGCGCGCCGCCGCAGGCCTCATTGCGGGCGATCTTTAGAGCACAATCAGCCGCCCCGCCTGCTGCCGTTCGGCGCACAAACTGCCATTTGAGGGCTTCCCCATTTCATCATTCAGTCTCTACGGTTGAAGGAGAGTGTTCGCATGTTCTTATCGCTTCTTCTCAGCGCCGTTACCGGCGCGCCGGCGGCCAAGCGCAAAGCAAAGGCGCAAACGCAAGCGCAGACGCAGGGCGGCCGCGGCCGGTGGACGGTCATCGTCGGCGCGGTGATGGTCCAGGTCATCCTGGGCACGATCTACGCCTTCAGCGTTTTTGTTGCTCCGCTGGAGGGAGAGTTCGGCTGGAGCCGGCTGACGACGCAGTGGGCTTATTCGTTGGCGCTGGTCATGTTTGCCGTGACGATGATCCCCGCCGGGCGTTTGCAGGACCAGATCGGGCCGCGCAAGGTCGCCATGATCGGCGGCGCGCTGCTGGGCTTGTCCTTCCTGCTCGCGGCCGCGCTGGTCAACGCCAACCGGCCGTGGGCGTTCTACCTGACTTACGGCGTACTCGGCGGCGCCGGCATCGGTTTCGGCTATGTCTGCCCCATCTCTGCCGCGGTCAAGTGGTTCCCCGACAAGAAAGGGCTGATCACCGGCATTGCCGTGGCGGGCTTCGGCGCGGGTACGCTCTTCTTCGCAGGGCCGGCCTCGGCGCTGCTGTTGCCGCCGGCAGATGCCGGCGATAGTTTGAGTCTCTACCAGATTATCCTGATCGGGCTGGGCGTGATGGAGGGCAAGGGCAGCGGCATCGGCTGGCGCGCCTTCTTCGTGCTGCACGGCATCGTCTGCGCGGCGATCGTTATCCTGGGCGCCATGTTGCTGCGCAACCCGCCTGCCGGGTGGAAGCCCGCCGGCTGGAACCCGTCGTCGGTCAAGCAGAAGACGATGGCCGAACTGGAGTGGCGTGAGATGCTCAATACGCCGCTGGCGACGATGTTGTGGATGACCTTCATCTTCGGCGCGACGTCAGGCCTGATGGCGATCGGACAGTGGACGCCGATGATGCGCGACATTTTGGGCGATTCGTCGTTGGCGCCGGCGGGGCTGGGAGCCCTGGCGCGCTTCCTGGAGCCGGTGGCGATTTTGGCGATCTTCAACGCCTTCGGCCGCATCTTCTGGGGCAAGATCAGCGACATGATCGACCGCCCGCGCGCCATGATGATGATGTTCTTGGCGCAGGGCATGGCGTTTATGATCCTTGCCAGCGTGCGCTCTCCGCTGGGGATTGTGGCGGCTTCGGCGTGGGTAGGCCTGAACTTCGGCGGCATCTTCACGCTCTTCCCTTCGGCTACATCGGACTACTTCGGCATGAAGAACTTCGGCGTCAACTACGGCTGGATCTACAGCGGCTACGGTGTGGCGGGCATCATGGGGCCGATCGTCGGCGGCGTGCTGTTCGACATGACGGGGAGCTACCTGTTGGCCTTCCTGTTTGCGGGCACGCTGTGCTTCGTGGCGGCGGGCAGCGCGGTCGTGGTGTGGGGCATGGCGCGCGCCGAGGAACAAACCAGGGCCGCGGCCGCAAGGTGATCGCGGCGAACTGACCGAAGGGGCTGGGGAGAGAAAACAGAGCGAAGTGCGCATCCGGCGGCAGCATTGTCGCCGGATGCGTTATGCAGGGGATAACGCCCCGTTAGAAACAGCGCCTACACGGCGTTGTCTTGCATCTGCGGTACAATAAGGGCTGATGCGATTCGATCTACGCCAGTACAGGAAAGAGAAATCATGGAAACGAAAGCCTACGAGTTTTTTAAGGAATTGCTGGCAGCCCCTGGCCCTTCCGGCTACGAGGAGCCGGTGCAGGCTGTGGTGCGCCAGTATGTGAGCGACTTCGCCGGCAGCGTCAAGACGGACGCACACGGCAATGTCATCATCGGCAGCAACGTCGATGCGCCGATGCGCGTGCTGCTAGCCGGGCATTGCGACCAGATCGGTCTGGTCGTCACCCACATCGATGAAAAAGGCTTCCTCTACACCAAGCCCATCGGCGGGTGGGACCCGCAGCAGTTGATCGGCCAGCGCATGACCGTGTGGACGCGCAGCGGCCCCGTACCTGCCGTGATCGCGCGCAAGCCCATCCACCTCCTCAAGAGCGAGGAACGCGACAAGGTCGTCAAGCTCGAAGAGATGTGGCTGGACATCGGCGCTACAGACAAGGACGATGCAACCGGCGTGGTGCGCATCGGCGACCCGGTGACGCTGGAGTTGGGCTATCGCGAGATGCGCAACGGGCTGGCGAACTCGCCGGGCATGGACAACATCACCGGCGTGTGGGTGGTGGTCGAGGCGCTGCGCCGCGCCGCACAGAAATCGCTGAACTGCGCGCTTTTCGCCGTCTCCACAGTGCAGGAGGAGATCGGCCTGCGCGGCGCACAGACCAGCACGTTCGGCGTGGACCCCTACATCGGCATTGCCGTGGACGTGACCCACGCCACCGACTGCCCCACCATCGACCAGCGCCAGGAAGGCGACGTCAAGCTTGGCGGCGGGCCGGTGATCGAGCGCGGGCCAAATGTCAACCCGCGGCTTTTCGACCGGCTGGTCGACGTTGCGACGGCGGCGGAGATGCCGTATCAGGTGACTGCGCACGGGCGCGGTACAGGCACCGACGCCAACATCATCCAGTTGACGCGCGCCGGCGTCGTCACCGGCCTGATCGGCATCCCCAACCGCTATATGCACAGCGCGGTCGAGACCATCGCCCTGAGCGATATCGACCAGGCGGCGGATCTGCTGGCCGCTTTCGTCACGGGGCTGAGCGGGGACGAGGATTTCACTCCGTAGGGTGAAGGCAGCTAGCGGTACGGATTGACGCTGAGATTGGGAACACAGTCGAAAAACGGATGCCTGTAAGAGTCCGGCGTCCATTTCTCTATGCTGTGTTTGTCAGTGTTGCATTGTTATGTGTTAGGGAGAGAAACTATCGTGAATATTGCCCAGAACGTGATCGAGTTGGTGGGAAACACGCCATTGGTGCGCCTGAACCGCGTCACCGAAGGCGCGGCTGCGACGGTTGCGGCCAAGCTGGAGTTCTTCAACCCGGCTTCGAGCGTCAAGGACCGCATCGCCATGAGCATGATCGAGGCGGCGGAGCAGGCCGGCCTGATCGGCCCGGATACGATCATCCTGGAGCCGACCAGCGGCAACACGGGCATCGGCCTGGCCTTCGTCTGCGCGGCCAAGGGCTATCGTTGCACGTTGGTGATGCCCGATACGCTGAGCGTGGAGCGGCGTCTGCTCATGCGCGCCTATGGGGCCGAGCTGATCCTGACGCCGGGCGCCGAAGGCATGAAAGGCGCGCTGCGTAAGGTGGCGGAGTTGGTTGCTTCTGACCCGCGTTACTTCGTGCCGCAGCAGTTCGAGAATCCGGCCAACCCAGCCGTTCACCAGCGCATGACCGCCGAGGAGATCTGGCGCGATACCGATGGGCAGATCGACATCTTCGTGGCGGGCGTGGGCACGGGCGGCACGATAACGGGCGTGGCCCAGTCGTTGAAGCCGCGGCGTCCGGGGTTGCAGGTGATCGCGGTGGAGCCGTCCGCTTCGCCGGTTCTGTCCGGCGGGCAGCCCAGCCCGCACAAGATTCAAGGCATCGGCGCGGGGTTTGTGCCCGCCGTGCTGAACCGAGACGTGATCGACGAAATCGTACAGGTGAGCAACGAGGAGGCGTTCGCCATGGCGCGGCGCGTGGGCCGGGAAGAGGGTTTCTTGGCGGGCATCTCATCCGGCGCAGCCATTCACGCTGCGGTGAAAGTGGCGCAGCGCCCGGAGAACGCCGGCAAGCTGATCGTGGTGATCGTGCCGTCCAACGGCGAACGCTACCTCAGCACCGCACTCTATGCGGAGGACTAGAATATAGGATGCTGATTGTCGCCGCGATAGGGATCTGTACGGATGGCATACGCTATCGAGGAAAAATCCGTGCGAATCCCTATGATCGGCGTTAGCTGTGTGGTTGTATCTGATAGTTTGATTGGGGGATAGGGCTATGTGGGCGACATTGCGGCGTGACGTCAACTCGTTTTTTGCCCGCGACCCTGCGGCGCGCAGCGTGCTGGAGGTTGTGTTGTGCTATCCGGGGCTGCACGCGCTGTGGTTCTACCGGCTGGCGCATTGGCTGTGGGTGCGCCGGTTCTACTTGCTCGGTCGCTGGGTGTCGCATGTGGGCCGCTTCTTCACCGGCATCGAGATCCATCCCGGCGCGCAGATCAGCCCCGGGCTGGTGATCGACCACGGCATGGGCACGGTGATAGGCGAGACGGCCGAGATCGGTGAGGATGTGACCCTCTACCACAATGTGACGCTGGGCGGCGTGAGCCTGGTCAAGGAGAAGCGCCACCCCACGGTAGAGGATCATGTGGTGATCGGCGCGGGCGCGCAGGTGCTGGGGCCGATCCGCATCGGCGCGCACTCGCGCATCGGCGCCAACGCGGTGGTGGTGAAGGACGTGCCGCCGGACTCGGTGGCGGTAGGCGTGCCGGGCCGCGTGCGCGGGCATGACGCCGTGTTGCCCGAACCGGGCGACATCGACCTGCATCATAACATTCTGCCCGACGCCACCATGGAACTGCTGCAGGCGCTTACCACGCGCGTGGCCGAGCTGGAGGCGGAGCTTGCCGAACTGCGGCAAGAGCGGGAGCGGGTTGGGTAGCTGAGGGGGAGTGCAGTCTGCTTCACCGCTGCGGCGCCGTCGAGCCGGCGGGATCTCACGCGTTGGACGCCGGCCTAGGACACGTCTAGGCCATCATCAGACCAGAGCAAAAACAAACGGGGGCGACGCTCTTGGCACGTCGCCCCCGTTGTATCGTGGCATCCCCGGGAGGACTCGAACCTCCGACCTCTTGGTCCGCAACCAAGCGCTCTAATCCACTGAGCTACGGGGACATATTCAGCTAGCGTGTTACAGCAGTCTGTGGCGGGGAGGGAGGGATTTGAACCCTCGAGGGATATTGCTACCCCTACCCACTTAGCAGGCGGGCGCACTCGACCGGGCTATGCGACCTCCCCACATGACTTACACTGCATCCGTCTAGCGCTAGGCGGAGGGAGAGGGATTCGAACCCCCGGTGACATCACTGCCACAGTTGTTTTCAAGACAACCGCCTTCGTCCACTCGGCCATCCCTCCATCGCCGCCAAGTGAAACTCAGCGCAGAACAGACGCCTCAACAGCGTAGGCAGTATACTATTCTCTCCTTTTGCCTGTCAAATGCACCGCGCCCGTAATTACCCTATTGGGTAACGGCGCGCCTCCTTCATGCGGCGGCGCGCCGTCCGATCGACGAGTCGCCTCGTCCCTAGCCGATGCGCGTGCGACCGCCCATGTAGGGCCGCAGCACTTCGGGCACGACGATGCTGCCGTCAGCCTGCTGGAAATTCTCGAGGATGGCGATCACGATGCGCGGCAGGGCCAGGCCGGAGCCGTTGAGCGTGTGGACGTGCTCGATGGAGCCGTCCTCCTTGCGGTAGCGGATGTTGGCGCGCCGCGCCTGGAAGTCGCGGAACCACGAGCAGGAGCTGACCTCCAGCCACTCCTGGCTGCCCGCGGCCCATACCTCGATGTCGTACTTCTTGCAGGCAACGAAGGAAAGGTCGCCGGTGGCGATGGCGACGCGGCGCCAGGGCAGGCCCAGCCGCTCGACCAGCGCTTCGGCGCTGCGCGTGAGCGACTCGAGTTCGTCGCGGCCGTGCTGCGGCTCTACGAACTTGACCATCTCCACCTTCTCGAACTGGTGGACGCGCTTGATGCCGCGCACGTCTTTGCCTGCGGACACCTTCTCGCGACGGAAGCAGGGGGTGTGCGCTACGTAGTAGAGCGGCAGAGTCCCCGCTTCGATGATCTCATCGCGGTGCAAGTTGGTCACCGGCACCTCGGCTGTAGGGATGAACCAGTAGTCTTCCTCGGCGTCGCGGTAGAGCACATCCCCGAACTTGGGCAGGTTGCCCGTGCCGACCATGCACTCCTCGCGCACCATGAAGGGCGGGTAGACTTCCTGGAAGCCATGCTCCTCGACGTGCACATCCAGGAACCAGTTGGCGAGGGCGCGTTGCAATTGCGCCGCGCCGCCCTTGAGCACGTAGAAACGGCTGCCGGAGAGGCGTGCGCCGCGCTCCAGGTCGATGATGCCCAGCCGCTCGCCCAGGTCCCAGTGGGGCAGCGGGTCGAAGTCGAAGCGCGGCTTCTGGCCCGACTCTTTGACCACGACGTTTCCCGACTCATCGGGCGCGACCGGCACGTCATCCTCCGGGGGATTGGGGATGCGCAGCATGGCGGCGAGGAACAGCTCCTCTACGCTGCGCAGTTCGACATCCAGCGCGTTGATCTCATCGCCGATCTCGGCCATACGCGCCTTGAGGGCGTTGGCTTCGTCTGCGCGCTTCTCTTGGAAGAGCCGGCCGATCTCTTTGGAGCCTGCGTTGCGCTCGGCGCGCAGCGTCTCCACGCGGGTGAGCAGGCTGCGGCGTTGCTCATCCAGGTCCAGCGCCTGCTCCCACGGCGCGTCGGCGTCGTTGAGCTTGCGCATCGCTTCGGCTAGCGCCGTGCGATTCTCTCGCATCCAACGAATGTCCAGCATGATTCCGCCTTTCGGTGATAAGGGTCCGCCAAAATAAAAACCCCCTTCGTCTGAACCGCTTCAGGACGAAAGGGACTCCGTGGTGCCACCTGACTTCGCGGAAGCTCATGCGAGCTTCCGCCTCGAACACGATAACGGCGTGGGGGCCGCCCGGCCATTTCCTGCCGGGGTCTCGGAAGGCGCTGGCGTCGCCGTCTGGGGCTGCCTCGCAGCGTCCGGCAGCTCTCTGGTGCACCAGGGCGGCGCGCCCTGTTCTTCGTCTTCGACTATGGTTGATTCAGTTGCCGCTACGTTTTCGTAGATCGCAGCGGCGCATCATGCCGGTAGCGTAGCACACAGCCCTGCGGCTGTCAATAAAGCGCGCGAATTCTTTCTAGCGCAAGATGATCGGCAGGTTAACCCGTTCTTCCGCCGGCTCCGCAAACCAAAAGCCGCTTGACAGGCGGAAGTCGGCGCTGCTGGACGGCCCGACGATGCCCTGGCCGGCTGTGCCTTCGACGCGGTAATCGGCCGAAGCAGAAAGCCGTCCGCCGCCGGCGATTACGTGCCACGACAGGTCGTAGTCGGCGGATGTCTGGGCTAGGCCGGCTCTGCCGGACAGCAGCGCCAACGCCGCCAACGCGGCAACTAGAATGATGATCCCCGGACGATACTTCATCAATGTCTCCTTTCGGCGCAGCACGTCAGCTACTGGAGCGTGACATAGACGTAGATCATATCTTGCGCGCCGTCTAGCGGCTCCAGCGCTTTGCCGAAGACGGTCCCGGGCAGGGTCGTCAGCGCGCCGTCCACGGTCGCCGTTTGGGCCTTTGCCGCGAACCCGGCTGCTCCGGCTGTCGAGAGAAGGTCGCCGGGCTGGATGCTGCCGGAATCCATTACGCTCGCCTTTACCAAGGCGGGCCCCTGCACGACGACGAGAACGTATTCGCCCGGGGCGGCATCGCCCGGCGGGGTTACTTCCATGTCTGTCATAGCCGCCGGCAAAGATCCTTCCGGCGATTCAAGCGCCGGATCGACGGCGGCGATGTTGAAGCGGCTGTAGACAACCCCGGCGACGGCTGTACTGTTGGCGAAGGTCGCCTTCGTGACCTGTACGAGGGGGCCGTCGACCGCAGCCGCGGAGCGGTCGACGCCGCTGAAGACCACGACATCGCCCGGCGACACTGTGCCGGCGCCGCTGTATTGCATGACCTGCATGAACGCGCCGGCGGTGTGTATGTTGAGGCTGTAGAGGTTGTCCGGCGTATAGAAGCCGTAGTTGTTGTCTGTGCGCGAGGTGCGCCCGGTGGCGCCGCGCCAGTCTGCGCTCTGTCCCCATATGCCGTAGTTGCTGTTGCTGACCCCGTAGAGGCCGACGCCGGAGGAACTGCTGCCGTAGACGCCGCGATTGGCGCCGATGCCGACCACGCCCACCGCGCCGAGCGGCTGCGCTATCCCCTCGACGTTTCCGGCCTCCCCGCGCACGCCCTGGTTCTGTACGCTCTGGGCATAGACGCCGTAACCGCCGGTCGACGTCACATAGGCGCCGTGGTCGTAGTGGTTGATGCCGTCTGTGTGGACGCGCAGGCCGTAGCCGTTGTCGCTGGTGAAGTAGCCGCCCCAACTATCTGTGCTTGCTCCCCAGACGCCGTAGCTCTGCGTGCTCTGGCTGTGCAGGCCCGCGCCGCCGCCGGCGGACGCGTACAGGGCCGCGCCTGTGGCCGGCGCATAGCCCGCCAGCGCGGCGTCGGCCGCATCGAGCGAATCGGCTGCGATGTCCGCGCCGGGGCGCAGGCTGAGGGCGTAGGGAGCGGGCAAGATCTCCTGGCGCGGTGACAACGTCTGCCCGTTGACGTCGATGCTCAACCAGAGCGCCTGCCCGTTGAAGTTGGCTTGATCCACCTCAAGTTGAGTTGTGAACAGCCCGCCATCTACGGCGATGCTGCGGTCGCCGCTATCCCACAGCGCCGATCCGCCGTTGGCTGCGTCGTAGACGATGAAGCGCATCGTATAGTTTCCGTTCAGCGGCTGACCGTCCGGGTTCGTCAACCGGCCTTGATAGCTGATTGTACTGGGAGTTTGGGCTGCTTCGACAGCCTCCGCTGCGGATGCGCGTTGTGTGAACACGCCGGCGACGCCGGCTGCCATAAGCAGCAGGACGATGCCGGCAACGGTCATGGACAAACTCTTATTGTTCACGAGGTTTCCGCCTTTCTATACCGATACACGCTCCGGACGATAGGTGACCGGGCGTATACCGATACCGCTAACGGACGCTCAGTTTAGCCGCAGATAGCCACGGATGTCTCGATGCAAGGCGGCGGCCTGTGTGTTGTTCGGGTCGAGTTGCAGCGCCCTCTTCACAGCTGCCATTGCTTCCGCTGACCGGCCTAAGCGCCAGTAGGCGGTCGCTACAGCGGAATAGGCCGCGCTGGACTCCGGTAATAGACGCACGGCTTCCTGATGGGCAGCCAGAGCGATCTCCAGGCGCCCTAAGGCCGCTTCAGCCGTACCCAGATAGAGATACGCTTCGCCGTTGGTCGCGTCCAGCAC
>Ga0334888_1002956_pt1 | contig 17578 bp, 17 predicted proteins | sample GraSluR1_MG_FD_207227 | JGI IMG/M metagenome (GOLD analysis project Ga0334888, IMG submission 207227) | Sludge microbial communities from methane-producing bioreactor in Wageningen University, Netherlands - Granular Sludge_3_08-R1 | ecosystem: Engineered > Bioreactor > Anaerobic > Unclassified ...
AAATCCCTTTTCGCTTGACTTCTATCAAAAGCTCTTCAATCGTTGTTTTGGAATCAGGGGAAAAGCGCGTATGAATATGATAGTCAATCAAAAAGAAACCCTTACGGTAGCAAAATCCAGATAATCAACCCGATCCCCAACAATCCCAAAAGGGAGGTTCCTCCACAGCAAGAAGAGCAAGTTGTGGCGCAAGGATCGCTGCATGGAGCCGGGGGGGGCGGGGGGGTGGGCACGACGCAAGGCGCGCAGGGATCAATCGTCGGTGTAACCACACAAGCGCTGATACATCCCGCGTGATCCAAAACAAGAGAAACCAGCTGCCATGTGCATGTGCTTGGCCGATAGACCCGGAAAATCACCGTCGAACCAAAGGGGGCCCGTTTGAGCAGGTCAACCAAGCTTGTCCATCCAGTAATTCGGAGATGAGTGTATTGAACACATAGACATTTGAGCATGCAGAGTTGGTCGGCCAAAGAGCTGCAGGGATTGAAGGAAACGGTCCATCCTTTACCAGGGGCGGTACTCAGTTTCCAAATCTGGCTGTTGGGTATAACCAAGGCTTCTGTGATAATATCTCCCGGCAATAGATTGCCATGAGCGGGAAACCCATAGGTGGTGGAATGGACATAAGCCGCCCGGACCCATCTGCCTTCGATAAAACCAGAAAAGTTCTGAACCGATGCCCCGAGTTGCAGACTAAACGCGGACACCGTAATAAGCAGAACCATCAGGCCAATTGCCATCAGTTTCTTCATGTACATCACTCTCCTTTTTTGCGTCGCGAACTTAGTAAAGGTTCATGAGAATCTGCTTATTGGTGCGATCGATTATGGTCCCTTCGGCAGCACCATCGGTTGTAAATATCTGTACCAAATCACCGACAACAACGATTTCACAATTCTGATATTCGTGACCGGTATCTAGGTTCCTTAGGACACCAAAATATACGTTTCCATCGAACGAGTTGAGTTCTAGCTCTCCGCTTAGCTCTCCAAGACCTCGCTCACCTGCAAATTCAACCGCTCGCTCTTCGCTAAGAAGAACTATAGGCCCAAACAGTTTCCAAACTCCACTTAACCATGTGACTCCCATTATAGAACTACAACTGCTCAGCATGACCATAAGAACCAACAAAGCCACAACAACTACTGCCATTTTCTTCTTCATGGTTCCACCTCCTCAATAATTGTATCATTTTACCAAGATAATTATACCATAGATGAATCCAAAAAAAAAGCGCTCACATGAGCGCCTTTTTCTATTGTTCCTGTGGTTTCTCATTTAGGATTTCGTGATTTTTCCTTCGCGAATCTCTTTCCATAACGAGCATGCAACCATATGTTCCTCTCCCGACTCCACCAGTTCGGGTTCAGGCTGCGTCCAGCATGATTCTTGGGCGAAGACGCATCGGGGATGGAATCGGCATCCCTGGGGAATGTTCGCTGCAGAAGGAATTTCTCCTTTAATGGGAACCTCTTTGATCCGGTTGACTTTTCCGGCGATTGGTTCGCATACGGCTGCGATTAATGCCTGGGTGTAAGGATGTTGGGGATGATCGATCACACTATTTGGATCTCCCATCTCGACAATCTTGCCGAGATACATTACTGCAATACGGTCTGTGAAATATCGGGCTGTGGATAGGTCATGGGTGATGTAAAGATAGGTCAACTGGAGATCCCGCTGTACGGCGCGCATTGTGTGTAAAATTTCCGCTCTTGTCGATAAATCAATCATTGAAACTGGTTCGTCGGCTACAATGATCTTAGGAGAGAGGATCAAGCTCCTTGCTGTAGCAGCTCTTTGCCTCTGACCGCCGCTCAGCATATGGGGAAACCGTTCCATAAAATCCTCAGGCGGAATTAAGCGAACCTCCTCCAAGGCTTTTTTTATGGCCACTTCTCGCTCCGTCCGGTCCTTCCCCATTTTGTGAATGATCAATGGTTCCGCCAGAACGTCTCGGATCTTAAACCGGGGATTCATTGAAGCGTAGGGATCTTGGAAGACCATCTGCACATTCCTTCGGTATCGTTCCAATTCCTGTCGGGAAATATGCGTTACATCATTGCCATCTAAAGTCATCTTTCCAGCAGTCGGTTCCTCTAGCTTCATGATGAGTTTGCCTGTCGTTGTTTTCCCGCAGCCGGATTCGCCAACCAATCCGAAGATTTCGCCTCTCCGGATGCCAAATGACACCCCGTCAACAGCTTTGACCCAACTGCGTTGCGCGGTAAATATTTCTTTCAATCCTTGTTTGCGCACTGGAAACCATTTCTGGATATTTTGAAGTTCCATGATATAGTCAGTTTTATCGATTACGTGGGACGCCTTCATGATCTGCACCTCCAGCAAGCAACCATGTGATCTGATTCAATCTCTTCAAGAGGTGGCTCCTCTTTGCTGCAAACATCCATCACTTCCGGGCATCGCAAATGAAACCGACACCCTTGAGGCGGCATAAGAAGGTCAGGAGGCGTTCCTTTGATAAAAGCAAGCTCTTCCACATTTTCATGCAATCGGGGTGTAGCGCCCAAAAGTCGCTTCGTATACGGATGCATCGGTCCTTGTTCTCCATAGATTTGTTGATTCGTTCCAATTTCGGCGATCTTGCCCGCATACATTACCATGATCCGGTCAGAAACCTCCGCTTCGGTGGCTAGATCGTGGGTAATAAAGATAAAAGAAAGCTTCAGTTTCTCTTTGAGCTCTTTAAGCAGATTAATAATCTGCGCCTGAACGACCACATCCAACGCAGTGGTAGGCTCGTCACAGATGACCACTTTCGGCTCCAGAAAAAGAGCGGTGGCGATTACAACCCGTTGTTTCATTCCCCCCGATAGCTCATGCGGGTATCGTCGAATCACGTCATGAGATAGGCCCACATAGGAAAGGTATTTTTTAATTCGTTCCATAGCCTCGTCTTTTTCCATCTCCCGATGTTCTTGAAGCGTTTCCATCATCTGTCTGCCAATGGTGTACGCAGGCGTTAAACAATTCATTGCTCCTTGAAAGACCATGGAGATCTTTTCCCAACGGATCTTCCGGCGCATCACTGTCTCGTTCAATGACATGATGTTTTGGCCATCAACTATAATTTGGCCTCCCACAATCCTTCCAGGAGGAGTGGGCATCTTGAGCAAAGCAACCGCCATCGTGGTCTTCCCGCATCCCGATTCTCCCACCACGCCTAAGGTTTCTCCTTCGTTGAGAAAGAAGGATATATCATCAACCGCTCGCACTATGCCCTTGGAGGTAAAATAATGAAGCTTTAGGTTTTGAACCTCTAATATTTTTCCCATAACACTACCTCGTCCTCAATTTGGGGTGCAGAATCTTATCCATAGCGAACCCGATGAACGCAAAGGTCATTCCCATGATGGCGACAAACATACCCGGAGGTACCACCCACCACCACTGAGAATTCAAGACCGCTCCACTCCGCCATGCATCCTGAAGGATCTGACCCCAGGTTACGATCGTCCGATCACCCAGACCCAGCAAACTGACCGATGCTTCAAAAACAATCGCTTGTGGGATATACAAGGCCATCGACGCAAAGGAGTATGGAATCAGCAATGGGATCATATGCTTGAATATCAATCTCCACGAACTGGCCCCCAAAGCTTTGGACGCTTCGATAAACGTCTCTTCTTTGATCTGCAAACCGATGCTCCGCACCGTTTTCACAGGTCCGGTCCAGAAGAACATACTCATCAACAAGATGAGAATCCAGATACTGGGACGGAATACGGCGGATAAGACAATCAAAATCGGAAGGATTGGAATGCTGAGAAAGATTTCAAAGATCCGCTGCATCAGTGCGTCTTTCCAACCGCCAAGGTAAGCACCCATTACACCGTAAATGACTCCGATACCTACTGCCATGAGCGCAGTAAGCATACCGATCAAAAGCGCCCATTTCGTTCCCGCTACAATCCCGCTCCATATATCCCTTTTTCGGATATCTGTGCCCAAGAAACCAGAAACCCGCCCGGCCACTACATAAAAACTCTCATCCAACCGGCTCTGATCGGAAGAGAAAAACACCTGAGCGGTAAAGGTATAAGTTCCCTTCAACGCTTCCGGACGATTCATTATCCCGAATTGCGCTTTTGAAAAATAGACATCGGTGGGGCGAATCAATTGCTGGGTCAACCGCCCCGAAACAGCGCGGTCTTCATGGGTTGTTCCAAACCGGAAGGCGTTGTCCCGTGTATCGTTGTCCAAAGAAAGGCGCACATTGATTCCTTCACTCAAACGGACGGTCGTCGAACGCATAAGAATCACATTGATGCCATCCGGACTCGTCATAGTCAGCATGACTTGGGCGGTCCCGTCGCCCACTAGATGAAAGATCATGTCTCGCGGAGCGACATCATATTGATAGTCGTAGGAATAGACTACCTCATACATTCTTCCCCGCGTGATTTCATTCTCAGTAATGTGAGCATTCTCATCCCGTACAGAAATTGCCCTCTTTTGATCGGTGAACGCGTTCATCCACGCAGGGGGTACCCCCGATGGATTGTCCTGCCAATACGCCATGTCGTTCCATCTGGAACTCGCTTCCGGGAAAGGAACCAGCAAAGGTTCGAAAATGACGAGAATGAGAAAAAAGGCAAACAGCACCAATCCGACAATTCCTGACTTGACTTTGCGAAACTCCGACCAAAACTCTCCAAGGCCTCTCCGCATATCTTTAAATGTCATCGCCGACCCCCTACCTTGATCCTGGGATCCAGGAACCCATAGATTAAATCCAAGATGACCAATCCTGAAATATACAATCCCACAGTCAATGAGAGGTTGCCCATCAAAACGGGGATATCGTTCTGGCTAACCGCAACCCAATAGAGGTTTCCAAGCCCAGGCCAGCTGAAAATTCCTTCAAATATGATACTGCCCGCGACAGTGGCCAACAGGGATAAAAGCGCCATGGTAACAACCGGAGGAGCTGCGGTACGAAGCGTATGTCCATACATGACCTTGCGCTCCGGCAAACCCCGCGCGCGCGCGGACATGATGAAGTCTTCTTGGAGAATGCTCAGGACGATATTGCGTGTCAAGAAGGCACTTCCCCAGAATCCGATCAACACCAGGGTCATTAAGGGGAGGGCCATATGGTAGAGCATGTCGAGAAAATAGTGGATCCCTGTAGGAGGAGGCGTTGACACCATTCCCCCGGAAGGAAAAAGGCGCAAGGTATACGAAAATAGCATGATCAACATCATACCGAGCCACCATGCAGGCATCCCGAACACAATCATCGTCGCAATCGATGTCGACTTATCCAATGTTTTCCCCGGTTTTCTCGCTTTACGGATTCCGAGCCAAAGACCGATCATGATATTGATCGCCATAGCGACGGTGAAGAGTGAGACCGTTCGGGGAACCACTTCCCAAACGATTGTAAAGACATCACGTTCACCTTGAGCGGAGCGTATGCTGGTAGATCGTCCAAACCGAAATGTAAGGGTATTCCACGTCCGAAATAGGATCCGCTCAAAAACCGGACGGTCTAGCATATACTGTTTGCCAAAAAAGTCTAGACGTTCTCGATAATAATTCTGAATCTCCTCAGCAGTCATCTGTCGCGCCTGCTGGATGCCCATCAATTCACCGCGGACAGTCTCTTCGATCTGTGTTCGCGCAGTTTCTTCCATGACTGTATTGAAGAGGGCGGATAGAATGAAGATAATGATTATATACGAAAGAATACCATTGAGGATTCTGCGGACGGCATATTTCCAATACATGGTCCCTTATCAACCTCCGAAAAGAAAATAGTAGCACCATCCCGAAGGAAGGTGCTACTCTAGTACGCGTTCTTTAGAAAACCAAAAGTGTCTCCACAGAACTGGTTTCAACTTCACCAATCTTGGCAAGCGCAAGAATGTTATACTCGCCCGGTACTAGTTTGTCGGTCACGCTACCCGGAATCACTGCTTCGAATACACCAGGGGCGACCATCGTTGCTGGGACTTCTTCCTCGAAATCGGGGGCCAAGAGGATGACACGTACTGAAGCCTGGCTGGTCGGTATCAGATCGGTCTCTGGGTATTCCACTTCAAATACCTGTACAGACACATCGACATCCTGGCCACGGGTCACCATGAAGGGCAATTCAATCGCTTCAATCATGGGCCTTGTGACTGAAAGTCTGTTTGGCCAATAGTCAGGTGTCCAGGGATAGAGAGGATCTCGGTTGGCGCGCAGTTCCATAAAGTTGGTGTTGGCGTCATAGTTTTGGATATAGAAAGCGCCATTGGAGATGAATGCATGACCTTTTTCGTTGATCCATTGAATCGCAAGGTCATAGGCTTCGCGTGCTTCGGTTGGAGAGATATACGCTTCCATACCGGCGGGGACATGCCATCGGGCTCTCATATCCATGAGTTTCCAGAGGATATCCCGAACACAACGAGGTGCAAGAAGGTCAACTTGTTCCACATCTGGGCTTCGTGTAAAGCTCCATGTTTGTCCGTCTGCTCCACCTTCCACGACCAGAAGGGCTAACGCTTCGTAGATTTCCCATGGAATGGGGCCCGCGCTTCTGCCGGTCGCTGACAAGGTAACCAATCCTACACCATTGGCGGCAATTCGGTCGGGGTCGGGGGCAAAGAAGAAGTCATACCACACGGTTACGCTTCCATCGGGGTTGATTTTGAAGCCTTTGTACCGGTCATACCCGGGGGCCACGCTGACCGAGTATGGATGGTCATAGAAGGGGTCATCATCCGATGTCTTGGTCATCCAGGTGTAGATGAACTGGTTGACATAAAGCATATCGGTCTGTGTAATTCGTCTTCCATGATGCCAGTTCATGGGCATCAGGTTGTAGGTACACTGAGAAAAAGACGTCAGGCCAGGTCCGACGGGTTCAAATTTCTTGGTATAGGGGTTAAAAAGAACTGCATCCGCTGGAACAGGCACTCCAGCTACCATATTACCTTCCGCATCCAGACTAACGTCTGTGATCAGATCATCCAGATCCCATTGTGCAACCACGCCGATGTACTCTCCGGTTCCGGGATGGATTGCGGTCATCAGGTCCCAGCAGGGGTCCGAAAGGTATCCGACATATACGTCAGAGAATCCGTCTGTTCCGACAGGGTCCCACGCTCCGGCGAAGAGAGTTCCTCGGGCAGAGAACTGTGTGATTCGAAGGACTTTGTCAGCAGTATTGGCAGAGCGGAAGGTCCATCGGTCCGGACCGTTTCCAACCCCATACAGGAAGCGGTTCAAGAATCGGTCTTTGTTGGTGGCGTAAAAGTCGGTCTGGTAGACCAGATAGATTCGAACAGAATCCTGAAGTCCTAGTTCATTTGCTTCCAGGATCAAATCCCAGTAATCTTCTTCGGTCAGGAACTGGCCGTTGACCGTCGCATACGTGAGCTCGTTGATTCTCTCGGGGGTGTAGTTCCAATCCCCGGGGCGGTTTCCACCGGGCATATAGGGCAAATACCAAGAAGCATACATCTGAGAAATGCTGGCGTCATGCCATCGGACCGTCGCGGTGAGGCCCCACCCTTCGGTGTACATGTTGTACTGGTAATCGGCTGGGTTTTGCCCATACCATTGGCTGATCGCCACGCGGTCGCGGATCAGCTGTTCCACTCGGATGCCAGCCTTTTCCAGCTGTTGCGAGACGTACGCGCCTACCCTCAGGCGATCGTCTTCGGAACGAATCAAGAAGCGAAGCGTGACTGGTTCGCCATCGAATTCCCAATACTGGGCGCCTTTGACCAAGCGGCCCTGGTTCTCGGGCAAAGCGGCGGCTTTTTTCATAGCCTCTTCAATGTCGCGGAGCCCTTTGGCTTCGTCCCCTTCTGCTGTAATCCCATACTTGTCTTTAATCAGGTTGTAGCGATAGGTGCCGGGGTTGACAGGGACAACGACGTTGTACATTGGTCCGCCGGTTCCCAACTGGATTTCGTCCACGATATGCTTTCTACTGAGCAGGAAGTTCATCGCAAATCGAATATCCTGGATGGCAAATGGATTGAAGTAGGTCTTGTCCCCAACCTGAACCTGGTAGGGCGCTTTGTTGGGAATTGGGTTGACCTGGAGGTTGGAGTAACCGGATGGAATTGCGTATACCTCCAGCTTGTCTCGGTCGGCAGGGTCTGTTGACAAGAATACGGAAGCGTCGACACCCCACAAGAAGATGTCGGTAAGGCCTTCCGCGGCGTCTTTGATCCCTACATCCTGGGTCATTTTAACGTTGACGTAGACTACATCAGGGATTGGTCCTTTCACCTGGGCAATCGCCATCACGCTCATAATAACCGTCAGAGCAATTACCAACCACATTGCTTTCTTCTGCATGTACCATTTCCCCCTTTCAAGTTCCTCGCAGACCTTTTCTTCGGATTACCGAAAAAGCCCTTGAGGTTGTGTTGTTTCCTAGGTACCAGTTTATCATAAAGGTGCCTTCATTGTCAAGATGAAAGTTCACAAAAAGAACTGCATTTCGACAATAACACCCTTTCCCGATTCGGATACGATCACCATTTTGTCCGAATACCGTTGCATGTTCGGAATGCCCATGCCCGCTCCAAACCCCATCTCTCGGATCTGATCGGTGGCTGTGGTCCATCCTTCCTGCATCGCTTTGTCCACATCTTCGATGCCATTCCCCTGGTCTTCGACACGGACGCGGATGTAGCTTTCATAGGGAAAGCAATAGATGGTTCCCGAACTGCTGCTGTGAATGACTACGTTCGTTTCCGCCTCGTAGGTGGCGATCGCCACCTTCCGGACAATCTCTTCAGGAATTCCTTTCCCCAGCAAAAAATCTTTGAGTCGAGCCGCCCCTATCCCCGCAAGGGTTACATCTGCATAATCGATCGGAAAGACAAACTCTGCCCCCGATTTGTTAATTTCTTCTCCTGTGATCAGGGAGTGATTGGTCATCTCCCCTTCCAAGACATTCTGTCTGCGCAAATCCCGCACATACAACACTCGGAATTTCTCCAAAATTCCGCGAAGAATATCTTCTTTTGTAATAATCCCAACCAATCGTTTTTCGTCATTCAGAACCGGGAATCGACCAAACCGGTACCGGTTGAACTTTTCAAAGATCTGGGGTAGATGTTCGTCCTCTTGTAAAGAAACCACGCGAAGGGTCATATGACGAGCGACTGGCTCATGGATCCGGTTTTTTTCCAAGGCATGGATAATATCTTCAATGCTTACGATTCCGACCATCCGCTCTTTTTCCATCACAACCAATCCAGAAATCTTTTTGAGGCGCATGAGCTCTTTGGCTTGTTCAAGGGTTCGTTCCGGGGAAATCCGGATGACATTGGTCACCATTATGTCTTTTGCGGTTAAGTCTTTGAAGATCGACTGCAACTGATCGATCAGATGTTCAATGGTCTTCTGCACAGGACTTCCTCCCATTCTCAAATGACCGTTCAGATGGCATATAGGTCTTTGATGGATTGCTCATACAGTTTCCCACAAGCAGTGTACATGGTCAAAGGAGAATGAATGACTGGAAGCCCAAAGAGGTTGGCTGCCTGTATGGTTTCCTCAGGTACCATCTTTTTCCGCACAATCACCACGGCAGATATCCCCACAATGCTTGCTGTCCGAACAACCTGCGTCGTATTCAAGCCTGTGATAAGCAACATTCCAGGCTGAGCAAAGGCAAGAACATCGCTCATCATATCCGCCGCCCCGACTCGTTCGATTTCCAGGTCTTCCACTTTCTCCGGGCACGAAAGAACCTTGCCGTTGAGTATTAAGGCAATTTCTTTCAACTTCATCGGCCATCACGCTCCTGTTGATTCTGTAATCGATCTCCTTGATACTGGTACGCCAAAAAGGATGTGTAGCTCCACGGACACGTTCGTTCAACAAAACGCGCAATCGCTTGCGCATACTGCTGGATCTCCCACTGCGCATGGGAATCAGCCCGAAGCGAAAGGAAATTCATCAGACTCCTCAGATTGACGGTCCACATCCATTGGGTATACAAATTCAGAGGAAGGATAATCCGCGCCATTTCTCGGGATATTCCTTTCTCAAGCGCTTCGTGATAGGATCGATAGGATGAATGCGAGGTATTTTGCACTGTTTGGATGTACCAATCCTGAAGCGCTGGGTCTTCGATTGGCACACTCCCTTGATGATTGACCGGGTCCCTTCCCCGGATTGCATCGGGAATATAGAATTCTTCTTCCATTTCGGAATACCGTTGGCTGATCTCGTTCACACTCGCAATTCGATGCCGCAACCATTGACGAGCCACAAAAAGCGGGGTTTTTATGCGAAACGTGAATACAATATGTTCAAAAGGAGATAAATGGTTATGCTCCATAAGATAATCAATCAACGCTCGATCTCTCCTTTTCGAAGAGAGCCCTTTTTGAAACGAAACCCGAGCAGCCTCAACAGCGCGAAGATCAGAACCCATGCTTTCGACCAATTCAACGAAACCATGGTCCAAGACCGGTGTTACCCAAGAATGCTCCATCAACCGTACCCCTCCTATTCATTCATCGGTTCGAGTCGAATCCACTGTTCCAAAGCCTCTAACGCCCGCGTTGCCTTTTTCTTTCTTTGCTCTTTTTTCGGCGCTCGGATTTCGGGAAGCAACCCGAAATTCGCGTACATAGGTTTTGCATCGGGTGTTGTCAACAGATATCGGAACAAACTGCCCATAAGCGTTTCTTCAGGAAGCTCGATTGCGGGCAATCCACGTAACCGCCGATCGATTTGCATCCCGACATACCATCCGCTTGCAATGCTTTCCACATAACCTTCCACACCGCTGATTTGACCGCAGAAAAAAAGGGACGGGTGGGTTTGGTGAGAAAAATTCAATTTGAATTGACCATTTGACTGAATATACGCATTCCGATGCATCACCCCGAAACGGCAAAACTCAGCAGAATGAAGCGCTGGAATCATTCGGAACACCCTTTTTTGCTCGCTCCACTTCAAACGTGTTTGAAAGCCCACCATATTGACCATCCGACCCGAACTATCTTCGGATCGCAATTGGACAACTGCATAGGGCTGTTTGCCAGTTTTTGGGTCATACAATCCGATCGGGCGCATCGGACCAAATCGCAAAGCGTCCAAACCACTTCTCGCAATTTCTTCAACGGGTTGACACCGTTCAAACAATCGCGATCGCTCGAATCCCCGAACCTCGACCCGTTCCGCTTGAACCAAAGCATCGACCAACTTATGATACTGCGACTCATCCAAAGGGCAATTCCAGTAATCTCCTGTTCCGGTTGTGTTATCATGTCGATTCGCTCGAAAAGCAAACCGTTGGTCCAGGCTATTGCTCTCAAGAATGGGAGCGATGGCGTCAAAAAAATAGCTTTGGGCTTCTCCCAACCATTCCTGCAGATGATTCATCAAGTTTTCTGTTGTCAACGGACCCGTTGCAATAATAACGACATCCTGTTCGACCCATTCTTCCGGAATGGATGAAATGGTTTCTGTTATCCTTTGTATTCCCGATTCCCAGATTGCTTGTTCAACCAATCGACTAAAATGAGAGCGATCCACCGCCAAAGCGTCGCCCGAAGGAATTGCGCACTCTCTTGCGATCTGTAATAACTGGCAACCGAGCATCGTTAACTCTTCTTTCAATAAACCACTGGCGTGATCTGTTCTTTGGGATTTCAAAGAATTCGAACAGACCAACTCAGCCAATCCTGCGGTCTGATGAGCGGGAGTCATCTGACGCGGCCTCATCTCGGATAAACGGACCTTCCATCCTCGGTTTGAAAGAAACAGCGCAGCTTCACACCCCGCGAGTCCGCCTCCGATAACACGAATAATCCTGTTTGTCTGGTTCATAATGGAACATCGATCGGGTTGTAGTTTTTATACAGATGCAGAAGATTTCCCTTTTTGATAGTGTGATTCTCAAAGTGCATCCCATGCATTAGGTTTTGAATAATGTGTACCCCAAGCCCATGGTCCTCCAGCTTATCCAGAGCGCGCGAGGCGATTTTTTCTATTTCTACCTTGGATCCAAAATCCCGAAGGAAAAAGTCCCCTCTGTTCTGCTGGGGATCCCAATAGAGGGTAAAGACGATCTTCTGGCCTGAGTCATATTGATAGGTATGCTCGATAATATTTGCAACGGCTTCATTCAAGGCCAATTCTGTGTCAAAAACCTCTCCGTCGCTTACATTGCGCATTTTGAGAAAGCTTCTGGTAACAGCGCGAACACAGCGAATGTTTTCCATCTTTGCTGAAAAAGCGAATAAGATATAGTCCTTCATCAGGAGCCGCCTTTCCCTCCTCTTTGCCGAAAATATCGGAACAGGTACAATTGGGCATATCCCGCGGCATCTCCAAAAAGATGCATCCCTTTCTCCATCAAAAGATGAGGAACATCATCCCAGCCAAAAAGCTCTTGGAGGGATCGAGCAACCCATACATCCACGGGAAAAGCCCGTAGATCTCCGTATCCGTACAACAAGGTACAGCTGGCCACTTTGCAGCCCACGCCTTTGATCGACATAAGGCGATCCATTTTTCTCGGAAATGATAGGGAATGCAGAGATTCCAGGTCTTTGTCCGATATACTCTGAACCATTTCCAAAAGCCATCGAGAACGAAATCCCAACGCGCTTCTCTGAATCATACGGTCGTCCAAGCTGCTCATTTGTTGGATGGAAGGAAACAGATAACTCTGAAAGTCCAATAATGTTCGCCAGTTTTCCGAAAAAACGGACGCAATTTTCTCAATCCGTCGTTGGACCAAAGGGATGGTGCTTTGAACGGACAGCATAAAGCTGACCAAGCACTCAAATGGGGGTTGCCGCAACACGCGCATCCCGGGCGAATAATCGAATATCTCTTGGAATCGGGATATCAAATGCGCGTGCCCCTTTTGTTTCAACCGTTTTATGATCGTTTGTTGGATCGAGTAGATCGAATCGCGCAATCCGAAGTATTGGATCACGCCTTCCCGTAGAGGAAGCCCTCGGAATTCGGGTTGATTGCTCTGAACTTTAAGGGTCTTTTCTTGTTCATCAAAGCGCACGATCCAAAGGCTATTTTCAACAGCTCCCGCCCACGACTTTCCCCAAGGGATCCATCGAAATGATTGTCCGCTAAGGAAAGTGGAAGCGAGATCCAGCGATCCATGAACCACAAGGGTTTCTTGGTAGATCATGTCTTTGCTTCGCGAGAATAGATGCATCCGCAATAATTTTGCCGATACAACTGGAATTCTTTGGACATTTGAATGCTTTTCAGATACCCGTTTTTTTTCCGAAATGGCTCAAAGACAAAATACATACCGCGCTCTTTCGCTAGCGTTTCCCCGAGTTCTTGGATCATGGGAAGATCTTTTTTTGGACTGGTGGGTAGTGTAGTCGAAAAAAAGGAAATCGATTGTTTTTGGGCAGCAAGAATTGTCTGTAGGAGATTATGATGAATGCATGCCCGACAACGCGCTCCTCCTTCCGGCTCCAATTCTAACCCATGGACCATTTCTATCCAGTTTTCTGGATCATACTCCGATTCAACCCAATCTATAGCAAATTGATCGCAAAGCCGCTTTGCATCTTTTTTTCTCCGATCATACTCGTTTTGGGGATGGATATTTGAGTTGGGGAAAAATCCGTTCAAGTGAAACCGGTCTCGCAATCGATGGATTGCAATGGTTGCGTCGGGAGCGCAGCAAATATGGAGGATCAAGGTCTGTTTATCGATCATCAAAACCCCTTCCTGGAGTCAAGCAGAAGGGTAACGGGTCCATCATTGATCAACGCAACGTCCATCATCGCTCCAAAGACTCCATACGCCACGCGAACTCCGTTTTCTTCTATGATTTTGCCACACATTCGATACAGATGATCCGCTTTTGATGGTTCAGCGGCTTGGGTGAACGATGGACGTCTTCCTTTTCGGCAATCTCCGTACAATGTGAATTGAGATATGAGAAGTATGGATCCTTCGATCTCCTTGACGGTCCGGTTCATCTTCCGATCGTCATCCTCAAAAACCCGCAAATGGATCATTTTCTCCGCCACCCACTTGACATCGGTCTCGGTATCATCGCAAGCAACGCCCAAAAAAACGAGCAGGCCGGACTCGATCGCCCCGACTTCATCTTTGCCCACACGCACGGATGCGGAACGGACTCGCTGGATGACTGCTCTCACGACCCCTCCCGAACCCGATAAACTCGATTAACTCCACTGATCTTTCTCCAGGAATCCATCAACTCAGAAAGAGATACTTCATCCTTGATATACACAATGACCCGATATACAGTTAGGTTCCAATCCGTAAACCGGGTATTCATCTCCGCCACTTTAACGGATTTTTCATGGGCCTTTTGGATGATATCCTTAACTGCATGGCTTGCTGAATCTTCGGCTTCCACAAGGACTTGGACCGGATAGATTTCTTTTGATGTGTCTCCCCATTCGGCAGTTACAATTTGCCCATGCGTTATGGATTGCACATTCGGGCAATCGAACATATGGATGGTAATCCCCTTTTGGCTGACGATCCCAACGATTTTATCGCCTGGAACAGGTGTGCAGCACTTTGCCGTCTTCACATCGATCCCGCTGGCTCCATCCACGAAAACTGTTGAGGTAGGACTAATGGGACGTTCCGGATCTGAGCGGGCTTCCATCGCCTTTTCTTCTGGGCGAAAGACAGATGCAATCTCTTCCACAGAGATAGTCTCTTCACCCAACCGAAGCAAAACATCCTTTTCGGATAGTTCGCTGTCTTTGGAAAGAAGTTTGAGCAATCGCGGGTCTTTGATCAGATCATCCATTGAAATCTGCAGTTTGCGGGCAGTCTGACGAAGAAGGTCTTTCCCCTTTTCCATCAATTCCGTCGAGTATTTTTCCTTGAAGAATTTGCGAATCTTGGCCCGAGTGCTTGACGAACGAGCGTATTTTAACCAATCCAGAGAAGGGCCCGGACTGTTTTTATTGACGATGATCTCAACCCGGTCCCCATTTTGGAGTTCATAATTGATGGGGACAATCCTTCCATTGGCTTTCGCTCCGGCGTAATGATGGCCCACTTCGGTATGGACCGAATAGGCGAAATCAATGGTGGTCGCGCCCCGAGGAACGTGCCTGAGCTCCCCTTTGGGGGTGAAGATGTATACCTCATCCAGCTGGAGTTCCTTCTGGAAATCCCCCAACCCGGTAACCCCTTGTTGGTAGTCTTTTTGCCATTCTTCCAACTGAGTAATCCATTTATGATGAATTCGTGTGATTTTCCCTTCTTTATAGATCCAATGCGCCGCCAACCCATATTCTGCTTCTTTATGCATGCCTTGACTCCGGATTTGGATCTCCAACGGTTCACCCCGATGAGTGATCACGGTGGTGTGGAGCGATCGATATCCATTGGATTTGGGAATGGCGATATAATCCTTGACCCTTCCGGGAATCGGTTTCCAGAGGTTATGAACAATTCCCAAGACAAAATAGCAATCCTTGTCATTTTCCGTGATGACCCGCAAAGCGATGAGGTCATATATTTCATCAAACCCCTTCCCTTTCTCCCGCATTTTCTGAAAGATGCTATAGAAGTGTTTTTCGCGTCCCGATATATCCGACGAAATTCCTTGGCGAGCCAAGGAAAGTTGCAATAAAGATTTGTACTCCTCTTTGATCAATTCCCGATCGGAGCGCTTTTGATCTACAGTCTCGGCAATCATTCGGTATTCTTCTGGATGGAGGTATTTGAACGCCAAGTCTTCCAATTGCCATTTCATCTTGTGAATCCCTAAACGGTGAGCAATCGGCGCATAGATTTGAAGGGTCTCTTTGGCCTTTTCAACCTGTTTCTCTATAGGAAGAGAATCAAGGGTTCTGAGATTGTGCAAACGATCGGCCAGCTTGACCAATATGACTCGAATATCCTCTGCCATCGCAAAAAACATCTTCAAAACAGTTTCTGCCTTTTCATCAGAATTGGCCGCGCTCAAGTTCAACCGATCGATTTTCGTTACCCCATCGACAATCCGGGAGACCTCTTTCCCAAAATGGGTTTCAATTTCATCCAGCGAGGTTGTGGTATCTTCAGCCACATCATGAAGCAATCCCGCTTCAATACTGACAATATCCAAATTCATCTCTGCGAGGATTCGGGCAACATTCAATGGATGAATGATATACGGTTCACCGCTCTTCCGCACTTGTTGCCCATGCCGGAGACGCGCAAACTCAAAGGCATCAATGACTTTGGCAATTTCAGCCTCAGAGTAGTTTGCGTATAAATGATTTAAAATGTCCCTCAATTCTTGAGGGAGAAAGGCTGTACGGATTTTCGGCATACGCACCCCTTTTTCTGACTGTATTGTACCATAAAGATCGATGAGTATTGAGCCATATATTGGTTTTGTTTCCCTCTTGCAAAAAGGTTCTATTATTGGTATAATTCACGAGGAAAATCTGTCTACACGATTCGATTGAAAGGAGGAACGTCATGGCTTTCAGATGTGACGTCTGCGGAAAAGGGCCTTCTACGGGTTTTAATGTAAGTCACTCCCACAGAAAGACCAAACGAAGATGGTTGCCTAATCTTCAAAACGTGCGGGTCCTGAACACACAAGGGGAAATCCAACGGATTAAGGTATGCACGAAGTGTCTCAAAGCGGGAAAAGTGAAGAAAGGCGTGTGAAAAATGGCGCGGGATTCCGCGCTTTTTTTTCGCCATTGCGCCCGTTTCTTGCCCATCGATTTCGATCCATCCCCTTATGCATTCTATTCTTTGCTGTTGTCGCGTTGTTTGTTCAAAGCGCATGGCTCGTCTTTCATACTGCCATTCATCCTGTCTTAAAACTCGCAAGCTTTCTCTTGATGATCCTCTTTTGGGGCATTTGGGTCTTTACGCCCCAAAAAAGGAGATGACCTGGATTTCTTCTCTATTTCAGATCAAAACCCACCCATAGAGATACTCTCTGGTTTACTGGAATGCCTTCGTAACAAACCCACCCGACAATCGCAACTCAGCTGAAAGAAAACGAAAGACAACTATATGCCCCTTTTTTGGTGAAATCGTGTTATAATTGCATACCAGTCAAATAGGAGGGTTGGTTTTGACCGAAGAGATCGAAAAAAATCCACAAGAGAAACCATCGGAAAAAAAGCGCTTTCAGATCCAAATAAATCGAGGCTATTGCAAGTCTTGCGGGATTTGCTATTGGGTGTGTCCAACCCACGCCATTGGAAAGGGCAAGCTTCAAGAACCGATCGTCGCCAGTATGGATGCCTGCATCGGCTGCGGACAATGCGAACGACTCTGTCCGGATTTTGCCATCAACATTACTGCTCGCCCTACCACTGATGAAGAGAAGGTGATCCTAAATGGTTAAACCCGGTGAATATGCGCTTTTGCAAGGGGATGAAGCCTGCGCGTTGGGGGCCATTCAAGCAGGGTGTCGGTTTTTCGGGGGATACCCGATTACACCTGCCACCGAGATAGCTGAGACGATGGCCGAAGAGTTGCCCAAAATTGGCGGGAAGTTTATCCAAATGGAAGACGAAATCGCTAGCGCAGCTGCAATCATCGGGGCTTCTTTGGCCGGAGTAAAATCCATGACCGCTACGAGCGG
>Ga0334888_1002960_pt1 | contig 17559 bp, 13 predicted proteins | sample GraSluR1_MG_FD_207227 | JGI IMG/M metagenome (GOLD analysis project Ga0334888, IMG submission 207227) | Sludge microbial communities from methane-producing bioreactor in Wageningen University, Netherlands - Granular Sludge_3_08-R1 | ecosystem: Engineered > Bioreactor > Anaerobic > Unclassified ...
GGAAGTATTGGGATTCGATTGGTTTACAAAAACTCAAATCCCCCTAACCCCCTTTGCTAAAGGGGGTAACGATTTCTGGGTAGGTATTTTCATCTTCATCTGGTGCTACATAAGCAGCATGAGGGTCTATCCTGAAAACCTATATGAGAGCATGATAAATCAAGCCCCTAAAAAAGAATTTTAATGTAGCGACATGCCATGGCATGTCGAATTTGGATTTTTATCCTCATCTGCTGCCACAACTTGGTATGAAGGTCTATACGCTTATCAAATAGTTTATTGCTATCAGAGCAATTCTTGTAATAGACTACGGCGAATTTCCATAAATATTTCTTATCATCGTATTGGTTGAATAAAATTTAATATTTAAAAAATTTATTCAAGGAATGAGGTCCCTCTTATTTCATCTCGTAGCTCTTTCATGATATCTTCTTTTACCTGCTTCTTCACTTCGTTAATAATTTCTTGAGCTAACTGAGCATAAAGCGGAGTCAAATAGGCAGACCTCCTATCAGGAGATTTCACTATTCCCTTGGTTCGTTCAATTTCTCCTAATATGCTCCCAATTTTTTCAGCTGGATCAACCATTTTATCCTCCTTTGTTTATTAAAAATTACTTCTTATTCCGGCCATTTTTTTGTAATGGAAAAAACAAAAAGAAATAAATATCCCACCTCTTTCAATTTTAACGTATTTTTAATTTTTTGATTGAGAAAAAAGACCATTTTTTTAAGAGGCTTTTACTAATCAAAATTATATTTTAAAGGAAAGATCTTTTGAAATGAACTCTTTCTGATGGTCACGATAAACAATATCAGGTATGATATGAATACTTTTAACAATTAGTATATATAAATCCAGCTGTCAAGGAGATGGAAATCGATGATTAGAAAAAATATTTATTCGTTCTATTTAATAATTGTCTTTATGTTATTACTTTTTTCCTTACCCGCAATAGCGTCCGACATATCCGACACCATTGTAAAAGTATACGCTGTATCTGATCCTCCTGATTACTTGAATCCTTGGAACATGATGGGACCTTCTTCGGTCACTGGTTCAGGCGCTATCATCGAAGGGAATCGTATCCTCACTAATGCCCACGTTGTAAGTGATCTTACCTTTCTCCAGGTTCGCCGGTATGGAGATACGCAGCGATATCCAGCTCGATTATTGGCAATATCTCATCAATGTGATCTTGCTTTGATTACCGTTGATGACCCTAGTTTTTTTCAAAATATCGATCCCTTGCCCATTGGAGACCTTCCGGCTACCAACCAAGAAGTATTGGTTTATGGTTTCCCCATGGGTGGCGATACGCTAAGCATTACGAAAGGAGTCGTATCGCGCATTGAACACCAACCCTATGTACATAGTTCTATTGCACTTTTAGCTGGCCAGATTGATGCAGCTATCAATCCAGGAAATAGCGGTGGTCCGGTAATTGTTGACGGTAAAATTGTCGGTGTAGTTATGCAAGGGATTCCCAGTTCCCAAAATATTGGATACATGGTTCCAGCGCCGATCATAAAACATTTTTTTGAAGACCTTACAGATGGGAATTTGGATGGTTTTCCCAACCTTGGAGTTTATATGCAATACATGGAAAACCCTGATATTCGAGAAAAATACACCATGCCTGCAAATACAACCGGAGTTCTGGTAAATCAAGTTATCCCTGGTTCGTCCGCTGATGGCATCATTCAGCCTGAGGACGTTATCCTCTCGATAGACGATTCACCAATTGCCAATGATGGAACAGTAGAATTTCGTGCAAAAGAAAGAACCAATTTAGCTTACCTTGTTCAAAAACATCAAATTGGCGATGATTTAAATCTTAAAATCTTACGCAATGGTGAAATTCAAAGCCTATCAATAAAGTTGAGTAGCTCCTATGAAAAAAATTGGTTGATCCCCTATGAGCAATATGAAACCCTGCCGACCTATTACATTTATGGTGGCTTAGTTTTTTCTCCTTTAAGTGTTAACTTGTTTAATATATGGGGTTCTAACTGGTTTAATAATGCTCCTAAGGAATTGGTCGCATTACTCGCCAATAATATCCCCACAGTCGAAGGTGAACAAGTCATTATTCTTCTACGAGTTTTGCCAGCATCGGTTAATGATGGGTACCAAAGTTATGCTCCATGGATTGTAAAAAAAGTAAATGGTAAAGAAATTCTTAATATGAAAGAACTAGTTCAAGCTATTGAAAACGATGAAGGAAATTTGTTTGTCATTTTGGAAAATAACTCGAATCAACAAATTGTCTTAAATCGTGAAAAAGTAAAACAAGCCAATTCACAAATTCTTGTCACCTACAAGATCCGAGAAGATCGCTCACTGGATTTACAGTAAAAAAACCAACAATAGAAAAAAGCGCCTCCAAAAAATCAAGGCGCTTTTTTCTATTTATTATTAAGTGGATTTCCCAAACCGAATTATCATAACAAAATTAGGATAATAATACCTACTTTTACCGTTTTATAATAAAGCTTCTCCAATTTTTCGAGCCGTTTGATTCATTTCATAATATTTATTCAAGATTTCTTTAGTTTTTTCTTTCAAAGCTTTTTGTGCAACATTAACATTATTACCACTTTCTTTCATAGCTTTCTCATAAGTTTGACGAATCTCGGTACCAACGTTAATCTTGGTTATTCCGTTTTGAATAGCTTGTAAAACATATTCTTTTTGGACTCCTGATCCACCATGAAGAACCAACGGGATTCCAGTTTTCTGAACCAGTTTCTTTAAATGTTCAATATTTAATCGGGCTTGAACCTTTTTTTGGTCTTTCGCCACACCGGTAATCGCTCCATGGATATTCCCAATAGCAACAGATAACCAATCAATACCAGTACTTTGAACCATATAGGCGGCATCTTCCGGTGAAGTAAATCCTTTTCCCGAAGCAAATATTTCATCATAGGGAGGCATCGGCCCACTTTCATGACCCATAACTGCTCCCAACTCAGCTTCGACTAACACTCCTGAAGGATGAGCAATACCAACAACTTCTTTGGAAATTGATATATTTTCTTCCAAAGACAGTCGTGATCCATCAATCATCACCGAATCATAACCAAGGTCGACTGCTTCGGTTACCAAGAGCTTCCAATCGACTTCTTTTCCTTCTTCGTCAATAACTGGAACATGATCTTGATGAAGTCGAGCGACCGACGTATCTTTACACCGATCAAATTCCTTTTTTATTGCCGCAAAACTGCGTGCTTCAAAGCGAGTGATGTCAGGTCGGGCTACCTCAATGAGTGCAAAGCACTCAATTTCTTTTAAAGCTTCAATAACCGCTTCCATCATGGGAAGATAGGGAATATTAAAAGCCGGTATAACAAGATGCTGATTACTCGCTGCTTCCATTACTTTTTTAAGAGTAGCTTTTTCCATTACTTTTTTCCAATTTTCCATAATATTCATTTAGCTCCTTTCAATCTTGGACTTTCTTATTCTTTTGTAAATCTATAAAAATGAGATATTAAACCAACTAATATTGTAACATTCTATCATGGAAACACTGAGAGGAGTATAAAAACTGTAAGTGGGAATGAGTAGGAAAGGATTCACAAAAAAACAGCACTTAATAAAACCGAAGAGCTTCACCCTTCTTTTTCATTCCAATTCCTGTACAATTCAACAAATTATAATTTTTCTGACAATGAATCAAAGGATAAATCGACCTGTCACCATGGTTGATATATAATGAAAGATGCTTTTGAAAATTTAAATCTATTTAAAAATGATGTATGGAGGATGAAACATGAAGGCTAAAAAAGTCCTGGTTATTGGTGGGACTGGACATATTGGAAGTTACTTGGTCCCGCTCCTGGTCAGTAGAAACTATGAGGTTACGGTATTTTCTCGAGGTTCAACTAGACCCTATCCGGGATCAATAATTTGGAGAAATATAGATCAGATAAAAATTGATCGAGAACGAGAAGAAAAAAATGGGAACTGGCAAGAACGAATCAAGGACCTTGAACCTGAAATAATTGTCGATCTCATTTGTTTTGATCCAAATAGTGCAGAAATAATGGCGGAAACCATTGACCAAGTAGACGTCCATCTTCTAACCTGTGGCACTACTTGGATATACGGAAAAACTTGTATAATACCAACCCCTGAAACAGCACCTCGTAATCCTCAAAATGACTATGCACAAAAAAAGGTGGATATCGAGAAAATTCTTCTTTCTTATACCCGCGATGGTAATATCCAGGCAACTCTTATTCATCCAACTCATATTACCGGACCAGGCAAGCCCTTCATTACTCCCTTTGGGGATAATAATCTTAAAACCTTACAAGATATGATGAATGGAAAGGAAGTTTATCTCCTTGATGGAGGCTTCAGCACTTTGCAGCATGTTCATCCTGCTGATATTGCTTTTCTCTTTTTAAGATGTATCGAAGAAAAGGATTATACCATTGGCGAATGTTTTAATTGTGGAGGAACCCACGCCATGACTTTTTATGGATTAGGCCATTATCTTGCCCAGCTCATGGATGTTGAATTCCATTACAGAAACATTTCCATAGAAGAATACGCTGAAAACTTTGGTTATCCAACCATGGCTGCCGATCACGTTCGTCAGGGATGTTGCGTCTCAATGAGTAAATCAATGGAAATGCTCAATTTTTCACCCCGCTATAGCCCTGAAGATGCAGTTCGAGAAGCCTTAAATGATTTAATTCTTCAAAAAAAATTATCCTGGGGTAAAACCAATGAGCATTTACAAAGATTGTGATATACGAGGCATTTATCCTGATGAAATAAACGAAGAAATTGCTTATTTAATTGGAAGAGCTGCGGGTTCAATGGTCCCCACCGGAAGTTGTTTTGCGGTTGGCGGAGATGTAAGAATCAGTACTCCCTCCTTAAAAAAAAGCTTAATACGCGGTTTAGTAGATAGTGGAATCCGGGTGACTGATATAGGAATCGTTCCCACCCCTCTCCTTTATTTTGCTATCGATTACCTCCACTTTCGAGGAGGTATTATGGTAACCGCTTCTCACAATCCAGCTGCATATAATGGCTTTAAAATTCTTTTAGATAAAATGCCGATCACAACTCATGACATAAAAGAGATTAAAAAAAGGGTTGAGGAAAAAAAATTCCGCGCTCAATTAGGACATTTTGACCAAATCAAAAATTACCAAGAGGAATATCTTCAATTTTTAAAAAAATTCTCAATCCTGCCCAAAAGGAATTTAACTGTAGTGGTTGATTGTGGAAATGGTAGTTATGCTGATTTGGCTTCTCGATTTTTAACCTCGCTTGGATATCAGGTTATTTCTCTTTATTGCGAACCAGACGGCACTTTTCCCAACCGCTCACCAAATCCTTCGCAACCCGAAAATTTAAGTGATCTCTGCCAAATAATTCTTCAACATCAGGCTGATGTTGGGATTGCATTTGATGGAGATGGTGATCGAGTGATCTTTGCCGATGAAAGAGGTCAAGTCATTCTCCCTGAACATGGAATGATTTTTTTCATTCGCCATCTCTTTTCCCATAATTCTCCTGGTCAAAAATTTGTTTATGATATAAAGAGCTCTCGAATTGTTGCTGATGAGGTTCAGCGTTTAGGTGGCATTCCCTTGGTCGAAAGGTCCGGACATACCTACATAAAAACCCGTCTGATCCGAGAAGACGCAATTATGGCTGGCGAAATTAGTGGACATTACTTTTTTCGCGAAATTCACCGTGATGATGGGCTTTTTGCTGCTATGGTTTTTCTTGGTTATCTTTCATCACAAAATTTACCACTTTCTAAAATCATCGAAACCTATCCTTCTCCACACGTTACTCCCGATATTCGCATACAAACCCGTTCCCATCCCAATTTAATGAGTATACTCGAAAAATCTCATTCCAAGGAAAAAAATGTTACTACGATTGATGGTATTCGGATAGATTGGTTAGAAGGATGGGGATTGGTTAGAAAATCAGTAACCGAACCGATGTTTACTCTTCGTTTTGAAGCCAATCAAAAGGAAAATCTTTTCGAGATCGTTCACCGATTTCTTTATGCTCTCCCCGATGTTGAACAAGAAGTCTTATCTCGTTTAAAAAACAACAATGAAAAGAAATCCAATGGCAACGATGAATAATCAAGATTATTGATTGTACTAATTATCTAATCATCATCGTAATGCTTATCAATTTTCTTGTGGAATAATAGCTTGATAATATTTTACTACTGTCATATAATGACGCTATGGCATTCAAAGATTGGCTTCAAGAAAAAATGAAAGAAAAAAATTGGAATCAAGTCCAACTGGCTCACGCTTCCGGCGTTTCCCAAGCAGCCATTTGTCGATGGCTCAAAGGCGAAAGAGAACCAGATATCACTACTTTGCAAAAAATCGGGAAAACACTGAAAATTCCTGATTGGGAGTTACTCCTTATTACAGGCATTGTCAATCGTGACGTTTTTTCTTTAGATGATGATGATATTGCTATCCCTATCCTTTCCTCAAAAATTCCTTGTGGAATTGCCGAAAACGATTTTGATGCCTATACTGTTGGCTATGAGGTCTTTAAAAAATCACTTATCCAAATGAAAACCGGAAATTCATACCAGGATAAGATTCGTTTATTCATTGTCCGCGCCAAAGGAGATTCAATGACCGGCAAAGGAATTACCGAAAACGATTTGGTGATTTTCTCTCCCGACCTTCAAACTATTTCTGGAGATATTGCTATCATTGAGCTTGAAGACCTCGGTTTATGTATCAAAGAAGTTATTTTTCAAGATCAGGCAGTCATCCTGAAGTCCGCAAACCCCAAATATGACCCCATAATCCTGATTGATAAACCTGCACGCATCGTTGGAAAAGTTATTATGCATGTTGGTTATCATTGATACCATTGAGAAAATAAGGGATAATGATACCTAGAGAAATTGACATTTATTCCCTTTTTGTTCTTTCCTATAGGCCATTTTATCTGGAACATTTTATATGGTAACTTGATAAGGAGTGAATAGAATCCTTAAGGAAATAAGAGATTTGATTACTTCCACAAATGAAGAGGTGCAGAATGAAAAAAGAAAAATCTCCTTCAAAGGTTGATAATAACACTCATCCACCAAAAGAAACAAAAAAGAAAAGTCCCCTACGGGAAGCCATCGAAACCATTGTTTGGTCTTTGGTAATTGCTTTATTAATCATTCATTTCGTTGTTCAAAGTTTTTATATTCCTTCAAGCTCAATGGAGCCCACCTTAGTCCCAGGAGAACGGGTCCTGGTAGCTAAGTTTTACTACCGAGTCACTGACCCACAGAGGGGAGACATTATTGTTTTTCGATATCCAATAGATGACCGAAAAAATTTAATAAAAAGAGTCATTGGACTTCCCGGTGAAAAGATCAAAATTTCGAATGGGATGATCTACGTAAATGGTGAACCTCTTCAGGGAGATAAGTATGGTCGCACTTATTATGACTATGGATTTTATGGAGAAGGAGAAAAAACCGTTCCAGAAGACTCTTACTTCGTTCTCGGTGATAACAGCATAAATAGCGATGATAGTCGTTTTTGGGGGTACGTCCCTCGAAAGAATGTCTTGGGGCGGGCATTTCTCATCTACTGGCCTCTGACTCATATTACTATATTGAAGTAAAGACTCACTTCGCTTTGGATTTACTCATAAGCCCAAAGCGAAGTTTTAAATTTCATTTTTTTAAACTTCGGTAACCGGTTCTATGTGAACTACAACATCCGTAACCCCGGGTATATTCTTTTTTAAAGCATCTTCGACCTGATTCGCAATTTCATGGGCATTTTGAACATCCATATGGTCAGCAACCAATAGATGAAGATCGATATGGATATCATCTTTTCGGCCTCGAGTTCTTATTTTATGGCAACCTTTGACCTCAGAAATAGAAAGGACAATATCGGTAATTACTGCAGGATCAACAATGACACGGTCGCATAAAACATCAGAGCTTCTTAAAAGAATCTCAATCCCAGACTTTAAAATTAAACCAGCAATAACCATAGCCGCGACCACATCTAACCAGGTTACTCCCAATCGAACTGCAATCAATGTGACAACAACCGAAATAGAAACAAAAATGTCGCTCAGAGTATGAAGGGCATCACTGGTAAGAATATCGCTATGAAGACGCCGACCTATTCGAGTTTCAAAACTCACCACGACTATATTAACAAATAAAACAATTGCCATAACAATAAAGCTTGTAGGAGATACTTCTGGAATAACCGGTTTACTTAAACGGTCAATTGCTCCTCGTAAAATATCGATGCTCACAATAAAAAGGAGCAGGGCAATGGCAATTGAAGCAAAGCTCTCAAACTTTTTATGCCCATAAGGATGGTTAACATCGGCAGGTCGAACTGAGATAGAAATCGCTATCAATCCAATAATATTCGAAGCTCCATCGGAAAGAGAATGAAATCCATCGGCAACCATACTCGCTGAACCAATAAACCTCCCGTATAATAACTTCGTCAAGGCTACTCCCCAATTCAGGAGTAAAATACCCAGTAAAACATTTCGAATAGCATAATAACGGGTTTGCTCAGTCATCAATAATCCTCCAAAATTAAATAAAAAAACCTGTAAGACCAATACTGGTCCCACAGGTTTTTACCTGTTGCTTTTTTGCCCAGCCCCATTAACCTGACCAATCCAAGTTAATCGCCTGCTCCATAACTATTCTACTTTAAAGAATAGATTTATCATATTTAACTCTTCACGTCAAGAAAACTACCCGATTACCCTTTAACTGCACCAAAGGTCAAACCTCTAACAATATATTTCTGAACTGTCAAAGCAAGAACTGCTGGAGGAACAATTGCTAACAGCATTCGAGTAGCTACATACCAAAACTGAATCCCTTGAGTATCTTGAGTGCCAGCGATAATAACCGTCATCGGGGAAGCCTTTGCATAAGTCATTATGAAAGCAAATAAAAACTCGTTCCAGGCAAAAGAAAAACAAATTATTCCAGCTGATACCAAAGCAGGTGCGGCCAATGGTAATGCCATTCGAAAAAAGGCTTGAAACCGAGAACAACCATCAACCAAAGCTGATTCTTCAATTTCTTCTGGGAGTTCTTTAAAAGCATCACGTAAGATAAGAACGGCAAAAGGAATAGTGAAGGTTGCATTTACAAGAATCAAAGCAACTACATTATCTATCAAACCTAAATTTTTAAAAATCAAGAAGAAGGGAATAACAGTTGCAGCTGGAGGAAGAAAACGCTGTGATAATATCCACATTGAAATGCTTTTATTCGACCAGCCACGATAACGGAAACGGGCTAATCCATATCCGGCTAAGGTACCAACCCCCAAAGCAATAAAAGCAGCACCAATGCCGATTGCCAGTGAATTCCCCATAGCACGAGTAATTTCTTTACCTCGCAATTGGAACTCCGACTTCCAGTTATCTAAAGTTGGATCGAATTGAACACCCGGGATGAAAGATAACCGAAATACATCAGCGGGCTTTTTTATTGAAGTTATCACTGCCCAATAAAAAGGGAAAAGCATCCAAACAGCGACAATGGCCACAATAATCCAAAGAATTATGTTTACTATGATTTTGCCTCTACGTTTTCTCATTTTTAACACCTCATGGCCTTATTCATAGTTAGACCCATAGCGTTTAAAGAACAATACACTCACCAATAAAACAATTACCAAGAGTACGATAGCCGTAGCACTGGCAGTTCCCAAATTCTGGTCTCTCAAACCATTGGTATAAACGTTAAAAGTCAAGGTTCTGGTTGCCAAACCTGGACCTCCATTAGTCAGTGCGAAGGGAAGGTCAAATACTTTAAAGGCTTCGACAATGCGGAGAATTATAACGGTCCCTAAAACGGGGGAAATAAGAGGAAAGGTGATATGCTTAAAAATATCCCAGCTTGAAGCAGAATCAAGACTGGCTGCTTCATAAAGGTCTTTTGGAACTGCTTGAAGACTAGCTAATAAAACCAAAAAGGCAAAAGGTGTCCACTGCCAGGTATCGGCAATAAGTACCGAAAATACCGCCCAACTAGGATTGGATAACCACGGCACTTGTTTTGAAATAACCATAGTAAGAAAATTGTTAATTGGGCCTCCATTTTCATAAAATATGATCATAAAAATATAACCCAAAGCAACAGGTGCAGTGAACAAAGGCATTGTTGACAATGTTCTAAATACTTGAACCCCTCTTATTTGACGGTTAAATAATAAAGCAAATAAAAGACCCAATCCCACACTAAGCACCAAACCACCTAAAACAAAGATAATAGTAACCCGAAATGCACCCCAAAATCGATAATCGGTGAGTACATTAACAAAATTTTTTATTCCGACAAAACGGGTAACCTGTAAAAAACGGGATCCGTGAAAACTTAAATAAACAGTATAGATGAGGGGAGCTAAAGTAAACAGCATGAGCCAGGTTATGGCGGGGGCAATAAACCATTTCTTTCCCTGCTCTTTAAGAGGTGTCTTCTTTTTTTTCACACCCACAATGCAACCTCCTCCTTCAAAATAGAGGGGCTTGGTTCCCATGTCAACCAGCCCCTCCAAATCCATTAACTTCTGCTAATCAACACCGAAAAATTATTCTCCAGAATAACCTATTGCATCCCAATATAAGGCTTTCTGTTCTTCTCTGCCTAATTCTTCGGTAATATTTTCCCAATCTTGGGCGGTACGATCAAGAGCTCCTTGAGGCGTAGCCTGACCGGTTAAAGCTTCAGACATATGAATATCCAAACTTTCGATGTAATCGGCCGCTCCGGCAATTCTCAAATAAGGAATGCTATGTGGGTATCCAAACCACATGGTATTGTATGCATCCAGAAATTCTCGAACGTCATCTTCATTATAACCAGTGGTGGTGTAGTCTTCGATTTTGGCTTGACCAACAGGTTCTAAGAAGTCATAGACTGTTCCGGGATCGACTCCAGTCCAACCCCAAGCAACGTTCCAGTGGTTAATCTCTGGCGTTGCTTGCCAGGATAAGAAATGAGCGATCATATCCGGTTCTTCTGCATATTTAGTGATAACTCCATGCCAAGAAGCACCTGATTCATTCGCAACCAAATTCGGTTCATCCAGTTCCACCCATTCATTGGTCTCGAGATTATAAACTTCGCTGCTACCGGGAATAGGCACTACACCAAGTTTTCCCTTGATGACTGAAATCCTAGTATCCTGAGAGGATGTTCCAATATCACCAAAGGTAAAGACCATCGCGGAATCGCCTCTAAGGAATAAATCCCAGGCTTCTCCTAATCCCCAACCAACCATGGCAGCTGGACCATGCTTGCAGAGTTCAACCAACATTTCCATAGCTCTTACATGTCCAGGGGTATTAATGAGAGGTTTCATAGTCTCAGGGTCAAACCAGAATTGATTGTAATAACGAGTTACCTTAGCTGAATCGTCACCTGGTGCCGGCATGACAACAAAACCACCTGCTAAGGCAATATAGTTAAAGAAACCCTGCTCGCCAACTTTGAGATGCATGCTGATTCCAAAGTCTTCCTTTCCATCCCCATTCCAATCTTTCCCGTTGAAGAACTTTGCCAAGTCAAGAATTTCCTGCCAACTATCCGGGCGGGTGGGTAAATCATAATTAAATTCATTTTTAAATTCTTCTTGCCACTTTGGATCATTGAAGAGATCTTTCCTGAAATAAATGACCATTCCATCGTGGTCGTTATTAAATCCATACCATTTTCCGCCCCATTGATGAAGTTTACGAATCGGTGCGGCAATTCCATCCCGATCCCACTTGGGCATTCTGGGGTCATCAAAATATTTATCTATGGGAATAATCCAACCATTGGCAATATAATCACCATAGAAAAAGCTCGGGCCAACTATAACATCATAATTCCCAGTTTCCGTTGCTAAATCAGTAAAGATTTTTGCTTGTAATTCACCAAAAGGAATTTCGGCGATATCATAGGTCGCACCGGTTAATTGTTCCCAGTAAGGACGCCAAAAGTAGAGAGGACCAGAAATAGCTCCATGGGGACCTGATGCTAAAACTGCAACTGTGAATTTCTTTCCTTGCCAGGAGGGATCAGGCTGTCCCTTATCAGATGCTTCAAACACCGCATCGGCAGTATCTTTTTCCAATTGATCCATATCCTGAGCAAAAGCAAATGTTATTAAGGCTGAAACAACGAGTAAAACCAATACTCCTAATAAAATTTTTGTTCCTTTTTTCCTCACAATTCATTCCTCCTTTTTTAAATTTTTACCTTTCTTGGGTTAAAATGTGGCTTTTTTAAGAAAACTTTTCACCTCCTTTTGGTATTTTCTTCAATAAAAAACTTAAAAAAGAAATAAAACATTGGTTTTTGAATAATTGTGATTATCTAGGAGATTTAAAATAAGTTATTTTTCATTATTAACCAAAATTTTTATGAAGTTTTTTGACTCCCTTATCAGTCTTAATTATAACTTTAATCCCAACCTCATTTGAATTTTAATCACATTTGATAATTGTTTGTTGTTTTGAAAATACACTCAAATACATCCTCAACTCAAATTATGAAAACTTTTAATTATCTTAATTTATTATCCTTATAATATATTTTTTAAGTATTTTTTCAGTGTTTGTTTTATTATTCCTAAATTTATCTCCCCATTTCTTTTTTATTACGAATTATTATAACATACAAATTTTTTTATCATATTATATTTTCTATTTTAGATATAATGTGTAATTAGTTTTAGATTGATACCATTTTATATCTCAATGATTTTATGCTCTCGGGTATTATTAAATTTAATTTTAAGAACTAAAAGATGCGGTGATTATACGGGGCGAGCAAAACCGCTCAAGTTTTTATTCTACAATAAATAGTTCTTTTTGAAAATAAGACTCAAAAAGAACTATTAGAAAAGTACGTTTTTCTCAATCCTTCCCTCCAACGAGAGAATAAATAGAATAATTCCCTCATTGGGAGAATTAGTGCTTTATGGCGGGGAGGTCTCTTTTTTATTTTTAATGGATATCCAAATGAAAGGATATAGAATAATGAAAAAATGAGAGCTTCTCCCGTCGTAGAATACACTCCTCAAAATGACGAAGTGGGTGGATGAGATGTCACGTTGTCCAACCAAAGCACGATTAGATTCCTCATAATTGTGATTTGAATAGGTATTTTATATTCATCAAGAGAGCCTATTCTGAAAATACCAGAACGTTTTTTTTGATGGAATTTTTTTAGAGCAACTCACCAGGATCTCATCCTGGACTTTCACCCTCATCTTCACCTTCTCCCATCAAGGGAGAAGGAACTTCTCGTCGTCATTGCGAGACCTGGTTTTTTGAGGTCGTGGCAATCTCATGAGTCATCTTTTATAATTTGTGGAATTGGAATAAATGAGCTTCTTATAATGTCCGGTAAAAAACGTCACCCTCCTCAGAATAAAAGAATGGCTAAATAAGATTGCCACGCCGCATAGGACGCTTCTCGCAATGACCGAGCAGGAAAAAATTCAAATCTTCCTAACCTCTTTTGCTAAAGGGGGAAACGATTCCTGGATACCTATTTTCATCCTCATCTGGTGGCGCGAAAGCAGCATGAGGGTCTATCCTGAAAAGAAGCGTAAATTTCTACAAACTTTCAGCTTCTTCCTTAGCTATCCGGCACCATCGTTTCACATTTTCCGGGTTTTTCCCAATTGTGTGATTATCTTTCATGATGATTTCTACTCGACAGTTTTTTGTAATCTGAAAAGCATTACGAATTTTCATTCTTATATATTCTTCATCAATATGAGGAACAGCAATATCTGCTGGGGTTGGTTTTAGCGAATATATATAATCTACTCCTAAATAATCGGCCATAATTTTCAAATCAGCCCATGGAGAAACCGATATTCTTCGGAGTCGAGGAAATTTTTTCACTACATCCCATCTTGTATTAATCGGTTCACAACATCCATAACAGTTCAATCCAAAACGCTCTAGAATTGGGTATTGATAAGGAAATATAAACTCGGCAAACATTTCTGGTGAAACATAGCACGTCTCTTGACTTTCAGCAAAACCCCATATGTCAATGGTTCGAACTCTTTTCCCATTAAAATCGGGTTGAGGAAGCTCATGAGTATAACCAAACCCACCAGAACCAACATAGGTTCCATCGTTATTGAGAGTCAATAACTGATTTTTTTCTAAAAAATCCAATTTTGCCAAATGACCGTCCCGTAAAAATGCCATTAACTGGTGAAGCTCATTGGGGTAGTCAAACATATCAATCATGATTTGTTCCAAACCTCGTAAATTGACTAAGGTCCAAGTCATCCCCAATGACCACCACCAGAGTCCTTGCTTCTTTATTTTTAAAAGATCACCAAAGGTTTCTTCGGCTAAAATAACCATTCTTTCCGTTTTCTCGTGATCGACGACAATCTCTGGGAAATGAAGCTTATCCAAATCTTTATAATTTTTCAGAGGTGCATCCCAACGGTAAGAGCCACCATCTGTACCACCAATTTTCACTTCGTGCATTCCCCAATCACTTTCCAAGTAAACATAAGGTATGGAGAAAATTGCTTCCACGACTCGATCGTCACCCATTTCCTCTCCCCAAAATATTTCCTTCCGGAGTATCATCTCCCAACAACGACCAAGTTCCGACTCGCTTTGCAATCTCTCTTCAAGCACAATCTCATTCCACCCGTTCTCAGGATCGCAAAATACGACTGGTCGAGTTGGTTGTAAAGAATTTATCCGGTACCATAGATCCCTTTTCTGGTCTTCAATAGGCCTATTTGCTAATTCAAATACCTTTTTTGCCAGTTTTCTTAAAATTTGTCGATCATTCTTTGGCAATTCAATATTTACGATTGAACCAGCCAGCGTGGTTAATCCAAAGGCAGTTTGATCAGACACTGGTTTTCCTCCTTTTCGGATTTTTTACATTACTTTTAATAGGGTTCATTGTAATTTACAATAATTGCCAATTATCTTAAAAATTCTCTATATTATTATCATAACAAATCCTATCAATTTATGAGGTCCTTCGTTCTTTTTTTCAGAATATTTACAGAATAGTCCTTCATACCAGGTTGGAACACCAAATGAAGTTTAAACACGAACTCAAAAAAAATCTCTACATTTAGATTGGGGAATTTAAAAAAAGGAATAAATTGAATCCCCACATTTTTCATTTATCAAAAATAAGAAACTGATATAAAAGCAATTTGTTTGAAATAATATTATTTAGAAAGATTTTCTTGTCACCTTTGTAGGGGCTTGATTTATCAAGATCGTGCACGGATTCTCAGTATAGACTTTTTGTAATAGCTTTGCTATTGTAAAACTCCCGGTTAAATAAAATTAAAAGTCGGTTAGTATGGAGGCAGTTATGATTTATTTGAGCAAAGCCTGGAAAACTGTCTTGGCTGGGTTTGGAGTTAATTTATCTTTGGGTGTTCTTTATTCTTGGGGAGTAATTTCAGCCGCCTTAATTGACAACTATCAGTGGACAGCGACCCAAACTCAAATCCCCTATATGGTAGCCTCGGTTGTTTTTGCACTTTCAATGATCCCTGGGGGAAGATTACAAGATTCAGTCGGTCCTCGGGTAGCATTGCTCATTGCATCTATTCTTGCTGGACTTGGTTTTATCCTTTCCTCAACAACTATTACTGTTACTGGTTTAACAATCTTTTTTGGAATAATCTTTGGACTTGCTATGGGATTTGGATATTCAGCGCCGACTCCCGCAGCAGTCAAGTGGTTTCACGTCAATAATCGTGGTTTTATTTCTGGGATCGTAGTCAGTGGATTTGGTTTAGCCCCTCTCTATATTGCTCCGCTTACTCGAGTTCTAATTCATCAAAATGGTATACCTACAACCCTTTTAACCCTGGGCATTCTCTTTTTCCTGACAATATTCTTCCTGTCATTTATTATTCAAAATCCACCTTCAAGATATATTCCAATACAGCTTAAAGCAAAAAAACCTCAGAAAACCTTTGCTTCGGAAATTGATCTTGATTACCCTGCCATGTTAAAAACATCACAATTTTATCTTTTGTGGATTCTTTTCTTCTTTGGAACTTTTTCTGGTTTGCTCATTATCGGGCAAATGGCAAAAATTGGCCAAGAACAAGCAGGAATCGAAAATGGAGCAATTTTAGTTATGGTCTATGCAGTATTTAATTTTCTAGGTCGTATTTCCTGGGGGTCTATTTCAGACATTTTAGGAGAAAAAAAAGCTTTATTCCTCATTTATTTCATCCAAGTTATAACTTATTTTATATTTCATACCATGACTGAACCATTTACTCTCCTCATCGGAAAAAGCTTGGTTGGTTTTACCTTTGGTGGTATGCTCACCATATTTCCAGTAATTACTTCCCAGCTTTTTGGTTTAAAAAACCTCGGAGTAAATTATGGATTTATTATGACTGCCTGGGGAGTTGGAGGATTTCTCGGGCCATTATTAGGAGGAACGGTTCGAGATATAACTGGAACCTATCAAACCAGTTATACAGTTTCTGCTATATTTTGCATAGCAGGTTCAATATTAACCTTTTTTATTAAAAAACCAGAAGCGAGACGATTAAAATAAAATCTGATTTCACCGGAAATCGTCTCACTTAATAAGAATAAAATTTTATTTAAATTTAACTATCCTGAATGAACTCATTTTTCTGTTTCCAGTTACTTCCGGATGATTTCAATATCTTGTCGGGCGCTATTTTCTTCTGGATCATAAGCTTCTAAAGATATTAGGTTTCCCCCTTTATTTAATGGCAACTCGATTCGCAGCTGGTAAATCCCCTCGGCTAGCCATCGAATATCTTGCTTTAAAACTCTCTTTCCATTCAAATAAAGTCTTTCAAGATTTCCTCTCAGATCAGCGACCAAAACTATTTTGGATGAAGAAACGACTGTTCCAGAAAGGGGTGCAACAATTTCTATGGATATTGGTGAAAAATCATCTATTTCAGGAGATATTATTTCTTCTACCAATAACTTTTCATAAGTTTTAACAAATACTGATCTCTGTCCAAAATCTTGCCCACCACCAAAAACAAAAATTGTACCACCAACCGGAGCCGCTCCAAAACCCCAGCGAGGGTTATTCATTACAGGTGCCGAATCCCAACTATCACCCACAATATCATATACGTCGACCGAAGCTAAGTGGCCTACATCATCATTATATCCACCAATTAAATAAATCTTTTCTCCAACAAGAAGAGCTTGGCAATTTTCTCTTGGTGTGGGCAAATGAGTCCCTTTGCTCCAAGAATTAATTCTGGTGTTCAATATGTAAAGGGTATCAAGAATTTTTCCACTCTCGTCAACACCACCGAATATATAAATTTTATCTTCAAATGAGGCAATTCCAAAATTATATAAACTCTCCTTCATGGTTGGCCCTAATGACCATTCATCCTGTATTGGATCATAAATTTCAACAGCATTGGTATTGTGAAAATCAACCGTCCGGCCACCAATCACATAAATTTTATCATTGGCTACGGTACTCTCCATCCATCCTCTTCGGGAAGGGAGTGGTTT
>Ga0334888_1002970_pt1 | contig 17477 bp, 11 predicted proteins | sample GraSluR1_MG_FD_207227 | JGI IMG/M metagenome (GOLD analysis project Ga0334888, IMG submission 207227) | Sludge microbial communities from methane-producing bioreactor in Wageningen University, Netherlands - Granular Sludge_3_08-R1 | ecosystem: Engineered > Bioreactor > Anaerobic > Unclassified ...
TTGCTCAATCACCGCCTGGCAGCGTGGACAGGAACAGTCATTGGGGTCTATTGCCAAAGGCTCCCGCTGGAGTTTGCCCTGCGGGTCGATCACTTTCCATGCAAGATCGATGATCTCGAAAATGATCGGGTCTGCCACTTCGTAATACACATTCCAGCCCACTTTTTCGTCAACAATTAATCCGCCTTCACGCAATACCGCCAATTGCTGTGACAGATATGACTGCCGCAGATCCAGGATAGCATTAATGTGGCAAACGCAGGCAGGCCCTTCACGCAGGATTTCTAACACCTGCAGTCTGACAGGGTGGGTGATTAATTTGAAACAATTGCTGAGTGCTTGATACGCTTTTTCGTCCATTATGCCCTAAATTTTACACCCAAATCGGTAAGCCAATTGGTGAAGTGTTCACGCAATTGATCCCGCACCTGCGTAAAAGCGTGCAACTTCTCAGTATCATCACCCTCAACCGCCGCGGGATCGTCCAATCCCCAATGAATGCGCTCTGCCTTGCCGGGAAACAACGGGCATTGTTCAGCCGCGTGATCGCATACCGTGATCACATAATCAAATGACTGGTCAAGAAACCTGTCAAGACTCTTTGAAAAATGATCGCTGATATCTATACCGGCGTCCGCCATAGCACGCACTGCGTAAGGATTCACAGCCGTCGCTTTGGTGCCTGCCGAATGAACCACCACCTGGTCACCAGCCATGGTCCGCAGCAGACCTTCCGCCATCTGAGAGCGGGCGGAGTTGGCAGTACACAATACCAATACTTTTATTGGTTCCATGTGAATTGACTGCCTTATAGTTCAATGGTCGGGGTTGAAAACCAAGCCCGCAATTCTTCTTTGGATGGAATACGGCCAAAGGAGACAACCTCATTGTTAATGACCAGCGCAGGCGTGGACAAGATATCAAATTTCATAATCTCATCGAAGTCAGTCACCTTCTTCAACACTGCCTCAACACCCAATTCGTTGATAACATCGCTGGTCATCGCCTCAAGGCGTTTGCACTTGGCACAACCAGAACCCAAAACCAGAACTTCATACATAATGTACCTCCAATAACTACAGAATCGTATCCACAAAAATGCCGAACATTAAGCCAGCCAGGGTGCTGAACAGCGCCACCAGGCCGACGTAAGTGTATGTCTTTTTCTTGCCGATCACAGAGTTGGTGATCAGAATAGATTGAATGCTCAATTCGGGGTCAGACAGCAGGTAGGCCAGCAGCGGTCCGCGGTGCATGCCCAGGGACAGAAAGGTCTGGGCGATCGGTACTTCCACCAGGGTGGGGAAGTACATGAAAACACCGAATAAAACACCGATGAAGTTGGCGAGAATCGTGTTGCTGCCGGCGATTGCCTGCACCCAGGCGGCCGGGATAAACACACGCACCACACCCGCCACGAAAACACCCACCACCAGCAGCGGGATAATCTGGGTTTCAAAACGCCACACTTCCCACAACCACTCCTGGATTTCCTCCACCTGATAATTGGTCTTTGAGAAATACCACAGCGCAGCGATCACAGCCAACACACCGATCCATTTGCCCGAAATAGCCACCAGCAAGCCGTCAGCGTTGGTGGTCACATTCAGAGCGGCCATGACCAGTGTCAGGCTCATCACTGCCAGCGCGGCGATCGACCAGCCGTTGATCTTTTCATCGATGTGCCTGAGGCCCAATATCGAGGTGATGACAATCAAAAGGATCATCCCGATCAAGAACACGCCATGTACCGTGAGTCCTTCAAACCCCGTGGTCAGGCTGGCAGGCAGGAACGCGTCAAGCGCTGTCTGGAAATTCTGCGCCCAGCCACCCGGCAGCGAGAATGCCACCAGATTTGCCCGCAGTGCATCAATTGGCAGGGTGCCGGCCAACAGCAGTGCCAGCAGCAAACCGAACATGATCCAGGTGCGCGGTTCTACTTTGGCAGTTTGGGCGAACGCGTTGGTTTTTTTCAACTCATCATTACGATCACTTTCCTCTTTGCGGAAGATCCATGCCATCAGGATACCGATCAAGATACCGAAGATCAGAGAAAGGATCAAACGCGCGATGGCAATATCCATGCCGATCTGTACACCGGTGAAGGAAATCGCCATGATATTGATCGCCGGGCCTACGAACAGAAAGGTGATGGCAGGACCCAATCCTGCTCCCTTTTTATAGATACTGGCAAACAACGGCATGATGGTGCAGGAACAAACCGCCAGGACAAAACCGCCCAGTGCCGCCGCGGGATAAGATATCCATTTATTGGCATCCCGTCCCAGGTAGCGGGTTACCGCTTCTTTGGGGAATAATGCCGCCAGCGCACCTGCAATCAAAAAAGCAGGAATCAGGCACAATATCACATGCGCGGCCAGGTAGGACGCCAGGCTGCCAACCCCGGATTGCAATGATGAAAGTACAATGTCAAGCCAATTCATAGAGAGTGTTACCTTTTATTCGAAACAATGTAATTCAATTTTATGAATATAATACACAGGCTCGCAGAATATGTCAATCGAATGGCAAGTAACCATTTTGGAATACAATACAGTGAATCATGAGCAACTCAACAATCTCACCACGCCAATTTATCGGCCAGACCCTGACCATCCACGTAGACCGCCCATTGGGCAGCACTCACCCGCAGCATGGCTTCGTCTATCCTGTTAATTACGGGTACCTGCCAGGTGTATTCAGCCCAGATGGTGAAGAGCTGGACGTTTACCTGCTGGGTGTTGAAACTCCCGTGGAATCCTATACCGGCGTGTGCATAGCCGTCATCCACCGTCCGGATGATGACGACGACAAACTCGTGATCGTGCCTGAAGGCTTATCGCTGACCGATGACGAAATACGTACACTCACCCATTTTCAAGAACAGTGGTTTGTCAGTGTAATCTGGCGGTATTGATCCCTCAGATTTTCCAGGTTCTCAACTCATTGATGAATCGTTCAGCTGTCATGTCCATCTGCAGCGGCGTGATCGAAATATAGCCTTGTTTCAAGGTTGTGTAATCCGAGCCGTCAATCGTCTCGCCGCTGGGTACCTCGCCGCCGATCCAATAAAAGGAACGCCCGCGCGGATCCTGATAGCGCACCAATTCATCTTTGTATATGCGCTTTCCCTGTCGGGTTATTTTGATCCCCTTAATTGTCACCTGTGGTTGCAGCGGGATGTTCACATTCAACAGCACATGCCGCGGCAATCCCTTTTCCAACACTCGTTCAGTGATGGCGCGGCAGTAAGCAGCCGTGGCATCGTAATCAGCTTTTTCATTGTCTTGCGGCGCATCCACCGAAAATGCAATACCCGGCACACGATGAATGACTGCCTCCATGGCAGCCGTGACTGTGCCCGAATAGGTGATGTCATCGCCGATATTGGCGTTTGGATTGATGCCTGAAACCACCAGATCAACCGGCCGTTCGATCATCCCCATCAAAGCCAGCGCCACACAGTCAGAAGGCGCGCCGTCGGTCATGATCGCGTCTGAGCCATCCGCCAATTTGGTTTCACGCACCATGATCGGGCGGTAGAGGGTTTTCACATGCCCGGATGCCGACCAGTTGCGATCTGGTGCTACCACGGTCACATCCCCCAGGGTTCGCATCACTTTCACCAGCGCCAGCAGGCTGGGTGCCTGCACACCATCATCGTTGGTCACCAAAATATGCTTGTTCATGCCCGCAAATCCCTCCATCAATTGACTTTCGTACAGCGCTCGCAATTGTATCATACCCCGCGCGTCCATATACCTGTGTTATTGTTTGACGCGTGGTGGTAGAATTTAAGAAAAATGGTGGTAAAACATCAAAAATCAATCTGAAACCAGAGATAGAAATACACGATTCATAATCGGAGGTATTAATGCATACAGAAAAACGAAACTTGACATGGGCAATTGGTCTTTTGCTTGTAATAAGCCTGCTGTTCACCGCCTGCCAATCGCCGGTGCAGGACACGACCGACAGTGCGACCGAAACCGCTGTAGCAGAACTCGCGCAACAGGCGACTGACATGAGCGCCACCCTGGATGCTCAGCCTACAGTCACACGCACATTGGAACCGACCCCCATTCCCACCAGCACACCCCGCCCGACTGACATCCCCCCCACCCCGACCCTGGAATTACCCGTCTCGGTGTTGACCCCGGTACCGTTCCAGGATCAAGAAATCAACGCGAGCAACGCTTCTTCGGTTGCATTGCTCGCCATATATGGCAAAGGCACCATTGAAGAAATCGCGGTCTCGCCCAGCGGACGTTGGGTAGTAGCTGCCACCATCAGCGGTGTCAGTGTCTACCAGACCGGTGCGCCGGATGCTGCTCAGCATTATTTGCGTAATCAGACCGTCAGGTCTGTCGCATTTGCCCCCAATGGCGAGATGATCGCTACTGGGCTGCAAAGCGGCGAACTGGTAATTATGTCCATCAGCGATGGTGAAATCCAACACCGGCTGCCAGCCCATGAAAGCGGTGTTTTTGCGGTCGCCTATGCGCCTGATGGGTCGATGATCGCCTCCGGTGGCGCTGATGGTGTCATCAAGCTCTGGAATGCCGAGGATGGTTCCGTGGTGAACGAGATTAATGCCCATACCGGCCGCGTGAATGATATTGCTTTTTCACCTGACAGCCTTTCGCTTGCTTCCGGCTCCATTGACCGCACCGTGAAAATCTGGACGGTAGAGGGTGAACAAGTCGCCAGTTACACCGCCCAGAATGGCGCTATCACCGCTGTGGCTTTTTCTAACGACGGCCGCCGGCTTGCTTCTGGCAGCGCAGAATTTCCTGATTACACCACCTTCATCCGCAACCTGACCGATGAAGAAGCCTTGCCGATTGTGCTCAACAATGACAACATCGTGCGGTCCATCGCCTTCTCCAATGATGACCGCCAGATTGCTATCGGCGGCGATGATTACGGTGTTGACATCTGGGAACTGTTCGACGAAGATGACAATTACCTCGGTTTCCGTTCCCAACTGTTAACCCATGATTTCACCGTCATCAGCCTGGCATATCTTCCGGACGATGTAACCCTGGTGACCGCCACCTGGGACACCGTCATCAATTGGTGGAACCTGACCGACCGCGAAATCACCCAGCGCATTGACCGCGGGCTGTTGATTGGTACTGATTACATTGACAACCGCCCGCTAATCTCTTCCCAATCGGCTGTCGGTGATCTGCTGGTTTATGATGGCGACACATTAGAGGACATTCTCGTTATTGAGGAAGCCCACCCTGCCTCCCTGTATCGCGCTGCCATCTCGCCAAACAGTGAGTGGGTGGTGACCATCTCCTTTGATGGTTTCCGTGTGTGGGACATGCAAAGTGGCGAGGTCGTATTTGAGGATGTGGTGAATGATGCTATTATCACCGCCATCGAATGGTCCTCTGATTCTCAATACCTTGGGGTTGGATTTAACAACGGTGACATCGAAATCTACTCAACCCAGACGCAACAGGCACAGGTATTTGACAAAAGTAACCAGCGTATCCTTTCTCTCGCCTTTTCGCCTGATTTGAACCTGGTTGCCTCAGCAGGCGATGACGGCCAGCCACAGATCTGGCGACTCTCTGATGGAGAAACCCTCGCCACCCTCACCGGCCACACCGATGCCGTCTGGGACATCTTGTTTTCACCTGACGGTACAACCCTGGCGACCGCTTCCAGTGACTACAACGTCATCCTCTGGCAGGGCATCACCGGCGAGGCAAGCGAATACGGCGCCATACAGGTGGTATTGCGTGATCATACCTTCCGTGTCAAAGGGGTAGCCTTTTCACCTGACAGCAGTCTGTTGGTGTCGGTAAGTGATGACGGCAGCGCCATCCTGTGGAATACCGCCAATGGTCAGCGGATCAATACCCTGACCGGTTTGACCGGTGATGTACGCAATGTCCAGTTCAACCAGGATGGTACTCTTTTCTATACCTGGGATTGGGATGGTATCATGCGCATCTTTGGTATTCCGGTACAATAGACGCATTATTTAGTACGAAAAAAGGAGTTACGACAATGAGTATTTTGGACACCATCTATAGCCGACGCAGTGTGCGCAAATACCTCAATCAGCCGGTTTCTCGCGATATGTTGACTGACCTGCTGAAGGCAGGCATGGCCGCGCCTTCCGCATGCAACAACCAGCCGTGGGAGTTCATCGCCGTTGATGACCCGCAGGTAATGAACAGTTTGCGCGACAGTTTGCGCAATGGCCCCTACAATGCCCCGGCTGCTATTGTGGTGCTTTACAACGAAAAGATTGGCAACAACCTGAACTGCAACCATTTTTGGGAGCAAGATCTGAGCGCCGCCACAGAGAATATCATGATCGCCGCGGCAGGCATGGGTCTGGGTACTGTTTGGCTGGGCACCTACCCCAAAGAAAACACCGTTGAGCTGGTACAGAACATCCTGCAAATCCCCAAAGACATCATTCCTTTCGTGGTCATCTATGTGGGTTACCCTGAGGAAACGCCGCAGGCATCCACAAAATTCAACGCTGATCGTGTACACTGGAATCAATACAGCTAAGCAGCAAAAATTATCTTTCTCCACAACGGGATCGCTTGATCCCGTTGTTTTATTATTAAAACAGGATTATTATCACCCTCTAAACGGCGTAAAAATAATGGTAACATTCTAGATTAGTGTGTTATATTCATGCTGGAAAAAATTTTATTGATATAGACAAAGGAATACAGTTAAACATGGCAGAAGTTACCGAAACCAAATGGTACGGTCTAAGCCCCTCAAAAGCAATGGAAGAACTGAAAACTTCCAGCAAAGAAGGCTTAACCACTGCGGAAGCCTCTCGTCGGTTAGAGCAGTATGGTTATAACCAACTAACCGAGAAGCGTCCGCCCACTTTCTTCGAAATGCTGCTGGAACAATTTAATGACTTTTTGGTCATCATGTTGATCATTGCAGCGATCATTTCCGGCGTACTGGGCGAATATGTGGAAGCCGGCGCCATCATGGCGATCGTTCTATTGAACGCCATCCTTGGTGTTGTACAGGAAGGACGCGCTGCCCAGGCACTGGCAGCCTTGAAAAAGCTGGCAGCCCCTGACTCACAAGTTCTGCGTGATGGCAAACGCGACACCATTCCAGCCACAGAATTGGTGCCTGGTGATGTCGTCTTTCTCGAAGCAGGTAACTTTATACCAGCTGACCTGCGCCTGATCGATGCCATGAATCTGCGGATTGAAGAAGCCTCTCTGACCGGCGAAGCCAACGATGTCACCAAGGACGCCGAACTGGTTCTCGAAGGAGAACCCACCATCGGCGATCGCAGGAATTCCTGTTTCATGGGCACCACTGTCACTTACGGACGCGGACGCGGCCTGGTTGTAACCACCGGTATGCAGACCGAACTTGGCAAAATCGCCGGTATGCTCTCGGATGTCGAAGAAGAAGACACCCCCCTGCAGAAAAATCTTGACAAATTGGGCAAACAACTCGGTATTGCCAGCCTGATCATCGTAGCCCTGGTTTTCATTATCGGTTTCATACGCCTTAGCCTGAACTTTGGTATCGCAGAATTGTTTTCAAGCGCAGTTGGGATCGGTGAAGTCACCGAACTGTTCATGATCGCTGTCGGCCTTGCCATCGCTGCTGTTCCAGAAGGTTTGCCCGCAGTAGTCACCATCTCCCTCGCCCTCGGCATGGGTGAAATGGTGAAACGTCATGCCCTCATTCGCAAACTATCCTCAGTAGAAACCCTCGGCTCCGCCACTGTCATCTGCTCTGACAAAACCGGCACCCTCACCCAGAACCAGATGACAACAGTGGAATTATGGGGAGATGGTGTCACCTTTGAAGTCAGTGGTTCCGGTTATGAACCCAATGGTACTTTCAGCGTGGATGGCAATCATATTGAACCCGCTGATTTCGCTGCCCTGGCTGGCACCTTGTGGGTTGGTGTCCTCAACAACGACTCCTTGTTGGATGAAGTAACAGATGCCGACAACAATAAAAGCTTTCGCATCATCGGCGACCCCACCGAAGGGTCCATGGTGGTGGCGGCTGGCAAAGCCGGCGCCAACCAGGAAGATGCCAACGCTGCCTTTCCGCGTGTTCAAGAAATACCCTTTGATTCTACCCGTAAACGCATGACCACCATTCATTCGATCATGTCCCCGGGCAGCCTGGCAATATCACCGGTCAAAAAAGCCAATTTCACCGGCGATTATGCCATCACAGTCAAAGGTGCGCCTGACATCGTTTTAAAAGACTGCGCTTATTATCTGAGCAATGATTACAAGGTCAAACCGTTGGATGATGCCATGCGTGCTTCCATTTTTGAAGCCATTGACAAAATGACCCGCAAGGCTCTGCGTGTGCTTGGTTTTGCCACCAAAATCGTCGAAACCCTCCCGTCTGAGATCAAACCAGAAAACATCGAAACCGACTTGATCTTCTGCGGTATGCAAGGCATGATCGACCCCGCCCGCGTTGAGGTGAAACCCGCCCTGTTGGCGGCCGCTGGCGCTGGCATTCGCACCATCATGATCACCGGTGACTATCCCAACACTGCCGAGGCGATCGCCCAAAACATCGCTCTGCTGCGTGAAGGTCATCAAGTGTTGACAGGTGCTGAACTGACCAAAATGGATAAGGAAGAACTGCGCGAGGCAGTCAAGATCACCGATGTGTTCGCCCGTGTGTCTCCTGAACATAAAATGCTGATCGTGGATGCCCTGCGCTCTAACGATGAGGTGGTAGCCATGACCGGCGATGGCGTCAACGACGCCCCTGCCATCAAACGCGCCGATATCGGCGTTGCCATGGGGATCACCGGCACCGATGTTGCCAAAGAAACCGCAGACATGGTCCTGACTGATGACAACTACGCTTCTATCGTATCGGCGATTGAACAGGGCCGTATCATCTATTCCAATATCCGCAAATTTGTCTATTTTCTGATTTCCTGCAATGGGGCTGAGATCATGATCCTGTTCCTTGCCACCCTGTTCGGCTGGGTAAGCCCCCTCAACCCGCTGCAGTTGTTGTGGTTGAACCTGCTTACCGATGGCGCGCCTGCCCTGGCTCTGGCGACGGAAAAAGGTGACCCCGACATCATGGCACGCAAACCGCGTCCCAAAAATGAACCGATCATCAACAAGATGATGCTGGCCGGTGTCATTATCCAAACCATCGCCATTACCAGTGTCACTTTGGTTGGTTTCTTCCTTGGCTACCACCAAGCCGGTGATACAATCGGTGATGTTTGGCGCCAACTTGCCATTGCAGGCAGCACCCCCTTCGATTCACTCGCTGCAGATGTCCAGATCAGAGTCATGTATGCCCAGACCTTTGCCTTTGTTACCCTGAGTGTCTCAGAATTGTTCCGTGCGTTCACCTCTCGCTCAGAACTGTTCCCCCTGTTAAAAATCGGTATTTTCACCAACAAATGGATGAATATGGCAGTGTTGTTCTCGGTGTCATTGATCTTGATCGTAATCTACGTACCCGGCTTAAACACAGAAATCTTCCGTGTAGAGCCATTAAGCTTCGTCCAATGGCTGGAGATCATACCATTGCTGTTGATTCCTTCTATAGCGGCTGAGGTCACCAAAGCGGTGATGTTGAAAAAGAAACAAGTAGCCTAAAGTAAATTGCATTTGGTCTCACAACCCGGGAAAGTATCTCCCGGGTTTTTCTTTGCAGTTCTGTCAGGGCGAAGAGGCTGGCATGGCGCTTGCATCAACCAATCAGTGAGGACTTGCCATGCAGAAAATACAAAAACTGACCATCTTACTTGCCCTATGCTTTCTGCTGATTGCAGGTTGCGCCCGCCAATCACTGCCCAAGCAAAAGCAATCCGCCATTGAAGAAGCCGTCACAGCTGCCTTCGCTGCCCAGGCAGAAGCTGCCAAATATGAAGAAATTGTCTTCCTCTTGCATGAGGTCGCAGTCGATCATATCGTCTTAAACGAAGAAAACAGCCAGGCGCTGGTCTGGTTTGCCGTCCTCGATGAAGATACGGGAGAAGTGTTAGGGTCTGAACCGGGCCTTGCCCTGGCATCCCTCACCAACGAAGACCCGACCGACCCCCGTTCCTGGCAAATTTTGTTTCGCCACGACCCTGACTGGTCAGACACCCTCTGGCAGCTACCTAAAAATTTAATGGATTCGTTTGACAAACAGCTCTATACCGCCAAGAACCAGGCCGTTCCACACAGCGGCCAGATCTTCACCGGATACAAACTGCCCTGGGCAAAAGGCGAAGCCATGAAGCTGACCCAGTCAATCGGTCATGTCTATATCTATAAAACTTGCCCGGATGCCTGCCTGTATGCCTTCGATTTCTGGAATGGCACCATGTTCCCGCTCTCGGCCGCCAAAGGCGGTATCGTCAAATACGCCGTCTGGCAGCACCCCAACGGCAACACCACCCACACCAACTATCTTGTCATAGAAGACCCCACCACCACGCCCAAAACCTACGCGCTCTATTTCCATATGGCGCAAGATTCGATCCCGGTGGCACTGCGCACACCCGGCGCTGTTGTGCAGCAAGGGCAATTCATTGGCAATGCTGATGACACTGGCGCATCTACCGCCCATCATCTCCATTTCATGGTGCATACCAATCCTTCCTCGTACTGGGGCACATCCGTGGACATCGTGTTTGATGAAGTTGCCATGAATGGCGGCCGACCGCGCACTTGTCTGGAAGCGGGATTGTACCCGGAGCTGGGTGATGAGTGTGTTACCGGCGATTGGTTCGTCTCGGACAATGCCGCGGACCAACCGCCCTCTGCCTGGATCACACAGCCGCAAGCTGGCGCCATTATCACCAGCAGAGATTTGACCGTAAATGGCCAGGCGCAGGATAACGAGGGAATTCTCAGCATGCAGCTGTTCTTGCGCCATACAGATCAGGGCTGGATGACCATAGCCCAAAACAACAACGTCAAACAGATCGAAGCAACCATTGACCTGTGCCAATTCGATCTGCCTGATGGGCAAGTAGAACTGGCAGTCTCTGCTACCGATGTGCGTGGCAAGACCGTTGACACCAAACACGCGCCGGTACAGATCACCAAACAATTTGATTGCGACAATCAGCCGCCAGCCTGCCAGCCCGGCTCAGAACAGATTGCCTTATACACAGAACCCAACTACCGCGGCCGCTGTGCGCTTGTTGAAACCGGCGACTATTACGGCATGATCTATGTCGATGGTATTGAAAACGATGAGGTTTCTTCGTTGCTGGTCGGTGAGAAAGTGTATGCCATACTGTATGAAAGCACTAACCTGAAGGGTATCTACGAGGTATTCACCCAATCTGACCCGGACCTTTCGGACAACACCATCGGGGACAATTCCATTTCATCGCTGCAAGTCATCAAGCTGCCCCCGCTTCCATCAAAACCAGTCCTTCCTGCCAACTTCACCGTTTATGACACCGATAACATCCATGTCTCATGGACGGGAGACGCCGAAGATTATCGGGCCGTTTTATCCCAAAATGACGAGATAATCATGACCCGTGACTGGGGCCTGTCAACCACCTTCGAAATCGGCATGCTCCCCGCCGGCAGTTACAAACTTATCGTGCGTGCGCGCAACATCAGCGGTGTGACCTCTGCCGCAGCCTATTTCGAGGTATTGTCCAGTCCGCATACAACGCCCAAAACCAGCATGGTCAAATTACCCATCAATAGCAAAAACACCACCATCACGCTGGCATGGGAGGTGCTGGCCGGAGCAGACAATGTTGCTGCTTTCGACCTGCAATACCGCGTCACTGATGCCATCTGGAAATCACTGGATAGTAACGTCGACCCATCCCTGCGCTCTTACATCGTGGTGCTTACCCCAGGTTTCACCTATGAGTTCCGCATCCGCGCCAACGCTACCCAGGGCAGTCATGAAGCCGTAAAACCTGCCGCAGAAACCCGCATAGAAATTCTTTCACGTGGATGCCCCTTTGACCCGCATGAACCCAACAACAACGCTGACACAGCCACCAGAATCGCAGTGGGTGAAACCCAAAACCACTTCTTCTGTCCGGCGAACGATATCGATTGGCTGGAATTCGACGCACAGGCTGACACCTTCTACCGCCTCAAATTTGACATGCCAGACGGAGCCCTGCCTTTGAACGTAGATGTATACAATCCTGCAGCACAGCTTCACACAACCCGGCAAATTGACCCGAAGGGAAATTCTGACGTCGTTTTCCGCACAGACAGTGATGGCGAATGGACCGTGCGCATATCGCCCTATAATCCACTGGTGTTAAGCGCGGATATCGCCTATACAGTCACGCTGCAGGAGCTTCGGCTAAGCAGTACAACCCTGGCATACACGGTAGCAGGTGTCAGTATCGTTCTGATTATGGTAGCAACAACCCTCCTCATTATCTTAATAAAGAAAAGAAGAAAATGAGTTGTTGTCTTATGGTTCACGCCTAACTGGCTGGATCCAGCGAAGCAACCACTTGAAATGCGCCCATCGGACAGGCGCGCACACATTTGCCACAACTGATACACACAGCCAAATCCACTGTTGGGGCGCTATATCCAGCCTGATGAATGGCATCTACCGGACAGACACGCATGGCTGGGCATAGATGATTTTGGGGACAACGTTCTTCTTTGACAATGATCGCCATGAGTACCTCGTAAAATATGATTTGTTATGACTGACGAATGGCATCCACCACCCTGGCGGCTGCCTGGTGGCGGCGGAAAGGCATCAGGTAAATGCCCTGTACGTACGGTTTCAATGCTACTGCAGTGCCAATGACAATCTCAACACCTTCCTCGGCAGTATGATCACCCGCCAGCGCAATTCGTTTCAGTAAGGTCTCTGGTATGCTGATACCGGGGATTTCATGATGCAGGAACTCGGCATGCTTGCTATCGCGTAGCGGCATAACCCCTGCAATAATCGGCACGCTCAAATCACCAAATTTCGCCTGGTAAGCTTCGCGAAAGGCAACTACTTTATCCACCTCAAACACCGGCTGGGTCAGTAGAAAATCAACCCCGGCTTCGATCTTGCGGTGTAACACGCGAATTTCCTGGTTAACATCCGCCGGATTTAAATTCAAAGCACCGCCAATGAAAAAGGAGGTCGGTTCGGCGAATTTCTTTCCTGAAAAATCCACCCCGCGGTTAAACTGCTGCGCCAGCATTTTGATCAAACCGGATGGCACCAGGTCATAAGCATCCATCGCGTCGGGATAATCACCCACGGCGGTAGGGTCGCCCATCACCACGAAAACGTTGCGCACGCCCAAAGCATGGGCCGCCAATAAATCGCCTTGCACCCTCAGCAGGTTCCTGCCGCGCACCGGAAAGTGCAAAATCGAGTCAAGGTTGAATTTTCGCTGCAAAATACTGCAAACCGCCCAGGGACTCATGCGCATGCGCGCCATGGGGCTGTCAGCCACGTTGATGGCATCCACCCCGCACTCCTGGTAGAAATTAACCACCGCTTCGATGGCATGGGTTGAATGTCCGTGCGGCGGACTGATCTCAACCGAGATAACAAACTCGCCTTCCAGTAATTTCCTGGCAAATGATGACAGTTGGCGTGTTTCGCTGGGGGCTTCGACCTCAATCGGGAGTTCATCAGAAGATACCTGGATGACATGGCTTCGGTCAGGCAGTTCTTTGAGGGCGCCTGCCATGGCGCGGATGTGAGCAGAGGTCGTTCCACAGCAGCCGCCGATCACATCAGCGCCATTCACCCATAACTGCACGGCTTGCTCTGCAAAATAACCAACCGCATCCGGATAAAAGATACGCCCGCCTGCCCGCTCAGGCCAGCCAGCATTGGGCATGATGCTGAACATCGCTTCTGGGACCGCACGACGCATGCGTTGTAAGATACGCAGCAGCTGATGAGGCCCGCCTGAGCAATTCGCCCCAATGACCTCAACGCCTGCCTCTTGTAATGCAAGGGCGACTTCTTCCGGTGAGTTACCCATGGCAGTTTTGTCATCGCGCAAGTAAGTCATGGAGGCAATCACCGGTAAATCTGGTGCCGTGGTTTTGGCTGCAGACACTGCCTGCAGTAACTCCTTCAGATTGGTGTGCGTCTCGATCAGGATAACATCAACGCCTTCTTGTGCCAACACACTGATCTGTTCTGCAAAGGCATCGTAAGCCTCCTGCAACTTGACACGCCCATAAGGCGCCAATTGCAAACCTAACGGCCCCACATCACCAGCGATCAACACATCCCGCTGGCTCTCTGCAATCGCCTGTTTTGCCAGTCGCACACCGGCGCGGTTGATCTCATCAACCTGCTCTTGCCTATGATACTGCGAGAGCCGGTAAAAATTGGCGCCAAAGGTATTGGTCAAGAGCAATTCAGCCCCTGCCGCGATGTATTCGGCATGAATCGCCAACACAGCCTGCGGATCGGAAAGATTCAACGATTCCAGGCAGTCCTCCTGATGAAAACCGCGCTGATAGAGCATAGTGCCCATGGCGCCGTCGCCCACGATAGGGCTTTTTTGCGCCAACCGCGATAAAAACCGATTTGCAGACATCGTTCCCCTCCTCATCAATCCAACCATCGCTGTAAGCGCATGGTGTAATAGTAAGCTGCCGGATGATGGAAGATAATAGCCGCTGTCGATTCTTCCGGGATCATCTGAAAGTGGTCCGTCAGGCGCATGCCCAATTCTTCACGCGCTCCCGTCAGGTCAAACACATCGGCTTGCTGTGAATTGTCCGGGCAGATGGGATAGCCCCAGGAATAGCGTTGGCCCTGGTCAGAGCTCAGCCCCAATTCTTTACGCACCAAACCATGCGTGAAGTGCGCCATAGCTTCTGCTATCTCCACCGCAAAGCCATGCAGATAAAATGCCTCAGTATATTCACCAGCCGATTGTAATTCTTCAAACTTGCGTGTGGCCCCTTCTCCGGCTGTAACCACATGCAAAGCACACACATCCATCTTGCCGGTGCTCACATCGAGGACATAATCCGCCAAACACAGACCATTCTCGCCGGGCTGGCGCGGAAATTCCCAGCGATAGCGCGGCACCCATTCACCATGGCGCATCGCTTCGGGATCATACACGATGATGGTGTTCTCTTCTGATTGCACTGGAATATAAGCATATACCCCTTTGGGTTCCGTCCAGCGTTCACGCGCCAACGCATCCACCATGTGCTGCAGGCGCAGTTCTGCTTCCGCCAGCAATTGCTCCTGCTCCTTGCCTTTGACGCCCCTCACCCCCCATTCCAGGCGGAATAACTCGCGTTTATCCAGCATAGTCGCCAGGTCCTGGGTGCGCACAGGCGGCACACGCCGTGCTCCCCACACAGGCGGAACAGGAATCTGGTTGATCTGGGTATTTTTATGAAACACCGGACGAATTTTCTTGGATATCGTATCAGGGATATCACGCTCAATGCGCAGTTCCTGCCCTTCCTGCGCCACCAGCTGCGGCGGTGTGACATGCTCCACAAACAGGGCATTCATCACTTCCAACCCCTCAAAGGCATCTTTGCAAAAATAGACGCCGCCCTCATAGGGTTTCTGATCGAAAATCAGACTGGCACGCTCGGCAAACGAGCGATTAATGGCGGCACCGCCCACCAAAACAGGGATGGTCAAGCCCTTGCGCTTTAACTTTTCAACCACCATCGGCATTTGCTGACTGGTACTCACCAGCAGCGCGCTCAAACCGATTGCATCCGCATTTTCCTTGATGGCGGTATCGATGATCACATCCGCCGGCACTTGCTTACCAAGATCCATCACCTCGAAACCATTATTTTCGAGAATGGTTTTCACCAGGTTTTTGCCGATGTCGTGCACATCGCCGTATACCGTCGCCAACACCATCTTTCCGCGGCTGACATTCTCGCTCTGGTCAAAGTACAACTCCAGATGCCCGACGGCCTTCTTCATCGCTTCGGCTGATTGCAGTACAAAGGGCAGGATCAACTCCCCTGAACCAAAGCGGTCGCCTACTTCCTTCATAGCTGGCAGCAGGATGTCATTGAGAATCTCCACCGCGGCTTCGCCATTGGGTTTCTGCGAAACTTTCAGCAAGCTATCGATATCATCTTCCACGCCTTCCTTTTTGCGCTGCAAAATACGCTGGTACAGGCGTTCATCAGCGGGCAGGGCAAGAAAAGCCTGCTCTTTTTGGGTCTGTTCTGATTCTGAATCGGCAGTGTGTTCCTCATAGAAAGCAATTATCTTCGCCAGCGCATCATCAGAACGGTTGAGAATCAAATCTTCCGCCAACTGACGTTCTTCCTCAGGAATCTCCGGGTAAGGTTGTATGCCTGCCGGGTTGACAATCGCCATATCCAATCCTGCCTGCACAGCATGATATAACATGACGCTGTTGATTACCTTACGTGCGGGTTCCTTCAAACCAAAGGAGATGTTGCTCACCCCCAACACTGTCTGCACGGCCGGTAATACTTGCTTCAGTTCCCGAATGGCATCCAGGGTTTCAACGGCAGCATTCTTCAGCTCATCCTGACCTGTCGCCAGGGTGAATGTCAACAGGTCAAAAACCAGGTCACCAGCAGGCAGACCGCACTGGTTCACCGCCAGGTGATGAATGCGCTGCGCAACTTCAATTTTTCGCTGTGTGGTCTTTGCCATGCCGGCTTCATCAATCACCAGCGCGATCACAGCGCCATGATAACGCTTTGCCAGGCCCAAAACCCGCCGTGCCTTTTCTTCGCCTGCCTCCAGGTTAATGGAATTGATAAGGCATTTGCCAGGTGCGGTTTTTAAGCCCTCCTCGATCACCTCCGGTTCGGTGCTGTCTAACACCAGTGGAAGCGCCAGGCGTGGCGCCACCTGTTTGACCATAGCACGCATCAACTCTTTCTCATTGGCTTCTTCGGTCAACGCCACGCAAATATCCAGCCCATGCGCGCCGCTCTCAGACTGCTGCTGCGCAATTTGAAAGGCATCCTCAAAGTTCTTGTTGAGCATCAACCGTTTAAAAATACGTGAACCCTGTGTATTCAGGCGTTCACCAATCAAGAATGGCGCGGGCTGCTGGCGAATGGGCGTGGCATCCATCAGTGAAGCCAGGGTAGCCCCGGTTTCAACCTTCTCAACGGCCGGTTTCACTTCTCCCACTGCTTTGATCAAGGTGTCAATGTGCTCCGGGGTGGTGCCGCAGCACCCACCAACAACATTGATCCCGTAATCACGCACATATTCTCCCATATAGGCGGCAAAACGATGCGGGGTCATCGGATATCGCACCTTGCCTGCTTCGTTGAGTGGCATGCCGGCATTGGGCATGCACGAAACCGGCATCGTGGCGTGTTCACCCAGCCAGCGCAGGGTGTCGCGCATGTGTTCCGGGCCGGTCGAACAGTTAATGCCGATCACATCAATTTCGAAACCGCTGAGGATCGCCCAGGCAGCCTCCACATTGGTACCCGGCAGCATGCGCCCGTTGGCATCCAGGGTGAATTGCGCCTGAATTGGCAGCCATACCCCGCGTTCTT
>Ga0334888_1002972_pt1 | contig 17464 bp, 18 predicted proteins | sample GraSluR1_MG_FD_207227 | JGI IMG/M metagenome (GOLD analysis project Ga0334888, IMG submission 207227) | Sludge microbial communities from methane-producing bioreactor in Wageningen University, Netherlands - Granular Sludge_3_08-R1 | ecosystem: Engineered > Bioreactor > Anaerobic > Unclassified ...
ATTGGATACCCATAAGAATATAAGGTATATAAAAATAATAGGAATCGCCATTAATAAGGAATTCTTTATAACAACCAGCTTGTCAATATGAATATCATTAGCCTGTTTTTGGTCTATTTTTTTTTCAACAGCGTTTAAAACAAAAATATCATGCGCGTCTTTACTATCTTCGATAGGGACGAGTATTTCAGTCATAGTGTTAGGTGTCAACCCTGTTATTCTTAGTTGCTTAACACGCCTATTAACTACATTGTCATTGACTTCAACAATCTGCACATTTGTTGATGCACTAATACTATTAATATTTACATAACTGGGAACTCTAATTAGCAAATCGTTTAACAATTTATTGTCTTGATTTTTCACTAGAATTGAAGTATATAAAATTTCATCTACAAAAAATGATGAGCCTGTAATAATGACAGCTGATTTTTTTGACCACATTTCACCAGCGTAATTAAAAAGGCTAATCAAAAAAAACATAATAATTGCCGTAAGAATTGTCTGGAAGTTGATATACTCTTTCATTCTCACTCTCTTTGTTTAGCGAATAAAGATATCCCCAGCTCCTGTTTGGCTTGGGGTTTCATCTCTTCCCCTTTCTCCTGTTGCATTCTTTGCAGAGGAGTTGGCAGTTGGTTTCGTCGGTTTTGCCGCCCTCGCACCACGGGGTTATGTGGTCGGCTTCCATGTCGCGCATTTCAAAATGCTTGCCGCAAATCGGGCAGTCGCCGCCCTGTTTCTCATAGACCTTTATTTTCATCGCCTGCGTGAAGGCGCGGATATTCAGGTGTTTCTCGTCGCGCGTGAGGATGTAGGGATATATGCCCTTCTTGTTCGAGACGTCGTCGTCGAGGATTAGCCGCGCGGTTTCCTTCTCTATCGCACTCGCGTCGAACACCTCGTCCTTGAATTTGCTGTTCAGCGCGATTTTCATAATTCCGTCACTTTACCGTATAGGTCGGGCAGGTCTTTCCGGCGCATTCTGAATTTCGTGCCGTGGTTGTGGCCTGTCCGTGCATCGAAGTCGATTAAGATAATTCCGTCTTCAATAGCCGTTATAAATTTCTCTAAATCAAGCTGTTGAAGCATTAAAATTTTCTCGTATTTGTAAAACTCCGCCCCACTTTCTCTTTTAACATCAGCTTCGAGATAGAAGCAGTTGAGAAGCTTTGTTCCCGCCTTATGAAATAGGTCGTCGAAGCCCCAGTATGGTCGCGGGTCGAGTTCGCCAAGTCCGACTCGTTCCTCGACGGATTTGAGCCAAATGGAATGCCTTTCATCTACCTTACCGGAATCGAAAGAAATCTCGACTTTTTTCTCTTTGCGATTAACGAGAACGCGAAACCCTCTATCGGTTCCCTTCTTCCCTGGAATTGTCTGGCGGAAGCTCATTTCGTTTTCGGGATATTTAGCGCTGGCTTCTTGATGTGCCCAGCCATAGAGAGGAAGAAATATTTGTGGAACAAATCTTAAAGCGCGGGGCGAGGGTTCCATATGAAAGATTGTCGTTAGTGAACTTGAATTTTTACGATTTGATTTTAGTTCCCATTCGCCAGCATTTGGAAGGGGCAGATTGTTTTCTTCGATTTCGAGAAGGTCTTCAAGTGTATTGCCAACACCACCTTGATTTCCTGGCCTTGCGTTCTTTATCCAGCCCATTTCGCGGATTTTTTTCAGTTCATCGATAAGAGATTTTTTCGTATAGACTTTCATTTTATTTCCTGTTCCGGTGGTCTCCAAAAATCGAGAAGATATTCGAAGGTTGTTCCCATTGTGATGTAGTTACTCGGCCAGCCAAAAATGCCGATTCGATTCACGATATTCGTTCTGTCCCAAATAATTGTGTTTCTGAATTCGTATCCGCGCCTTCTCAGTTCCTCGATAAGCGCGAGGTGAATTGTAATTCTTTCGTTTTGCCACCACATATCGGGGACGTTTATCACGCAATGGCCTTTTACTTTGAGAAGTGGTAATAATCGTTCGTAAATGTCGCCCATTGCAGTCTTGTATTTCTCCAATTCCATAGTTCCGAGGTCGCGTTCGTCCTGCGAATATTGCTCTACCTTTCCGAGTTGGTCATTCTTTCTGTCTCTTCTGGATTTGTTTTTGCGTTTCCGGTTCAGTAGGTTAGCGTAGGGCGGGGATGTCCAAATTAGGCTTAATTTCTCGGGTTCGATGTATTTGTCGATATTGAGGGCGTCGTCGAGAACAGAGATTTGTCTTGTGCTTCCGAACAAGTTTCCATTTTGCGTTCTTTCCGCGCACAGCTCGATGTAATCTCTTTGAAGGTCAAAACCCAAAGCGTTTCGGTTTAAGTCTTGCGCCGCTACGAGGGTTGTTCCGCTTCCTACGAAAGGGTCGAGAACGAGTTCGCCTTCGTGTGTGAACAGCTCTATTATCTTCTTTGCGAGTGAAATGGGGAATGTAGCGGGGTGCTTTTCCTTGTCGCGAATATCGCGCTTTTCGTAATAGAATTGCCAAACGCCTATTTGCGATTTGAGCCATTCTTTGGCGGTCATACAGTTAATATTTGTAGCCCCGCAATCGCAGAGTCTTTCAGTTCCAATTGGGATAATCTTTTGAAACAATTCAGAAGAATCGTCGATGATCTGAGGTATTTTTTGTTTTTGTAAGTCCATTATTCCTTTTTATAAAAAGTTATTTTATCTTTCGAATAGTATTGTATTGATATGCGAATTTTTGTCTCCGGTGTATTCGAGGTAAATCGCTTTTTCCTTGTCGTGCTTGCTGAAGAGGTCGGGCGTGTCGTTCTTGTAGCAGGTGGTTATGAGCCTCTTCAGTCCGAGGTGCTCGAAGTTATTCGCGAAGTAAAAGAAGAAGTTGCTGATGCGCGGGTCGTCGCAGTTGCAGAGGACCGTTTTGCCCTTGAAATGCTCGGTGTAGTGCTTGAGTTCGTTTTCGATGTCCGGCAGTTGCGTGTAGAACTCGTCCTTCTTGGCGTTTTTGGCTTTTATGAGGTCTTCGTTTGACATTGATTATGTTCCTTTGCCGTTCGTCGCGGTTCGGGTTGGGGCGGTATTTTGGAAAACATGCTTCATTTCTAAAGACCAATCTAAAAGAGTGGGGCGGGGTTGTCAAGGAATAAATAGAGGGTCGCGAGAAAAATGTTTCGGCGGGTTGCGCCTTTACAGAGGTTGCTTCGCAAGAACCGGAGTATGGCGTGTATCGCCCCCCAAAAAAAGGGAGGGTATCGAACCCTCCCATGCGGTTGCTTTCGTAAGCAGGAATCGCTTTTCATCGCGAGGTTTATTTAATAAGGAAAAGCCTCGCGGTTTTGGTCTCTCCGCCGTGTGTGGCTCTGGCCATATAGACCGCGGCGGGAACGGCATTGCCCGATTCGTCCGTGGAGTCCCAAATGCCGGAGCTTGGAAGGGTTCTTATCAGCCTTCCGTTCATATCGAGAATCTCGATTTTTCCGGGCGCCGAGATATGGCATGCGGCGTTGAAGGGGTTCGGGGACACGAAGATTTCGAATCCTTCGGGTTTTGCGATGTTCTCTTCGACTTGTGTGCTCGGGAGGTCGATATCCACGCCAAAATCGCTGACCCCTCCCCCTCCGACGATAATCATCGAACCATAGGGGCCTTGGGCGTAGGCGTAGGATTCTCCAGAATCGAGCATGTTGTTTGCGTTGAGGTCCTCGAAGGCCTGAATGCGTTTGGGGCCGGATGGAAGAGCGGAGAGGAGATAGAATGTGTCGCCAATGAGATGCGTCGATTCGAGGACTGGGATGGAGTCGGTAAATTCGGCGTAAACATCCCAAACGTTGATGTTGATGGTTGAGACATCGCCGGTGTAGTGGATGATTCCGCTGACATTAGCGGTTTCCTGAAGTGTGATGTCCGCGCCTGTCGCCTCGCCACCGGAAAGGACGACCGGGTTCGGATGGACGCCTGCAGGGTTTCCGCTTGCGGGAATCGGCGGCACGCCAATGCCCATAAAACCCACAGCGTAGTAATTGACGCCGTCGAGAAGTGTCGCGTCGTCGATGGAATAGGGTCCCGGGGCCATAATCACGGTAATCGCGGTCAACTCTTCGAGGTCAATCGCGGTGTCGCCCTCGGCGATGCAGGCAATCAGGATAATGCCGGTTTCTGATCCCGAATAGGAAACCGTGCCGCTGACAACTCCGGCAAAGGAGCTGATTGCCATAAGCGTAAGAGCGATAATGATCATTGTTGTTTTCATTTGTATCCTCCTTATTTTGTTTTTATTTTGAATTTAAGTTCTCTCATGGACAAGCGCAAGGGAAAAGTAATTTTCGTTTCGTGCCGTGATATACGTTGATATTCGGCTCACAAATTGATATTTTGTAAGCGATATGACGCGAAGAAAAAACAAAATATGGAAGATTCTCAAACCGGTCGTGATGGTCGGGATATTGGTCTGGTGGGGGGCGATGCTTTTCCTGCTCATCCAGCGTCACAAAAAGCCCGAGCCTGTTTCGATTCCGGACATCAACCTCGTCGAGTCCGGCGAGGTGCTTTCCGAGAGCTATTATTCGATAACTTACCGAGGCGAGAAAATCGGCTTTTCATCGAATATCAAACGCCGTGCGCTCTCGGGCGGATTTATGTTTCAGGGATCGAGTTTCTATAGGCTTCCGGTGGCGGGAGTTCAGCATGAGGTCATCTCGCAGTCTATTCTCAATGTCGATGATTCTCTTCGGACACGAGTGTTGAGTTTCGATTTCTCAGGGGATAATTATTCGACCACTGTCAATGCTGTGGTCGAGGGCTTGAAGCTTAGGATCACCCACGTTTCCGAAAACTCGTCGCACACCGAAGAGTTCGAGCTTTCGCAACCAATTTATTCGATGGCGGTTCTGCCGGAATTGCTTCTGAGAAGGGGATTTCGGCGCGGCGAATTCGAGCTGGCAACCTTCGACCCGATGACCTCGTCCGAACGGAATTACACAGTTAGCGTTATCGGCGAGGACAGACTCGATAGATTCGGCTCAAAAACGGTGCATGTTGTGAAACTCGGGTATGGCCAGCTCAGTTCGAAGCTCTATTTCGACGACGACGGCCTTTTGCTGATGGAGAACACTCCCGAGGGCTTCATGTCCGTGCTCGAAGACAAGAAGACGGCTTTGGCGATGGACATCCGCGACGGCGGAACGAGGGACCTTTTGGAAGATTTCGCTTTGCCCTTGGGGATGGGTGTAATTCATCGACCGAGGGAGGCTGTCGAGCTTGTAATTACGATTGAGAATCTTTCCGCCGGGATTTTCAACCTCGACGATTTCAATCAGAAATGGAACTCGGAAGACCGGACATTGCATATTATGAGCAGTGGTTTTGAAAGTGTTTCAGATGAATATCCGACACAATCTACCGACACGGCGGAAACGCCCGCAATACAATGCAATGACCGCAGAATCATTAATGCCGCGACAAAAATCACCAAAGGTGCAATCAACGACCTCGAAAGATTATCGAAGATTAACGACTATCTTTTTAAGAATATCAAGAAGGATCACACGCTGTCTATTCCCTCGGCGCTGGATGTGCTTCAGCGGATGCGCGGAGACTGTAATGAACACACGATACTTTTTGTTGCGCTTGCAAGATCGCTTCATATCCCGGCGCGGATGAATGTGGGGCTTGTTTATCTCGATGGCTATTTTTACTATCATGCTTGGCCGCAGGCTTTTGCCGAGGGCACATGGCACACCTTCGACCCGACATTTGGGCAATTTCCGGCCGATGCAACGCATATCAAACTCACTTCGGGAAGCCTCGACGAATATTTGGCACTATTGCGGATGGGCGATGCGCGGATGAAACTGGTCTCCGTTAAATATGCCAACGGCGAAGTATTCATGCCCGGAAATACCAATGGGCAGAGCAAAGGACAAGATGGAACCGAATAATCCTATGATTATAATGGACGGCGTGTCGAAAAGTTATATTCAGACACTCGCGGTCGATAATCTGAATCTAACAATTAACAGGGGCGAGTTTTTCGGCTTCCTCGGCCCGAACGGCGCCGGTAAAACCACGACAATTAAAATGATTACCGGCCTGATTAAACCTTCCAAAGGCACAGTAATTGTCGGGGGAAAGAACATTCAGGAGGAACCCGAAGAGGCTAAAAGCATCCTCGGTTATATTCCCGATACGCCATATATTTATGACCGCCTCACTGCACGGGAGTTTCTGCATCTGGTCGGCGGGCTTTATGATATGCCGCGCGAACTTATTGAGAGCCGTATCGATTGGCTTTTCGACCTTTTCGATGTCGGCGCGTGGGGGGATAATTTCGCAGGGGAATATTCGCATGGAATGCGGCAGAAGATTGTCATGGCAAGCGCTCTTTTGCACGACCCTGAGTTGCTCGTAGTCGATGAACCGATGGTGGGGCTCGATCCTCAGTCTCAGAGGCTTGTGAAGGATATTATGCTTGAGCTTGTGAAGCGCGGTAAGACAATTTTTATGAGCACTCATACACTCAGCGACGCCTCCGAGCTTTGCACTCGTATCGGTCTTATCGCAAAAGCGGAATTAATAGATTCCATCGAAGCAACAACGGTGGAACATCTTGAAAAGCGGATTTTGGAGATTACCGGCGGCGAACGGCGGGTATTTTTTCCAGAGGATAAATGATGGAATCAATCGAATTCGAGATCGAGGGCGAGTTCATCGAGTTGTTCAAGCTATTGAAAGCTTCCGGGGTATGCTCCACGGGCGGCGAGGCGAAGATGCATATCGAAGATGGCGAGGTCCGTGTTAACGGTGAAATCGAGACTCGTAAGCGCAGAAAAGTCCATTCCGGCGACGATGTCGAGATTTTCGACACTCACCTGAATGTAATTTAGAATATCACAACACAGCCATCCGTAGCGCGAATGAACCTGTCGTCGGGAAGAGGCTCTTTTTCCTTTTCTTGAGGGACATGAGTTATCACTACTTTGTCGAAGGGGTATTTTCGCACAACCTCGATAATGCTTTCAAATTCGATATGCGCGGTTTCTGTGACGAGAACTTCGCCTCCACCGCAGGCAATTGCGTTTAGGTCGGGGTAATCGAGGATGTCGGAGGTATAAACCAATCGTGTTCCATCATAGCGAATATCCAGACTGAAGGCTTCACCGAGCAGATTCTCATGCTTTGACATGACATCAGAGTGTATTGACATATGCCTATTCGGACGAGCGAGGAGGTCGATTCCACCTATTTGAAAGGTCTCACCGGATTTTATTGGTGATATTTGTAGGTTGAAACCGAGGGTGTCATGGAATAGATAGTGATGATGAAGTGAATACTCGATGAAGCGGGACGTTTCGGAGGGAATGAACAGTTGGAAAGGTCTTTCTCGCCTTAAGAGGTGAAGAGTTTGTATCAGAAACATCAAGCCTCCGGAATGATCCGGGTGCATATGAGTAATTATCAAGGCGTCGAGGGAATTTGGATCGAAATTCTGCTGAATGAGAGCTCGTGTAGCGCCATCGCCGCAATCGATGAGAATGTTGGTATCATCGGCGGAATAGACGATACAGCTCGAGTTTTTTCTCGCCGAAGCGTAACCGGAAGCTGTTCCTGCAAATAATAATGTGGGCATGACATCTCCTTTCTCTTAATGAACAATAGGGATATATGTGAGGTTAGTCAATTCATTTTTTCGTCATTTTTCTCGTTAGAATAGCTTAAGATAGGGCTTTAATGAATATATGCGAAACTTCTTGACTATCGAGGGAATTGTTGTTTCATTACATCTGTATTTGAGATATGGAAGGATGATGACAATCGATAAGAAAGCCAATATTAACAAAAAAGAACCGAAATCGGGCGGGAGAAGCTTGTTCCTTCAGGTTGCGGGAGCTTTCGCAATCCTTTTGAGCGCAATTTTGTTTTTGGGGATTCTCGAAATTCTCTTCCGTTTCGGGCCGGGAAGTTTTTTATCGAAAGCTCTTAGTTGGGCGCTTTTCTTCGGAATTGGGATATTGGTTAGCGAGCTAATCATTGGCCGCGCGAATCTGGTGAAAGAGGAATTGACCGAAAAAAACATTGAAATGAAAGCTTCCCGAGATAATTACAAAGAAATCGCCGAGGAGGTCCCATTCCCCCTGTCGGTGATTTGCGAGGATGGCCGAATTGCTTTTCATAATAGGGCTTTCGAGGCGATTTTCAATTTAGAAGCTTTCGAAACTGAAGTTATTGATTTTTACCAGTTTGTAGATATTTCGGAACGAGCCGATTTTCGAAATGCCTTTATTGAGTGTGTTCGCGGCGGAAAAGCAATCGAAAGAGTCGAAGTGAGCATCTTGCTCGACGGGCAGAAAAGGCTTTTTGAGGCTGTTCTGAAGCCTTTTGGAAAGAGAATTGCCGGCAATTCATGTTGCGAGGTTTTGTTACGCGACATATCGCAGAGAAAAGGATTCATCGAGAAAATGGAAGGACTCGAGAGTTTCAGCAATGAGATTGTTCGACAATCGCCAGTAGGTATCATCGTAATTAGTGAAAAAGGGGATGTTGAATCGGTCAACGATGCCGCGACGAGAATATTAGGGCTGAAAAAGGACGAGCTTATTCAGAAAAATATCTTCGATGAGGATATTCAAGTTCTCGACCAGTTCGAGATTGTGGAGGCTTATGAGAGCAAAAAAGCATTTCAACAATTAAAGGATATTAGCTCTGTCAGATATGTTAATGAAAAAATGAAGGCTTCTTACAGTGTTTTCCCTGTGCTGAACACTCGCAAAGAGTTAGTTCGTGTTGTTTTCATGATTCAAGATATTACCGAAACTATCAGGGCGAAAACCGAGTTAGATTCGCAACGTCAGAGAATGGATATGTTTTTCGATAATGCGGCTGATTGTATCATTATCTCGGACAAAAACGGTGATATTACAATGGCGAACCGCTCTGCCGCGGAATTGACCGGCTATGATATCGATGAACTTGTTGGAATGAAATTCGGGGAGCTTTTCACTGCGGAGGAAAGGGAGATAGCTTATCGGCAGTCGGCGTGGCTCGATAGGAAGAAAAGAATCCAATATGAGTCGATTTTTCTGAATGCCTCCGGAAGGTCTATCGAAGTCGATATCTCAGCCACTAAAATAAGCGATATTTCCGGCGAGATAATTATGAATGTCGTTCGCGATGTTACTGAGCGCAAAGAGCTTATGAACCGCCTTTCTATAACGCAGAAGACGGAGACAATCGGCGAGATGGCTAAAGGGGTAGCTCTCGATTTTAATAATGTTCTGGAAGCGATTCATGGGGCGGCCGAATTGGCTAAAGAAACCTACAATGATGATATAAAAACCCGCTCGTATATCGATGTGATATTGCAATCCGCTGAACGTGGCGCAAACCTCACCAAACATCTACTTAATTATGCGCGTCAGAGTCTCAATGAAAGTGAGCTTCTCGATATGAACGATGTTGCCTCCGAAGCGATATCGCTTCTTGAACAATCATTCGAGAAGAATATCAAAGTAGAGGTAAAGTTAGATCAGAATATAGGTCCGGTCAGCGGTGATAAAGCATTGATAATTCAAGCAATAATCAATCTCGCTTTAAATGCTAAAGATGCAATGCCAGATGGCGGCGAAATAACAATTTCCACAAACCGTTTCGATGCAAGCGAGGATTTCGCACGCGAGCATCCGGGAATCGCGCCGGGGCCATATGTCGAGCTTCTCGTTCAGGACAGCGGAATTGGAATCGAAAAAGAAGTCCTTCCGAAGATATTCGATCCATTCTTCACAACGAAAACCGAAAGCGGGAGCACCGGACTTGGCCTTCCGATGGTTTATAACACCGTTAAATCACATGGCGGGTATATCGATGTTAAAAGTGTTCCTTTTGGAGGAACAGAGGTGAGGATGTTCTTCCCCTCCCCTGTTATTCCCGACGACCTCGAGAAAAGAGTAATCCTTCAGAAACGCCATAACAACGACGTTAAAATCATGATTGTTGACGACGAAGATGTCATTCAAACGGTCATCGAAGGAATACTTAAGCAGTTAGGTTATGAGGTTGTTCGAGCGCAATCCGGCAAAGAGGCTTTGGAGTATCTAACCGACAACGACGGTGAAATCGACCTAATTTTGCTCGATATGATAATGCCCGGCCTATCTGGATGGGATGTATTTAGACGGCTAAAGCAGTTCTGGCCGGAGATTCCGGTTATCGTAGTAACTGGTTATGCTCAGGAAGAGCATCTGCGCTATATGCTCGAAGAGGGTCTTGAAGGACTTATTCATAAACCCTTCAAAGCATCCCTATTATCGGACAAAATCGAGGATGTGCTGTCGAAGAAGAATCAACGGTAGATTCTGTCCGGCTCGTTCCAGAAATAGCGGTATAATCCCCTGTCTGTAGTCATCCAGAGATAATCTCCTTGCAAAAAGAGCTTGTAAACCGCAAATTCAGGGAAATGGAAATCTTTGTCAAGACGAGTGGATATTTTCCTTAACCTATCGTAAACAAAAAGGCCGCGGTCTGTCGCAACCCAGAGATATTTCCGCGTAGGTTCGATATCGAAAATTTCTGCGCTTCCGAAATAGATGGAACTAGGTAAGAACTGCCTTGTTCCGGAATCTTCGAGGATAATAATGGCGTAGGGTGTAGCGAAAACAGCCTCAGAAGACACAAATGGTTTTATAGAGCGGACATCGAGGTCGAGATGACCATCGGGAGGTTTAAGAGGAAGAAAAGAAGTATCGATAAGTTGATATGCGCCGAAATCCCCCACTGCAATAATTTTGCCTAAAGCGTAATCGATGTCCGCGAAGTATCGTAGATCAATTGGAGTGAGATGCCGTAAAGTTTTGGTGCTTAAATCAAGCGAAAAGACGCCGTCGTCGGAGGCTATGTAGAGAGTGCTGTCGTGAATTACAAGAGCGTTAGCGCTGGATAGCGGAACCGACCCCTGAGCGGTAGGGCGTTGCCAGTGGCTATGTCGAAAATCGAACAACGCTAATCCTCGTGGTGTAGCGATATATAACTCGTCGCCATACTTTGCAAAGTCAAGAACTGGACCGTAACTTGGGAAGGCGGCGGAGCGGTCGCCGGTTATCCACTCGAAATTGGTCATGTTATCAGTAGCAATAGAAAAGGCGCAAAACTCGATATCGGAGCATCCGCCGAAGAAAATAGAATCGCCGGCAACGAAAACAGCATCAGAATTATCGCAACAGGGTCCATAATTGAGAGGTTCTGCTAATTTCATCCGCAAATCGGCACGAAAAATTCCGAGACCATCAGTGGAGAAATAGAGATAGAAACTGCCGTCGGAAACACAATCGGTTATGCGATAGAAAAATAAATCCGGGCCAAGAATTGAATCTGAGTTCTCCCAGAATAGACGAAAGGGTAATGACACTCCGAGGTTGTAAGGATCGCAAATACGAACATTCGGTGGAAGCCTAAGAATTGTATCCACCGGTTGAAATTGAATATCGAAAATATCCCTTTCGCGCCGCAAAAAATTACCCGATGACGAGACAACATAGATGTAGTCACCCATGCGCTGTATTCTGCGGACAGTTCCGGGGACATTAAAGGTTTCCCATTTGGAAAGGTCGATGAAGTCCTGAAAACGCTCGAAGCGTAGAACACCGCCGTCCACTCCGGCGTAGAAGTATTGATCGGAAATTTCGAGGGCAGTAACACTACGAAGGGATAGAATCGGCTGGATGTCGTCCGGTTCAATTAGCCGCCTCGCGAAAGGCGTTGATATTATAAGCACAAGAATTGCTATTCTTAGCTTCATGGCGATCTTTTTTGAAGCTTCGCTATGACTTTGCGCATATCCTCGGGCAAGGGTGCTTCAATTTCGATTGTTTCCGCCGTAATCGGGTGGTGGAAAACGAGACGCCCAGAGTGCAAAGCCTGTCTCTGTATAATCTTTAGCAGTTCTTCGGCCAATGGTCTTTTCTCTGCGATTATCCCTCCAAGACGTTCTTCACGACCACCGTAATCGGGGTCGCCGAAGACAGGATGGCCGATGTATTGAGCGTGAACCCTGATTTGGTGGGTTCTGCCTGTATGTAGTCGAAATCTAACCAAAGAAAGCAATGAATAATCGAGTTCTACGCAATAGTCGGTTTGTGCAGATTTACCGGATTTGACGACAGCCATCTTTTTGTGGTCTTTTGGATTATGGCCTATATACCCATCTATGCACCCGGATTCCTGCGGCATATGCCCCCAGACTAAAGCAATATACTCTCTTTTAATTTTTCGAGCAGAAAGATCTCGTGCAAGTTTTGAATGCGCGACATCGCTTTTTGCGACTATCATAAGTCCGCTTGTGTCTCTATCGAGGCGATGGATGATTCCGGGGCGAGTTTGGCCGCCTATCGCTGAAAGGTCGGAGGTGTGCGATAAAAGGGCATGGACGAGTGTTCCGGAAAAGTGACCTCTGGCTGGATGGACGACCATTCCGGGTGGTTTGTTAACCACGAGGAGATGCTCGTCTTCGAAAGGTATATTCAGCGGGATGTTTTCCGGTTTGAGAAGAAGAGGTTCTGCTTCGGGGATACGGACGATTATTTCTTCGTCGCCTAAAAGGACGAAGGCGGGTTTTACGCCTTTACCGGGGATCTCGATATTCTTATCGCGAATCAATTTCTGAATTTGATTACGACTCAGCCCCATCCCCGCTGTTACCAGATAAGTATCCAGCCTCGTGGGGGTTATCTCCGGCGGCACTTTTAGCTTTTCTACTCTCTCGCTCACTTTTTGAACCTGCGAAGATTAGTATTATCAATCCAACCACTATTGCCGAATCGGCGATATTGAATGTTGGCCATCTTTTCGAGCCAAATCCCATATCGATCCAGTCTATCACCTCTCCGAACCGGAAGCGATCGATCAGATTGCCCACCGCGCCGGAAAGAATCGAAAAAAGTGATAACTGCATTGCGCGGTTGCGCTCTTTCGAGAACACAATGTAAAGAACAACGAGTGTCGCCGCTATCGATCCCACGACGAGATAAAAATTCGCGCCCCCGAATTTTGTGCTGAATGCTCCGCCTGGGTTTCTGACATACGAAATCCGCAGAAATTGACCAATTACCGGAATCCCCTCATAAAGGCGAAAATTCTGCATCACGAGGATTTTAGATATCTGATCGAGAGCAATCAGAAAAATTGCGAGGGGAATACCTAAAATGGGAAATCTCGGTTTGTCTTTCATGATGCCTCTCGCGCTGAATCCTCAAAGGTCAGTTGCGGTTCGCTAATGCCGTGGATTACATCAGCATCAATCACACATTTGATAAGTCCCTTATGCGAAGGCATCTCGAACATGATTCGTGTCATTGCGGATTCGAAAATATTCCGAAGAGCTCGCGCACCGGTGTTTCGAGTATGAGCCTCTTCGACAACTGCGCGAAGTGCTTCGTCGGTGAAGACCAGTTCGACACCGTCCATTTCAAAGAGCTTAGAGTATTGTTTTACGAGGGCGTTTTTCGGCTCGGTGATAATACGTCGAATCTCATCCGGTTTTAATTCATCGAGGGAAACTGTTATCGGAAGTCTTCCGACAAGCTCTGGAATTAGGCCGAAATGGACGAGATCCTCGGGTGTAACTTTCGCAAGAAGTTCGCCAACAGATAGCTTGGAAGCATCGGTTATTTCGGCGTCGAAGCCAATAATCTTCGAGTCGATTCGGCGGGCGATAATTCTTTCGAGGCTGTTAAAAGCACCACCGCAAATGAAAAGGATATCCGAGGTATCGACCTTAACAAGGCGCTGTTCGGGATGTTTCCTTCCACCCTGCGGAGGGACGCTGGAAACTGTGCCTTCGAGTATTTTAAGAAGCGCTTGCTGAACTCCCTCACCGGAAACATCGCGAGTGATGCTTGGATTGCCGCCCTCTTTGCGTCCGATTTTGTCTATTTCGTCGATATAGACAATTCCGACCCGAGCTTTTGCGACATTGTAATCTGCGGCTTGAAGAAGCTGGACGATGATATTCTCGACATCCTCGCCAACATAACCTGCCTCGGTTAGCACTGTGGCGTCCGCAATCGCAAAGGGAACTGATAGCATTCTTGCGAGGGTTCTCGCCAAAAGGGTTTTGCCTGTGCCTGTCGGTCCGAGAAGGAGGATATTTGATTTCTCGAGTTCGACATCCTCTTCATCGGCTTGCTTTTTAGCGCGATGGAGTATTCTTTTATAGTGATTATAAACTGCAACAGAGATTGACATTTTCGCTCGATCCTGACCGATTACATACTGATCGAGGAATTCCTTGATTTCACGCGGAGTGGGGAAGTTCTCCTCTGTCCATGGGATCACAGAGGTTTCATTCTTATGACGGACTATTTCATGGGCTGTTTCAATGCATTTATCGCAAATCGTTTCGCCCTTGGGGCCCGAAAAGAGGTGTTCGACAGATTCCTCTCCTCTTCCGCAAAAACTGCAATGCTTATTAGTTTCAGGCATATTTACATTTCTGTTTTCGAGCCTTTATCGCGTGAGAAAACCCTGTCTATGATTCCGTAATCATGGGCTTCCGAAGCTGACATAAAATAATTGCGCTCGGTATCTTTCGAGATTTTTTGAACAGTTTGCCCTGTATGTTGATGAAGAATCTCTATTAAACGCTTTTTTGCTTTACGAAATTCTTCGGTCTGTATTTCGATGTCTGTAACTTGGCCTTCGACCCCCCCCCACGGTTGATGAATCATAATTCTGCTGTTCGGCAAGGCGGAACGTTTGCCCGGTTCGCCACCGGCGAGAAGAATCGCGCCCATACTTGCCGCCTGTCCAATAACCGTGGTTGCAACCGGCGATTTAATGAACTGCATCGTATCGTAGATTGCAAGACCGCTGGTAACAATCCCACCAGGACTATTGATATAAAGGTGAATGTCCTTTTCTTTGTCCTCGGCGTCCAAGAATAGAAGTTGTGCAATGATTAGGTTCGCAATGTCATCGTTTATGGGAGTTCCAAGAAAGACTATTCTGTCTTTGAGTAGTCTGCTGAAGATGTCATATGCTCTTTCGCCGCGGCCTGTCTGTTCGACAACGAAGGGAACAAGCTGGTCGTATTCTCTGTTGTTAGACATCACTTCCCCTTTTCTTCGATTATTGTTGAATTTTCGATAACGATATCCATGGCTTTTTTCGCTTTCAAATCGGATTCTACTGAATCGAGATCGCCCTCTTTGCGGAGGTAGCGATAATAGGCTTCCGGATCTATGTTGTTCGCTCTGGCTATCATCGCAACACGATCTTTTATCTCGTCGCGCGAAACCTCTATTTTCTCGATTGCGGCGATTTCATCGAGAATATAGCCTATTGAAAAATCGCGGATTATTTTCGGTTCGAGCTTTTCTCGAATCTCTTTAAGCTGTGGTTCTTCGAGTTTGGATACATCCCAATATCTTCCGATAGAATCATCCACCGCAAGTTGAATAACTATGGGGGAATGTTCTATGGGATTTGCTTTGATAAGCTCGTCACGGGCGAGATCACGCAAAGTGTCTTCGGCGAGTTGATTTTTAGATTCCTGAATATCCTCTGCTATTTTACCTCTGAGATCATCGATACTTTTCACATCCTCACCGAATTGGAGTAAGAATTCATCGTCTATCTCGGCTGGGACAAGCTCTTTGAGTTCGATTATTTCGACTTCGGCATCGTAGATTCTTCCCGCGAGTTCTCTGTCCGGCCAATCCTCCGGGAATTCGAAATGTCCTTCGACCTTATCAGCGGCATTTTTGCCGATTAGAACGACTGTCGCCGATTCGTCCAGTTTGAATACTCTCTTAGTAGGTTTTTCATCTTCTAACGGCCTGAAATCGACCAAAACAAGGTCGTCGGATTTTGCGGTTCTGCCCTCGACCGGCTTTAGCATGCCCGACCTGTTACGTAATTCTTGAACTGTTTCGTCTATCTCGGATTCAGAAACCGTCTCGACAATTTTGCGAAGCTCGAAAGACTTGTATTGCTTAAGCTCGAAATCCGGTTTGACCTCAACTTTGAGTGTGAACAGGAAATCCTGACCGAGTTCGATATTCGCCTCTTCCTCCATTCGTGGGGGAACGATCGGATGTATGTTGTGCTCTTCGAGAGCTTCTGCGTAGGCGTCTTTGATAAGGTCTTCGGCGATATCTGATTTGACAGCTTCGCCGTAGTTCTTGATGATAATCCCCTTGGGGACCTTGCCTTTGCGAAACCCCGGTATATGCGCCTGCGCGATTAGTTCGTCGATTGTAGTTTCGTATTTTTCGCGCACCTCGTCGGCGGTATAGGATATCTGAATCTCCCTCGAATATGGCTTTGGGGAGCTAACGACGATATTCATATCTTCTCCTTGGTCAACATTACGAAGCCTAAGCTTCGGTAAACATTTTAAGAAAATACGAATAAGTAACGATGGGTCAAGGATTAATTTCTCCGAGGACTCTGCATAACAAAAAAATGCGAGCGGGGGGATTTGAACCCCCACGGATTGCTCCACTGGATCCTAAGTCCAGCGCGTCTGCCAGTTCCGCCACGCTCGCGGTGATGTATCGAGCTGTTTTCGAGATAAAACCCCAATTGAGTTATCAGGCTCGATTTCAGGAGATGAAATTAATAATGACGCCTTGCGAAGTCAAGCCATAAATCGGCCTTACCTTTCAATTCTTATACTTATTATCCAGAAAATCTTTTCTTGGCAATCTGGAATTCCGACCTTTGACTTCCTTCTGACTAACCCATTCTGAAACAGCGTCCAAGTTAAACCTAACAAGCCTTCCCAGTTTAATATGTGGGACATAACCCTCCGAAACCCAACCATAAATGGTCGCGACCTTGACTCCCAAAACTTCCGAAATTTCCTTGACATTCATCAGTCCCTTTGATTTCATAAAATCACCTCCTTTATCGTTGTCTCTCGATTTTCTCTTCCTCTTGTCCCTTTCTTCCCTTGCCATCTTGAACCTCCTGTTCTCTTTTTAACAAAACCTAGTCCGTCTATATATAGTAAAAAAATAAACGAAATTTATACTTCCTGTAGTGCCCCACAAAAGTCAAGGGTAAATTAAGAGAGTTTTTGTTGACATTGGTTGATTTGTGTTTTCCTTTGGGAAACTCAAGGTATTGCCTTTTATTGATACAGCGATAAGTGTTTCAATGTTGAGTGTGGACCGACTATCTTTTTCGATCCCCAATCGAGAACCACCTGCAAATATAGCCTTCCAGAGCCTTTCACCTTGATTTTGGTCATATCTACGCTTAGGCGCGGTTTAGAAGGCATAGGCGTCCTGCAGGCCTTGAGTATCCGGTTCTTCTTCACCAGTAGATCGTTCTCGCTTATAAGTCTATAGATACGCTTTTGATAACAGGAACCTCCTCACGGTAGCGAAGGTATGACCAGACTCGCCGGTAGCCCCAGAAAGGGTGTTCCGCCTTGATTTCACGGATACGCTCTAAGAGAAGTTCATTCAAGTCGCTCATCGTTCGATTCCGTTTCAATAATCGCTTTTTTT
>Ga0334888_1002978_pt1 | contig 17436 bp, 14 predicted proteins | sample GraSluR1_MG_FD_207227 | JGI IMG/M metagenome (GOLD analysis project Ga0334888, IMG submission 207227) | Sludge microbial communities from methane-producing bioreactor in Wageningen University, Netherlands - Granular Sludge_3_08-R1 | ecosystem: Engineered > Bioreactor > Anaerobic > Unclassified ...
TCACAATGAGTGGTGGGGCCTGACCGAAGATTTGTGCTGCGAGGGCATGCGTGCCGCGCGGAGCAAGTACCTGGTGGGCATCCCGGATCTGGTGGAGAATGTGGATGTGTTGGCTTCCTTGCGCGATACGCAGACCCTGATGGTTGACATGATCGAACGTCCGCAATGGGTGTATGACAGGGTGATGGAGATCAACCAGGTGTGGTTTGAGGTCTATCACCGTATATATGAGATGGTAAAGGATGAAGAAGGCGGCAGCTGCTGGGGGGCGTTCGGCATCTGGTCGCCGGGCAAGACCGCCAAGCTGCAATGTGACGCTGCTGCCATGTTCTCACCGCACATGTTCAGGAAGTTCGTGGTTGACGGGCTGCGTGAGCAATGCCAATGGCTGGATACCTCCCTGTTCCATCTGGACGGTCCGGAGTGTATCTGCCAGCTGGACAATTTGCTGGATATCGAAGAACTTGACGCCATCGAATGGACGCCCGGTGCGGCGCACCCCGGCGGTGCAGATAAACGGTGGCATGATTTGTATCGCAGGATTCTGGACGCTGGTAAATCCGTGCAGGCGGTTGGTGTGGAACCCGAAGAGATCGTTCCGTTGTTGGATATCTTCGGCGGTGCCGGCATGCACATCCTTTCATACTGCCGCTCGATGCAGCAGTATGAACAATTGGCGAAAGATTTGGAACCATATTACGCCTGACAGCCTGACTTGACGGAATCGGTGGATTGTGTACACTTAAGGTGTATGACCGTTTGCCCTGCGCTGAGGGGGCAGATGTTGCATGAACCCAAATCACCAATTTATAGGAGACCAAATGTCTGAAACAACCAATGCTTTTGAGATGGCGCAACAGCAATTCGACCATGTCGCCAGATTGCTCAACCTTGACCCGCAAGTGGCGGAAATGCTGCGCTGGCCGCTGCGCGAATACCATTTTCGTATTCCGGTGCGCATGGACAACGGCAGTATCAAAGTGTTTGAAGGTTTTCGTGTGCAGCACAACGATGCCCGCGGACCCAGTAAAGGAGGCATTCGTTTCCATCCCTCTGAAACCATTGACACCGTCAGGGCGCTGGCAACCTGGATGACGTGGAAATGCGCCGTGGTTGATATCCCGTTGGGCGGCGGCAAAGGCGGTGTGATCATTGACCCCGCCACGCTTTCGACCAGCGAGAAAGAACGCCTCGTGCGCGGTTATGTGCAGCAGATCGGGCGCAACATTGGCCCGCGCCAGGACATTCCAGCGCCGGATGTGGGTACCACACCCCAGATGATGGGGTGGATGATGGATGAATATTCTAAATTGACGGGGGCTTATACGCCGGGTGTGATCACTGGAAAACCGGTAGGCGGCGGCGGTTCATTGGGTCGCACTGAAGCCACCGGCTTTGGCGTGATCCATACCGTGAGAGAAGCCATTGCCCGCCTTGGGCTGGAGCCGTCACAAACCACAGCCGCTATCCAGGGCTTTGGTAATGTAGCGCAATATGCTGCCTTCGGTTTCATCGAAATGATCGGCGGCAAGGTGGTGTGCGTCTCTTACTGGGATCGCACGGATCAGAAATCCTATACGGTTGCCAAAGATGACGGCATTGACCCTCATTTCTTGAAAAAGATCACCGATCAATATGGCAGCATTGACAAAGCGATAGCGGTTGAGAAAGGCTACCAGATCGAAGAGGCTGATGCGTGGATCGCCAAAGATGTCGACATTTTGATCCCGGCGGCTCTGGAAGGGCAGATCAACGCCGAGACCGTGCAGCTAATCTCCCCGCAGGTGAAAATCGTGGCGGAAGGCGCCAATGGCCCCACCACCCCAGAAGCGGATGCTGTTTTGCTTGAAAAAGGTGTGTTCGTCATTCCTGATTTTCTGTGCAATGCGGGTGGGGTGACGGTGTCTTATTTCGAGGGTGTCCAGAACGACATGAACTTCTACTGGACCAAAGAGGAGGTGTTGGACAAACTGGACAAACGCATGACCGAGGCATTTGCAGCGGTGTATGAGATGTCACAGGCACAGGATGTTTCTATGCGCGACGCCGCCTACATGGTGGCGATTGATCGTGTGGTCAAAGCCATGGAATTACGGGGCTGGATTTAATTTTCACCGGCATTGACGATAAGCATGGGGCTGTCATAAAAAAAGCCAAGCTATTTGATCAAAAAAAGCAAAGCAAGTGGATAGTGATGTTCTGTAGTGGCGGTAGATCTACCGCCACTACAATGTACGAAGAAATTGTTCTCCGTTAACATGATCACAGAGATACGGATTTTATAACGAAGTGGATAGACAAGAAGGCGAAGTGTTTGTCAACGGAGGCAATATGCGGTCATTGACGGTTGCGGAAGCTGAACAGTATTATACCGGGAAGGACGCGGCGCATGGTTTCGGCCATGTGCTGCGAGTGTATCACCTGTGCCAGGAAATTGGACAAACAGAAGGCGCGGATTGGTGTATTCTACGGCTGGCGGCATTGCTGCATGATGTGGAAAACGGTCTGGGTGGCAGTGTAAAAAGGGAGCAACATCATTTATTATCAGCGGAATTTGCAGGGGCGTTGTTAGTCCAGCATGGTTGGGCAGCGCCTGACATAGAGGCTGTGCAGCACTGCATTCGCACCCACCGTTACCGCGATGCAGAAGAATCACCCCTGACCGTTGAGGCGAAGGTATTGTTCGATGCCGACAAATTGGATTCAATTGGCGCCATCGGGGTCGCACGCGCGATCGCGGTCAGCGTCGAACGAGGGCTGCCGTTTTACGAAGAACCTTCTGAACAATTTCTATGCACGGGTAAGCTGGCGAAAGGTGAGAGACACAGCGCCTATCATGAATACTGCTTCAAATTGTGCCATGTGCATGAGCGATTGTTCACGGATACTGCCAGGCGGATGGCACAACCGCGCCAGGCAACCATGCAAGATTTCTTCGAACAATTAAAGCGGGAACACCTGCAGGACAACCGGTCACCCTAAAAATTTGTTAATTCTACACGACCTTAAAAAGGGTATACTTGATGTAGTTAATGGGCAAATGTTGCCTATATGTACTGACCACAGACCTATGGATAAAAAACTCGGCCCGATATTGATCGTTGAAGATTTGAAGAATATCCGCGAAATGCTGGAAATTACCCTGCGTTTCCGTGGGTATGATGTTGTGACCGCCAGCAATGGCCGCGAGGCGCTGCAACTGGTGGCGCAAACCAGACCGTGTCTGCTCATCACAGATATTCTCATGCCCACCATGGATGGATTTACCCTTGTTCACAATTTGCGGCATTTGCCCAACTTGCGCGATCTACCGGTGATATTCCTTTCGGCGACCTATACCAAAGCAGAAGACATGGACTTTGCCCAGAAACTGGGGGCGGAGAAATTCCTAAAGAAGCCCTACAATGTTGACGATCTGATGATGGCAGTAGACAAAGCGCTCAATGACCACTACAGCCAACCCGGCGGTTTAGAGGGGGCAGAGTTCAGTGCACGGCACCGTGAACGGCTGCAGCAAAAACTGACCTATAAAAATGACCTGATCAACCGCATGGAGAAATTGCTGCAAAACCTGCCAACAGATCAGCGCAAGCAATTTGAGTTGTTGCTGACAGCTGAAAGAATCGAGCGTGACATTGTGGCAGAGGCATTGGGAGATTCAAACCAGGTGCTGCCCAGCAACATGAGCGCGTGACAGGTTTGCAGTATAATCAAGACCGAATGATTAGGCAGCGGTGTGAAAACCGCTGTTTTTATGAACAAAGGATGGCAGCATGGAATTGACTTTGCCGTTGGTAGAACGGTGGGCGCGGCAGGCGGGTGAGATCCTGCGGACGGGGTTTGGCAAGCGCCACACGATCGATTATAAAAGCGATTATGATCTGGTCACCGAGATCGACCGGCAATCTGAGGATTTCCTTTTCTCTCAAATCCGGCAGCATTTTCCAACCCATGCCACCATAGGCGAGGAAAATGGGGAACAATCCGGCAACCTTGATGCCCGCTGGTACATAGACCCGGTGGATGGCACCACCAATTACGCGCATGGCTTTCCTTATTTTTGCGTATCATTGGCTTTCGTTGATGAATGGGGTTCACGCCTGGGTGTGATCTATGACCCCATCCATGACGAATGTTTTTCTGCAGAGAGGGGTGGAGGGGCGTTCTTGAATGGTGAACGCATCAGCGTAAGCCCTACGAACGATATGCAGCAGGCTTTGATGGTGACAGGTTTTTCACACAATCAGGCTGATATGTTGGATCGCAACCTGCGCTTGTTTGCCGAGTTGAACATGGCAACCCAGGCAATGCGCCGGTTTGGATCCGCGGCGCTCAATATGGCTAACGTAGCGGCTGGGCGGTTGGATGGGTATTACGAACTGGCGGTCAAACCATGGGATATCGCTGCTGGTGCGTTGATCGTGCGGGAAGCCGGCGGAATGGTCAGCCGTGTCAATGGCGAAGGCGATCTGTTGACCATGCCCTGTAACGTGGCGGTGACAAACCCGCACCTGCATGACGCACTATTGGCAATGGTGCGCGAGGATTAATCGGTCTCAGGCGACCTCAACCAGCACCAGATCAATATCATCCTTAAGGCGGTCAAGTTCTTTGGTGATCATTTGCTGTTGCTCAGTGGAAAACTGCACGGTGACAATGCGCACATCGAAACTGCCGTCGGGATAGGTATTATTAACCACCCGCAGGATGTTGGTGCCCGACTCCCAAATGATGCTGGAAAGAAGCAGCAGGATGCCGGGTTTGTTGGCTTGCGACGGGCCGTGTAAATAAATGGTGCTCCATCCAAGCGCCTGACGGGAGATGTTGACCTCATCCAGCTTTTCCTGCACATCATCCAGCATGATAGCGCCGCCGCCGACCCCGATATAGAGGTCTTCGAGGTTGGGGCTTGCCAGCAAGCCCAACAATCGCTCCATTCGCTCCGGTTCAAGCGCCTGCACATCGTACAGGTCAACGATACCGCGCTCGAACAGAATCGGACGGATCATTTCGCGTCCTTGTTCGGCTTCGCGTTGTAATGCCTGGTTGATTAAAACCTCCCGCACCAGTTGGGCGGTGGGGCGTGAACTGAAAGTGAGCCAGCTTTCGTTGGGTTCCAGCCGCTGCTCGCCTGTGGTGACTTCGATGACATCACCGGATTGGACACGGTCAGATAGCAGAGCTAACTTGCCATTCACTTCAACTGTGGTGACCTTATCGAGGAAGTAGTCCTGCTGAATGCTGGCGACAGCGTCCAGTACAGAAGCACCTTCTTCCAGGAAGCGTAACCCCCCGGTGGGGGTCAGGATGGTGATGGGTTGATACTGATTGATAGGGCGGTCGTGCTGCATGTTATAGATGATGCCCCACATATTTTCGCCTTCCATGGCGCGGGTGGCGATGGCAACCTCGATGGCGCCGTAAGATTCAAACCAGCCGGTGACTTGCAGCGCCTGGTAGCCATTCTGCGGAATGGCAATGTAATCATCAAAACCGGTCTGCACCAGATAAGAACCCAGGTAGCGGTTCACGCCTGCCAGCAGGCGGTAACAGTCGCGGTCGTCTTCGGTATCCAGGACCATGCGAAAACTGACCAGGTCATTGACAATGCTGAAGTTATCGAGGGATCCGCGGCGTTCATGGGCTTTGGTTTTCAGTTTCATCCAGGTCTGCCAGTAACCGTTGGCGGTGATGTTGATTTCTCCTTGGAGGCCTTCCTGCTCCATCACCGTGGTCAACTGGCGCTTGATTGAGTTGAGGAAATCAGCATGGAAGCGGGGATCGTTGTCAATGCGTTCTTTGACATGCGCATAGGTAGATGGCTGGTAGAAGGGGAATGCGATATCTTCAAGCCAGCAGCGCCAGCGGTGGCAGTTTAAGATGCCTGCCAAACGGCCATAAGCGCGGATGGCTTCCTCGGCTTTGGCGGCCTGCCGCTCTTCCGGCATATGTTCAAGGGTGAGGATATTGTGCGAGCGGTCAGCCAGCTTGATGATGAAAACAGCCGGGTCGCGGTAAGAGGCGATCTTGCGCAAGGTCTCAATCTCTTTAGAGCGTCCGCCGCGCGATGTGATCAATTTGGTGGTGCCATCCACCAGACGGGCAATATTTTCGCCTAACGGACCGGGAAATTGGGTACGTATATCATCCAGAGTGACATTCTGGTCTTCCACACTGTCATGCAGCAAAGCAGCGATGGTCCAGGCTTCGTTGTGTGCCAGTTGATCGACCAGCGCGCCTACCCAGCCGCAATGGGTTTCAAAATAAGGAGCGCCATTTAACCGTTCCTGTCCGGCATGGATAACCTGGCCCCACTGGTAGGCGTGTTGAATGGCTTCCGTGCGAGCTGTAAAGTGCTCCAGTTGGAATTCCTTCACCAGGTCGTAGCGGATGGTGCGGTTATATCCGGCGGTGTCGTTCACAGTTTCTTCTTACTCCCACTCGATCGTGCCGGGTGGCTTGCTGGTGATATCATATACCACACGGTTGATGCCGCGCACTGTATTGACAATGCGGTTGGCGACCATTGCCAGAAAGTCATGCGGAAGATCGACCCAATCAGCGGTCATGAAATCATCGGTCTGGACGGCGCGCAGGGCTAACACTTCTTCATAGGTGCGCTCATCACCCATCACCCCGACGGATTTCACCGGCAACAGAACAGCAAACGCCTGTGCCACACCATCTTCGGTTTTGTTTTTCATCAAACCATGTTCTGCAAGGGCACTGGTGAAGATGTGATCTGCCGCTCGCAGTACATCCAGCCGTTGTTTGGTAATCTCGCCCAGGCAGCGCACTGCCAGGCCTGGGCCGGGAAATGGCTGGCGCCAGACCAGCTCAGGCGGCAACCCCAGGGCTTCAGCGACCGCGCGCACCTCGTCTTTGAACAGATAGCGCAGCGGTTCGACCAGCTTGAATTGCATATCTTCCGGCAATCCGCCGACATTGTGGTGTGATTTGATACGGGCAGCCTGCTGCCGATCAGGGGCAGCGGATTCGACCACATCAGGGTAAATGGTGCCCTGCACCAGAAATTCAGGGTTGCCGAGGGTACGGGCGTGAAATTCGAACAGGCGGATAAAGGTTTCACCGATGACACGCCGCTTGGCTTCCGGCTCGGTCACACCGCGCAGCAAGGTTAGGAATGCTTCTTCACTGTCTTCAACAAACAAATCAATGCCCATATTCTGACGAAAGGCAGTTTCTACCAGCTGGCGTTCGTTGTGACGGAGCATGCCGGTGTCCACAAAAATGGCGCTGAGCTGGCTGCCGACCGCGCGATGCACCAGAGCGGTGGCAACTGAGGAATCGACCCCGCCGGAGACAGCCGAGAGAACTTTGGCGCTGCCGACTTGTTCACGGATGCGCTCAACTGCCTGCTCGATGATGGATTGTGCTGTCCAGGTGGGAGATACCTGACAGACTTCAGTCACAAAGGCATGTATAAAAGCTCTCCCGTTTTCGGTATGGTTGACTTCGGGATGAAATTGCACGCCAAAGTAGGGTTTATGTTGGTGACGGATGAAGGCATAGGGGCTGTTGGCAGAATGGCCTAAGGTGACAAAATCGGGCGGCAGTTGCTCCACCCGGTCGCCATGCGACATCCAGACCTTTTGATTGCTTGACGGAAATAACGGGTTTACCGTATCAATAGTTACCTCAGCAGAGCCGTATTCACGTTCTGTGCCGGGCGCAACGATCCCGCCGAAATGGCGGGTCAACAGCTGCATGCCGTAGCAAATGCCCAAAACGGGCAGGCTGCTGTCAAGCACATAGGCAGGCAGTGTCGGGGCATCCGGGGAATAGACAGAATTGGGCCCGCCAGACAGGATGAATCCTTTGGGTTTTAATGCCATAATCTGTTCCACTGGCGCGTTCCAGGGGAACAATTCGCAATATACATGTGCTTCACGTACACGGCGGGCGATCACCTGCGAGTATTGTGAACCATAATCAAGAATGGCGATGGTGTTGTCGTCGGTCATTGATCAGGCGATCCGAAAGTGATGGTGTCATCATCCATGTTGGTGATGCAGGCCAAAGATTCGATCTGCAGGCCCGGCCGAGAGAGCATGGCGCGTCCGCCTTCAAACAGCTTTTCCACCAGCGCGCCGATACCAACCAGTTCAGCACCTGCCACCTCTACCAGCCTCACCAGGCCGGCGATGGTGGCGCCGGAAGCGAGGAAATCATCGATGATCAAAATGCGTTCGCCGCCTTTGAGATAGTCAGGTGAAACGATCAATTCCACCATGCGCCCTTTGGTGTGCGAAGGTGCCAGGGTGAGAAAGACCTGATCGGGCATGGTGATGGGTTTGTGTTTGCGGGCGTAAACCACGGGCAGTTGCATGTATTTTCCGGTCATCAATGCCGGCCCGATGCCGGAGATTTCCGCCGTAAGGATGCGGGTGGCGCCGCAATCTTTGAACCTGCGCGCCAATTCTTCTCCACAGGCGTCCATCAGCATGGGGTCCACCTGGTGGTTGATGAAGCCATCCACCTTCAGGATGCCGTTGCCCAGGTTTTGCCCTGATTCCTTAATGCGTTTGATTAATAATTCCATGTTGCTTTCCTATCCTCTAATGATTGTCTACAAATAATAGCTGCTTAGTTTTTATTGTAACCAGAACTGGCCTGGTTGAATCACACAACTTATTAATCTTGCTGTTAAATTTCCACTTTTTGCGCAATGACGCTGATGATCTCTGAGGTTTCTGAAAAGGGGGTGCCGGTGAAGTCTTGTTGATACGCCAATATCTTGAAATGATGACGCTCCAACAAACTGGTGATCTGTTCGAGGGTGTAATAGCGCTCCCAGAAGTTTACTACCTGACAGGTCCCGCGGTAGTCCAAAAGGGTGTACTGGGTGAGGCAGATAAATGCCTCCGGATAGTGAATCTGGTTAACCAGTTCGATGTGGGGTATAGGCAGGAAAAAGCCATCTTTGGGATAAATGGCCCAGTCTTTGAAACTGCTGGTCATAGGGGCATACTGATCAGTCCACACATCGAAGAGGAACACACCGCCAGGTTTGAGGGCCGTATGGATTTTATTCAACATAAGCGAGCGATCTTCATCAGAGAATACGCCGAAGTCGCAATAGATCATCATGGCGACATGAAAATCATTCTGGTAATCGATGGTGGTGTAATCCTGGTAAATGTATTCGACAAGCATATTGTGGGCGATGGCCTGTTCTTGGGCATATTCAATCGAACGGCGGGAGTAGTCGATACCGGTCACCTGAATGCCCCGCTGGGCAAAGCGGTTGGTATAGAGGCCTGGCCCGCAGCCCAGATCAATCAAGCGGTGACGGTCTGTTAGCTGTAATTTTTCGGTGATCCAATCCACGCATTTCTCAATTGTCTCGGGACGGCGGCTGGCGCGATCATTATTGGGGTCAAGATGCGCCTCCAATAATTTCTGTGAGATGTGGGCGTTGTCCCAGAATTCTTTTTGGCTCTTCTGCCGTTCAAAGAAAGTGGTCGGGGTGGACAACTTGGTGACTGTGGAGAAATCGATGAAGCTTGGTTTTTCGCGATACATGTGGTTCCTTTACAACAAAGCGCTGGTAGAAAAACACCCTTCACACAATAGTGTAAAGGGTGGTGGTCAGAGATTGAAGCGGATATGGAGAATGTCGCCCTCCTGAACCAGATAATTCTTACCTTCTAATCGGAGCTTGCCCTGGCTGCGGGCTTCTGCCATCGAGCCACAGGTGATCAGGTCTTCATAGGTAATAGTTTCTGCGCGGATGAAGCCTTTTTCCAGGTCGGAGTGGATCACCCCGGCAGCCTGGGGAGCAGTAGCGCCTGTGCGCACTGTCCAGGCGCGCACTTCATCTTCGCCGACGGTGAAAAATGACTGCAAACCCAACAGATCGTAAGAAAGGCGGATCATGCGGTTGAGGCTGGGTTCCTGAATGCCATATTCCTCAAGAAACATAGCAGCTTCTTCTGCGGGCAGTTGGGCAATGTCCATCTCCAGTTTGCCTTGCAGTGAGACCTGCGCCAGGTTTTGCGGGTGGGTGGGTTCAAAGGCGGGCGCTGCCTGCCCTTCGTGCAGGTTGAAGACCACCAGCATCGGCTTAAGGCTCAAAAAACCAAAGCCTGAAAGCACGCGGTTTTCTTCATCGCTGAACTCAAGCGCGCGCAAGGGTGTTTCGTTCTCAAGAGCTTCCTGTAATCGTTCAAACAGGGTGATCTCACGCTGGATGATTGATTTGTCACGCCCGCCGCCTTTGCGGTGTTCATCTTTAAGGCGCTCCAACTTGCGCTCTATGGCGATGAGATCATTGAGAATGAATTCGGATTGCATGATGCTGATGTCACGCAGCGGGTCGATGGTGTCGTTGGGGTGAATGACCATGTCATTTTCGAAGGCTCGTATCACCAAAATGAAGCCTTCCATCTGCTGGAGATGGTTCAACAACTGCCCGCTGATGCCCTTTTCTGCAGAAGATGAGCCATCCAGTCCGGCGATATCGGCATAGGTGACCTTGGCATAGATGGTTTTTCGTGGTTTGAACATGGCTGATAGCCGGTCTACGCGTTCATCCGGCACGTCAACAACGGCGGTGTGTACTTCCATACGACTGCTACCGGCGCCGGTGGGCACAGAGCCGCCGGTCAGGGCGTTGAAGAGAGTTGTTTTTCCTGATTGTGGGAGACCGATAATTCCAAGTTGCATGGGGGTTTAACCTTGACCCTTCTGTTAAGATTCGTTATACTGTTGTCTACCAGAAAGCCGAAGTGGCGGAATAGGCAGACGCGCACGACTCAAAATCGTGTTCCCTCGGGAATGTGGGTTCGATTCCCACCTTCGGCATGAGGAAAAAATGACGTGAGCAGCGTCATTTTTTTTATACGTCTATAAATCACTCTGGCAAAGTCCTGCTAAACATTGGCAATGATTATAACAGGCAATGCGCGATTCTACCCAGATTCAGTCAACTTTTGGGGACATGTCTGAGGTTGGGTCGGGCGCCCCCATCACCAGCTGGCAGATGCCATTCTGGAAATAGGCGACGTGACCGGCGCTGCTTTCTTTGGCAAAATACATGGCTTCATCCGCCTGTTTGAGAAGGTCATCATAGGTGATGTCGCTGTCAGCAGATGCCTCAGTATCCCAGGTGGCGATGCCGATGCTGAGGGATAAGAATATGGTGCCCGCCAGGGTGGAGACAGGTGAACTGAGGCAGTGCAGTAGAATGCGGTTGGCGGCGGTCATGGCGCCCTTCAACGAGGTTTGCGGCAGAAGTACCACGAATTCATCACCGCCGAAGCGTGAGATCGAATCAGCGGTGCGCACCTCTTTCTGCAAAATGTCTACCGCGTGGATCAGTACCTGATCTCCAACTGTGTGCCCAAACTCATCATTGATGCGTTTGAGAAGGTTAAGGTCAATCATCATCACAGAATAGGGGGTTTTGTAGCGGCGCGCATGTGAAAATTGTTTTTCCAGCATTTCTTCGAGATGGCGGCGGTTATAGGTATTGGTGAGGCTGTCGCGGATCGAAAGTTCGATGGTCTTCTGCAGCAAAATATTGTAATCAGTGACATCTTGCAGGGTGATGATCGTGCCGATGATCTCGTCATACTCGGTGGTAAGGGGGCGAGCATGCACCTCGAACTCGCGCTGCTGCGGTGTCACCCAGGGAAAAACAGCGTTTGGCTGCTGCATGGTCTGTTGCACCTCTTCATAAGGCAGGAAATCAGCCGCTCTTTTGCCCAACACCTGTTTGATGTCACGTTGGATAATCTGGCATGCCCGGCGATTGGCGTCGAGAATGATACCCTGTGGATTGATGACAAAGGCACCGATCAAAAAGTCATCAAAATAGAGATCGCGTGAAAGAATGGCGAGGTTTTCGATGTTATTGTTGGCAATAAAATATGCGGTGGCGAAGATGATTATTGAGATCAACAGTGGTGTGTAATCAAGGCCGCCGATGATGTCAAAGAAGACAAAGGTTTGCAGCCCGCTCAAGATGGTGAGGCTGGCAATGGTGGCTGAGAGAATCGCAGCAATGGCGCGGAAGTTGGGGTTGATACGCAGTAAGCCATAGACAATGCGGCCGACGCCATAGAGGGAGAGTAGCATATTGATAATGATCAGGACAGTGGCTATCGTTTTGGGTGTGCCCATCACGCGATAGCCTTTGCCGGGCAGGAAAATGGTGCGGTAAGCGATCAAGGTTTCGCCCCACAAGCCCGGCACATATATGATCAAGAAAAAAACAATGGGGATGAGCCATAACCACCAGCGCCATTTGCCCTCGATTGTGGTGAAGAGGTAGGCAAAGTGAAGAAAAGATATCGGCAAATAAAAAGCGAATAAGTCAGTGACCGCCATGAGTGCCCGCGGCACCCAGACGATCTGGCTTCCCAGGAGGCTGAGCAGGTAGGTCAGCACCCAACCAGCATTGATCACTATCAGAACCATCAATGAATGGAAAAGACGAGTCTGATGTTTTCGGGCCAGGGAAAAACTAATGGTGCTGATAATTAACGAGAGTACGCAAAAAATGATATAGATGGTTTCCTGGTACATTGGCTTTTCTTTTTAAAAGTGAGGTTTTGGAAGGACACAGTATCTGATGCATATGCACCATTTCCGTTCATTATAACGGCGAATGATGTGATTTGCTTAAATAAATAACAGGAGGCGTCTGTATGATACCTCCTGTTATCGAAAAAGCCGGTCTTACTCGAAATTCTCGAAAATACTGTCAATGTCCTCAAGGACTTCGTTATCGAGTCTACTGACCAGTTCGGCGGCGCGCAGGTTGCTTTCCAACTGCGAGCGCCTGGTAGCGCCCGTGATAACGCTGGATACTTCTTTGCGGCGCAGCAGCCACGCCAGCGACAGCTGGGCAGGATGAATCTCTAATTTCTCCGCATAAGCTGTGAAAGCACGCACTGGCTCCAGCCGTTCTTCCGTGATCATACCGCGCATCCAGGACATTTCCTCGCGGGCAGCACGGCTGCCCTCGGGGATGCCCTGGTTGTATTTGCCGGTGAGCACACCGCCTGCCAGCGGGCTGAATGAGGTGATGCCCATGCCAAAGCGGGTGGTAACAGGCATTAACTCTTCCTCTACACGCTTGCGGTGCAGCAGGTTGTACTGCGGCTGTTCAACGGCCGGCCCGATCAAGCCAAGCTCACGGGCGATGCCGTGTGCTTCTGCGATCTGGGCAGGCTGCCATTCGGATGTGCCCCAATACAGAATTTGTCCACGCGCGATCAAGTCATTCATCGTGCGCACGACTTCTTCCACCGGGGTGTCAGGGTCATAGCGGTGGCAGTAATAAATGTCGACATAGTCAAGCTGCAGGTTTTTCAAAGAACGGGCAATGGATTCGGTAATATGTTTGCGCGATAAGCCGCGGCCGTTGGGGCCTTCCATGGTGGGGAAGAAGACTTTGGTGGAGATGACCAACTCACTGCGGTTGATGCCTTGAATGGCATCGCCCAATACCTCTTCGGCACCGCCATTCATGTAGGCATCGGCACAGTCGAAGAAGTTAATACCGCCTTCGAAAGCAGCTGAGACCAACTCCTTGGCGGTCATATCTTGAATTTGGCCGGCGAAAGTGAGCCAGGCTCCTAGAGAAATTTCACTGACCTTCAAGCCAGTGTTACCTAAACGTCTGAAATGCATGAGAAAACCTCCGTATCACAAATAAATGGTTAAACTGAACTTAATTATGACAGGCGAAGTTAAGAATTGTATTAATGATCAGGAAATCTGTGCGATGATGTAGGCTTTCCAATGCTCGGGATGATGCAGATTAATGACCTTGTGATGGGCTTTCATGTGGTAGGCAGTATAGCCGTAATCATCCAGCACCTTTGCCACCGCCCTGGCAGATTCTGGGCCATGCAATTCAATGAACAGAATGGGGTGGTGTTCGTGCAGCAGACGGTGCATACCGTCAACTGCCAGCACTTCGCCGCCCTCGATATCCATTTTGATGATGTCGGGTGCGGGAATATTGTTTTTGGATTGGTAGATATCCAGTGTGATGCCATCCACAGTGATACGGGTTTCATAAGCGACTTCGCGTCCGGCAGCACCCGCCACTTTACCCATACTGGTGGATTCATGCACCAGGAACTCAACCGGTTGGTCCTTATTGGTCACGGCAGCATGCACGACCGTGATCGGCACCTCTGTGTTGCTGGAGAGAATATTTTGCTTGAGACGTTCGATGTTGATGGGCAGGGCTTCAAAACTGTAGACCTTGCCCTGGCTGCCGACCGCTTTCGCCATCAGCAAGCTGATATAGCCAATGTTAGCGCCCACATCATAGACCACCATGCCGGGCTGCACCCAATGACGGATAGCTTTCTGCAGTTCGGGCTCGTAAGTGCCCAGCCAGTAGTCTTTTTCGGTTTGCAGGTTCAAATAGAGTTTGATTTCCTGCAGGTCACCGCCTGCCACGCGCATTCTGGTAAGGCCGTCTGGCGAAGAACGGTTAAGGATAAAACGGATGCTGTTTGCCAGTGGTTTGATGCGATAAATGCTGGTCTTCCAACTGGCGGGCAGCTGGCGGGCGAACCAGGCGGTGGTTTTTAGGATCATTCTGTGCATAGGGCAAGTTTACTTTATTTGTCTTCTTTATGCGGTGTCCATTTGCTCTGGTCTTGCTGCAAACGGTGCGGGGCTGTGGCCCCGCGCTTGTGAACCTCGCTGAAGCCTTCAGGACGTATCGCCAGCCGGTCATCGCTTAACAGCCCTGAGACACCTTCCTGCACTTCGTCCTGCAGGTGCTCCTGTTGACAGATCGTGCAGGTGGCGGGGTTATGCGGTTGGTAATCTGTTGGTTCTTCATAAGTGGCGATGTAGCCTTCGTAATTGCGCACTACGACTTTGTGATCTGACATGCTGATAAGGTAAGAAGGAGAAAGCGGCACTTTGCCGCCGCCACCCGGTGCATCCACCACATAGGTGGGCACGGCGAAGCCAGAGGTATGCCCGCGCAGCCCTTCGATGATCTCGATGCCCTTGCCGACAGGGGTGCGGAAGTGGCCGGCGCCATGCACAAGGTCACACTGGTAGAGGTAATAGGGGCGCACGCGCATGTAGGTTAGTTTGTGCACCAGTTCACGTTGGATATTGACACAGTCGTTTATGCCTGCCAGCAGAACGCTCTGGTTGCCCAGCGGGATGCCGGCGCGGCTGAGATGGTCGCAGGCTTCCGCCAGTTCAGCGGTGATCTCGTTGGGATGATTGACATGGATATTCAGCCACAGCGGGTGGTATCTGCCCAACATCTCGGTCAGTTCAGTGGTGATGCGCTGGGGTAGAAACACGGGGATACGGCTCCCGATGCGGATGATTTCGATATGTTTAATGGCGCGCAGTTGTTTGAGCAAAGATTCCAGGCGGCTGACACCGAAACTGAGCGGATCACCGCCGGAAAGGACCACGTCACGGATGGCAGGTGTGCTTTCCAGGTAGTCCAGCTGGGCTTCCAATTCGTCACCGGAAAATGTTTGGTGGGGGTTGCCGACAATGCGTGAGCGGGTGCAGTAGCGGCAGTAGGTGGCGCATTGGGTAGTGACCAGCATCAGGGCGCGGTCAGGATAACGGTGCACCAGGCCCGGTACGGGTGAATGCAGGTCTTCTGCCAGTGAATCTTCCATTAATCCCCCACCATACACCAATTCACGGCTGGTGGGGATGACTTGCTGGCGAATGGGGTCATGCGGGTCTTGCGGGTTGATGAGAGACGCAAAATACGGCGTCACTTCCACGCGGAAGTGATCGGGTGTGTCAAGCGCTTTTTTTTCTGAATCACTCAGGGGAAAGACCTGTTCAAATTCTTCGACCGTACGAAGCCGGTTGCGCATCTGCCAGCGCCAATCATTCCAATTGTCATCAGAAACCGTCTGGAAAAAAGGCGCGCGTTTGGAGGGAAAGTCAAGATGGCTCATTGGTGTTCCTTTTTTCTACGCCCCTGGCAAAGGTTCTGTCTGCCGGAGGGAGCAGGGATGAAGTAAGGTGATTTGGTACCCTTCTAATTATACCCGTAAGTGCTTTTTTTGCCCCGTCCGTTGGCGAATAGTGGGTCAGTCGCTGGTTGTAAGAAGGTAGTTTGCGATGCGGTAATTAAGGGGAAAACAGGGATTATATAAAAAGTATATAAGAAAACAAAGAACCACTTGTCGTAATGAGTGCCTGTGATATAATAATAGCGTGATAATTTAGCACTCAACGCATGAGAGTGCTAAAAAGAAAGCAAAATTGCGGCAATGATGAACCAGGAACTGACCGAACGACAACGATACCTGCTGACCCTCATCATCCAGGATTATGTTAGAAACGTGAATCCGGTAGGGTCAAAATATCTGGTAAGTGAATACCAGCTTAAGTTCAGTTCAGCCACCATTCGCAATGAGCTGGCACGGCTGGATGAACTGGGTTTGATCCGCCAACCGCACACCTCTGCGGGGCGCGTGCCGACCGAAGAAGGCTACCGCTATTTTGTCACCAACATATTGAGTGACACGGAATTGCCCAGCAGTGTGCGCCAGACGATCGCTCATCAGTTCTACCAGATGCCCTATGACGTGGATCAATGGCTGCGATTGGCAGCTTCGATCCTTGCCCATCAATCACGCGCAGCATCACTGGTAACGGCTCCGCACCCACAAGAAGCGATCTTCAAGCATTTGGAGTTGATTGCTACGCGCGGACGGCAGGTTCTGATGATCCTGGTGCTGCAGGGCGGTGAGGTTGATCAGCAGTATTTGATCGTAGACGAAACTGTGCCGCAACCCGAACTTTCACAAACAGCGCAACGGCTTACCAACCGCTTTTCAGGCGCGACCGAGCAGCGCATGCTGCGAGAGCTGCCATTGTTGAGCGGATTGGACACACAGATCGGTCACCTGGTGGTAGAAGAGATGCGCGCCGTCAACCGCACCCGCATGGGTGAAGTTTATCTGGATGGCATCTCACACGTTTTGGAAGAACCAGAATTTGTCGACAGCGAAGATGCGCGTACAGCCATTCGTGCGCTGGAAGAGCGATCAATTTTGCAGGATCTGCTGGAAAGCTCTTACTCCGTGAATGACATCGGCGGGGTGCAGGTGCTGATTGGTGGTGAAGGGACGCGCGACGAGCTACGGCAATGCTCCCTGATCCTGACGCATTACGGCAGCCCGGGTGATGTAACCGGTATGCTGGGCGTGATCGGACCGATGAGAATGGCCTACGGCCGCAGTATTTCAACCATCCGATTTTTGTCATTCCTGCTCAGTGATCTGGTGAGAGGGCTGCTGTCAGAGGAAGTGCAATAATAATGATTTTTATGAGGTGTAAACGGACATGACCAGGAAAAAAGAACAGGCAACCAACATGAAGAGCGACAAAGCAGAAGAAAACCTGGCTGAACAGGACATCCCAATCGAAGGGGAGGTATTACAA
>Ga0334888_1002987_pt1 | contig 17372 bp, 34 predicted proteins | sample GraSluR1_MG_FD_207227 | JGI IMG/M metagenome (GOLD analysis project Ga0334888, IMG submission 207227) | Sludge microbial communities from methane-producing bioreactor in Wageningen University, Netherlands - Granular Sludge_3_08-R1 | ecosystem: Engineered > Bioreactor > Anaerobic > Unclassified ...
TGAAAAACAAGGGTGTCGATGGATGGGCATTATTTAGCGTTATCCCAAAATAACTCAGGAAGGATCAATCATGATGTATGAATTGACAGACAATCAGAAAAAAACCCTGAAAAAACAGGGTTACGTCAATATAACCCGAAATGGCAAAAGGATACAGGGCAAACCCAAATTTGAAAAGATGGGGGGTATGCATAGCAATTTGAATCTTATGGTCATTGAGAAAACTCCTGTTTACAGAAATGTTGATGGGGTTAAGTTGTTTGCGATTGGTTGGTCAGATTCAAAAACAACTGCCTTAAATGCAGGCAAAAAGATGTTAGGTGGGGGTTGGATCATTCATATCGGCGCAATGAAAAACAAGGGTGTCGATGGATGGGCATTATTTAGCGTTATCCCAAAATAACTCAGGAAGGATCAATCATGATGTATGAATTGACAGACAATCAGAAAAAAACCCTGAAAAAACAGGGTTACGTCTATATAACCCGAAATGGCAAAAAGATTCGTGTAACTCCAATCATGGTATCGAATTACATGCCATATCCTGAAGGGTCGAAACAGAGAAAACCCGTATCACAAAAGTATATGTCATCGTCACCCACATCTGCAATAAACAAGGCTACGGATCTTGCGTTGATGGGTGTTGGTGCGGCAATGGCAATACAGATTGGTACGAGCATGTTGGGTTTGCTTCCAACAAACAAATAATCAAAACAAAAAATGTGGTGGTGTAGATAATGACAAAACCTTTAACTCTGGATGAGGCAAAACGGCTTCGTGTGGGTCAGGCATTATATCATCGGTATAATCGTAATGCTGATGGTACGGCACAGAAATGGCGTGTCAATGCAAAAGTAAGGACTTGGGAACGCGATCCAAGCAAAGTGAAAATCAGCGTAAAATCGGGAACATATCTATATGATACCATAACTGAAAACGAATTGAATATGGTGTCATTAGAGCAACCGCAGGTAATTAAGGGCGCGGGAATCAAATCGATTCCGAATCAAACTCCTGTAATACAATCTGCGGAAAAACCTAAAAAAACAAGGGTGAAATCAAATGTCAAGAAAACGGTGGTTAAAAGACAGGTCAGAACAAGAACGTGAAAAAGATATTGCCAAATTAATGAGGCTATCTCTTCCGGTATTACGGAAACGTCAGAATCTTTTGAAGGATCAACAGCAACGCAATTATGAGCAGTACATTGATGCATTCCATCGAAATGCTCCTACACATCATATCATGCAAACGGGCGTTAATCTGAGTGAGATGGAAATGGATCTATTCGATGCAATTGATCGCAAAACATTCGTGTATCTCCCGAAACCATCTCCAAAGAAAAAGAAAAAATCGTAAAAATAATGCGGATGTGTTATTATGAGTAAAGATACCACTATTAACAAAAAACCCACAATTCTTTCAGTACCCGTCAAATATGTGCCCGAAAGGAAACAATATGAAACCACAGGGCGCGGAGATTATTTAAAAGTTATAGGTTTTAGAACAAAGAAAGAGGCACAAAACTTTTGTAGAAAACACGGTTTGGTACAAGCGAATATTATTAGATACGGGACAAGGTTTGAAAATATTTGGGCAATAGGTACATCATCAAGATTAACGGGCGTATTTGGTACACTTCCTTCACACACTGTTGGAAAATATGGTATCATGTACCCAAACCCCGAATATCAAAAACTTTAACAAACTCCCCGATCTTTTTTCTTCCGTTTCTCTTTTTGGTCGTTACCTGTCGTATTTACTCTTCCTTCGGGTTTGAGATATACAAGATATATTGATTCAACCTCGATTTGCAGTCGGTTCAACATTTTCATCGGTGTTTTTTGCTCCGATTCCCACAAACATATTGTTCATACTGCATATGCAGTTGCAAACAGGAATAGTTAAATACTTTCACGATATACATTCTTTATCCCATTAGGATACGGGATGGTGAAGAAATATGGATCTGAAGGAAACCAAAAATCAGATAGAGGTTTTAATCAGGGCAAAGTATCCTTTGCTTGCGATTGAAACCTATGAAGAGCGTAGAATAGTGAAGATGCTTGCATCAATCGCAAAGAGTCAGGGTCGCGAATGCTATTGCTGGACTTTGACAGAAGGTATGAAGAATACTGATGGTGAAGTTGTAGGCAATTCAAAAGGCAATCCAATTGCCGCGCTCGAAGACATCAAGATGGCACAGCCAACAGGAAATGGCACAATCTATGTTGTCAAAGACTTCCATAAATTCATGGAGGAACCAATGACAACAAGGATGCTTCGGGATTTACATATCAAATTGAAGGCTGAAAGAAAGACAGTCTTTTTGATATCCCCTACATGTGAGGTCCCAAAAGATCTCCAGAAAGCGATTACGGTACTGGATTTCCCGTTACCTGCGCGGGAAGAAATGGAAGAAATTCTGGTATCTTCCGTTGATCAGATAGGATTGAAAATTCAGGATTTAAAGCTCCGTATTGATCAGCTCGGTGACGATATCGATCATGAGATCGATGGCGCGGCAGAAGAATACGAGTTTCTTGATGGTGAATTGGAGCGTTTAAACCCGATTTACGAATCTTTGCAAACTCAGCTGGAAGAAAAGAAAGACAAACTCGTACAGGCATTGGCGGGTTTAACATATGATGAAGCTGAGAATGTGGTTGCAATGTGTGTCGTCCGGCACGATTTGAATGTTGCAACAATCAATCAGGAAAAGAAGCAGATCATCAAGAAAGCCGGGATGCTTGAATACTATGAAGCATCCGAAGATATGTCAAATGTCGGCGGTTTACAGAACTTGAAGACATGGACAAAACAGGCGGTAAAGCGGTTCTCTCAGGAAGCAAAAGATTTCGGGTTAGAGCCGCCGCGCGGAATCCTGTTAATCGGTCCCCCCGGCACAGGCAAATCGTTATCGGCAAAAGCGATAGCAAACACCCTGCAGGTGCCCCTACTCCGGCTTGACATCAGCGCGATATCCTCTGAATTGTATGGGAAAAGCGCGCAAAACGCGAAATATGCAATGAATCTCGCAGATGCAACCGCTCCGTGTGTATTGTGGTTTGATGAAGTCGAAAAAATGACGGCGAGCGGTCAGGGCGGGCGTGATTCGGGTCATGAAGAAACTGGAAGGACGCAAGCCGTTCTTCTGACACATCAGGAAGAAGGGAAAGCTCCTGTATTCCGTATTGGTACAAGCAACAGCCCGTTTAATATGCGTCCTGAAGCGATGCAGAGATATGATATGATCTTCTTCGTTGATGCTCCGCAAAAGATGGAGCGCGCGGAAATCTTCTCGATCCATCTGAAAGAGATTAAACGCCAACCAGAAAACTACGATCTGGATCTACTTGCAACAAAATCTGACAAGTTTGTGGGGCGGGAAATTCGGACAATCGTCAGGGAAGCACTATCCGTTGCATTCTACGAAGACCGGGATCTGAAAACCGAAGATATGTTGAATGTTATGGGTAGGATGACTCCGATGCTGAAACAGAAAGAAGAAGAAATTGAACGGCTACGTGAATGGGCAAAAACCAATGCGATACCCGCATCGTCAGTAGAAAGCTCTGGTAGAAAGTCGGGGAGGATAATTGAAGTATGATTAAAGAAGTATCCGTCAGATGCAAAGTGTATCTCGGTAACTATGAGAGTATCGAGGTATCGGTAATCGGGGATGGAGATGAAAAAGAAATCATCTCCAAACTTACAACCATATTATCGACAGTGGGTAAAGATCATCCTGCAACAAAATCTCTTGCGGAGGCTTACATCAATCGTGTATTTGGAAATGATAGCGTGGGTGATACAAAACCATTGCCTGAAACAATGGGTGGTGAAATCAACGATATGTCGGTGGTGCAATCAAACCAATCAGAAAAAGATCAAAATGCATATGCAGATGCAAACCGATATGTTAAAATGTCAGGGAAGCAATGTATGTTATGTGGTAGAGAGGTAACAGTTCACGAAGCTGAAACAAGTTCTCTCTTTATCTCAGGTGGTAGAGTAAAATGCGTGAAATGCATGAACCTAAAGAAATGATTGAAACCGAATGTTTTCGGATAAGCATCACTCCCGATGTGATTCACATGGATCTATCGGGTGTAACGGATGCAGAAATCACCAATCTCCGCTTATTTCTTGCGGAGAAAGGTATTGGTTCGTATGTTGAATATGAAGGAATGTGTGGGTGATAAAATGTCACATTTAACTGTATTAAAAGTGGACGTAAAGATTGCAAAAGAGAACATGAACTTAATTAAAACGGCACTCATGTCGTTAGAAAAGAACAACACGAATTTCAAGTATTCTATTGGCAACCGTGATATTGTCATATCGACAAATCAGCCATATGCGCGCGTAAGAATGACTGAGGGCGCAAACGGTCTATACTCGGCACAGGTTGATAGCGATTCACGGCGAACATCCGAATCGCTGATGAACCAGTTTGTGATGGAATACCAGAAATCTGCGCTTGATATGTATTTTCAGCAGAATCGGTACATGACAACGCAGGAACGCGGTGAGAATTTCATTCTACAAAATGCACAGAGGTACTAATCATGGCAAATGAGAAATACCAAATCAAATACACTCCCAAGGGTATCAGTATTGATGCAAGCGGTTTTGCCGGGGGTGCCTGTGAAAAGGAACTGGATGATATTCTCCGATTTTTAAAGTCGGTGGGTATTGATACGTCAATTGAAGACAAGAAGAAGAAAGCCGAATCTTATTCGGGTGGTATGACAGGATACCAGACATCATACGGGGGGAAATACTGATGGAAGGAGCTGAGGGCATGGAGCAACTGTACGTGATTTCTACGCGCGTTAGTAGCGAATTTAAAATTGAAAAATCGGAAGTGCTGAGTGACAAAGAAAAGAAAATCACTTGGCTCTATGAGAAAGAGATGAGGAACAAGATTCATTCGGTTCGTGCAATGGTTTACGGTCCAAGGGAACGATATTCCTTAAACTTCTACAAACTTCGTCTTGTGAATGACGATGGGAAGAAGGCATTGGCAGAGGCATATGCGACTGCAAACGAAGAATTGAAAAAGATTGATCCTTCGTTAAAGGCTGAAATCGAGTTTTTACCACTGGATCTTTCAATGATTGCCAAAGGAAACCTCTATGAGCAAATCATTGGTTCGATTAAGTATCAGGTATTCAGCAAAGTGTTTCAGAGGATTGAAAAACTAACAGCTGATGGCGGCAAAGACAAGCTCCCTGAAAACACCAAAAAATCATTAAGGAATCTGGTAGAGCATTGCCGTAACCTGAATGTTACGCGCGATCAGGAGATTGATTCTCAGATTGAAAAAATCTCTAAGATGATTGAAGAAGAGGCATTAATCCCGCTACGTGACGATCTCCAAAATGTGTTAAAGAGCGGTGAAGGTCGGTTTTACGCGATTGAAGTGTGATTGGGGTGAGAAATGCATACGGGATCTCCGGCATGGTGGGATCACCCCGATCCCATCAATGCTCCTTGGCATGAGTATTTTCCAAAACGGAAACAACAGGCGGTAACAGTTGTATCTATAAACCGGAAGGAAAATACGGCATTGGTTGAATGGATGAAACCCAATCGTGAAACCGTCCATAATATTGTATGTATGAATGAACTATTGAATCGAGAATTTTGTAAATAATCGAGGTAATTAAATGACTGGAAATATGATTGAACCCGAATCGTCTGCATTGTATTGTGATAATGTTGTTTATATAAAGTCAATTGATGAATCAAATTCAATTGCCGAAATCGAATATTTTGATATAAACAACAAAATCATAACATTAACTGTAAACACGGATGAATTAGTTCCTTTATGCGAAACAACTGACATTCCGTTTACACAAGATGAAGGGAACGTCCCGATTGAAGAACTTGATTTATCTCGATTACACTTTGATTTAGGTATCTCTGATGAGCGTCTATCAGAGATTCTTGCAATTTCCAATGAAGTATTTGCATCAGCACCAGATACAATTAGCGCGCTGAAAACCATGTGTGATCGTGTGGGGGGGTATGAAAAGTTGTATGTTGGTTTGATGGTCGGCATGTCCTTAGAAAACAACCGAATGATAAACGATCTGGATGCTTATCTGTATGAAATGATTGAAAACGGTTCGATTGATCCCGCAGATCTTGATATCACGGATCCGGTAGATCCCGATGATACAGAAAATGCTCAGTACTTGGAAGAGCATTTTGATTTTGATAACCGTTAATTGGGGGGGATTTTTGGATGAATGGTGATGAAATAAAGGCAGGAACGATTATGTTATATGGAGGGAAACCTGCTGAAATCATACGGGTATGTGCAGATAACACTGCGGATATCGAGGTCCCGATGGAATGGGGTTTGATGAGAGGCAATGTCCCATTAACCAAGCTATTGGCGTATGATGGAGAACCGATTGAGATTAATTCTGAAAGGTTATCGGGAAAATTCTTAAACTGTGGTGATGATATTGAAAAGAAAATTACAGAAAAAACCCTGTAAGAAACAACGGGTGTTTCTCATCAGCGATACGCATTTCCATCATGATAAAATTATTGAGTATTGCAACCGTCCGTTTGGTTCAACGGGTGAAATGGACGAACAAATTATCAGGAATTGGAATACGGTAGTAAATCCTGATGATTTGGTGTATTTCCTTGGTGATTTTTGTATGGGGAATGGCGGGATCTTACAGGAATTATTAGGTAAAAAGATTTTCATTCGAGGAAACCACGATAAGCATTTCCCCAAATTCATGCATTCATACCGAAAACTTACATATCGCGGAATCAATTTCATCTTAATCCACGATCCCGGTGAAGTGGGGAGAAGACGCGGTATCCGGCAACATAATGGGTGGGTGATACACGGTCATCTGCATAATAACGAACCTCTTCTGTATCCTCATATTCATCCAGAGAATTGTACCGTGAACGTATCTGTTGAAATGATAGATTACACTCCTATCAATCTGGATACCGTTTGCGATGCAATTATCGAGTATGGGATGCAGGATGGCAGGTATTGGTGTCCGTTGCCCCCGCGCGAACACACAAACCAGTTTGTTGAATTATCGGAAGAAGAAACCGAAGGAATGGTTGTATCAACTACCAACGATTAAAATCATTGGTTTGCCCTTCCATCTCTTTGATCCCAATAGAATCAAAGCGGAGTGCGATAGGTTGGTTGATTGGGCAACCCGTAGATGTGTGCATAATAACCGTTTGCTCCCGGAGGGAGTGTCCTTGCACACATTTGTATCGACTGTTAGATATATAAAATTAACGGCATTCCTCCCATGACTAAAGTCATGGGTTTCTTGCCTGTTAGAGTTAGATCATGACAAAATTGTTATGTCCGATTTGCGGGTATCCTCAACATTGCGATTGTAATGAATTTTGCAAATCAAGGATACCCGATGGTGAAAAAGCAAAGATCTGGAATCCTGATGGAGATTCGTGGAAATGTGCAAAATGCGGGTTTGTGGCGCATGTAGATGAATGGCTTGATATCGAGATGAAACAAAGCGGGTTTATTGAGAAAACTATTCGGGAAAAAATATGCGAAGAATTGAAAGGAAAAAAACTTAAAACAAAATCTTATGATGAATTAAAAGAATTGAGGAAAAACCATGAAGATAATTTATGAACCAAAAGGTAAAGCATTAGAATATGCTGAATTAGCAGTTAATTTGTATTCGGGATGTGATCATGGGTGTATCTATTGTTATGCTCCAAGAACCCTGAAACAAACAATGGAATCATTCAGGGAAGTCAAGCCAAAACCCGATGCATTATCCCGGTTAGTAAAGGATGCAGATTATTTATCTGATAAAAAGGATACACGACCAATTCTGATGTCATTTGCAACGGATCCGTATTGTCATGCAGATGTAAAACACAAACTCACTCGTCAAGCATTAGAAATCTTGTTATCGCGCGGATTGAATGTAACTATCTTAACTAAAGGTGGGGCGCGCGCGGATAGGGATTTTGATATATTTCGGGAATACCCGGAACAGTTGACATTTGCGATTACATTAGCATTTTCGGATGAAGAAATGCAAAAACAATATGAACCAAACACGGCTTCGGTTGGGGAGAGGTTATTGGTTTTGGAGTATGTGAAGAAGAAGATTGGATTAAAGACTTGGGTGTCATTAGAACCTGTATTTAACGCGGCTCAAACCTTAGATTTGATAGATAGATCTCATGAGTTTGTCGATTTATATAAGGTTGGCACTTTGAATTATCATTCGGATGCTGAGAAGGTGGATTGGAAAACATTTTACAATTGCGCTCAATTAAAATTCATTGAATTGAAAAAAGACCATTATTTCAAAAAAGATTTAATAGATAAAGTGTTAAAGTGATATGCATGGGATATTGGGATTTTGTATTTGTAATTGTTGGCTTATGGCTTGCAATAATTATATCAATGATTTTTGCATGGAAATGGTTGACAAGTGAACGCGAATCTTGTGATGTGGAATTAAATGGTGATTTAGATGAAAAACAGTAGAATTGATATAAAAATGGCATGTCCCCGATGCGGATATTGGCAGTTCGCTACCGTTGAAGAGTATGATCAATCTCTTATAGGGAAGAGATTACGATGTCCTATGGCACCATGCCATCGGCAAGAATTAATCCCAACGGGAGAATGTAGGGTTGCACATTTCCCGGAACATGGTTCATGGAATCAATATAATGAAGCCCCGCAAAAGAGAGGATTATTTGCGCGTTTAAGAAAACAGAAAATAGTTACTGCTCCGGTATATTATCAGCCGAATCCAGAACCAATTCAGGAAATACCGAATCCTGCATCTACAATCCCATTTAATCAACACGATCCATCATCGTTTGTGGGTATAAATCCCCAATCGGTATCAACGCCCCCCGTTTCCCATCCAGAACAAAACCCGTTAAGGAAATCCGGTATATTTCAACGAATATTTGCTCGGAGAAAGAAGGGGGATTAAAGATGTCATTTAAAACCTCTAATTTAACAATTGCAGAATGTTGTTTAACTTGCGGTCGGGATACTGAATCTGATGAAGATCCCCAAAAAATCTTTTGTAACCATACGGGTAGGAAAGCATATTGCTACAACCATTGCGGGGAATATGTTTCTGCATTATGGGTAAGAAAAACCGATTAACTTTCAATCAAAATAAACTCTTTTTATTCGACAAATGTATTAAATACTTCAAAACCAAAGATATTTTTGGTAGCATGAGGCTACAGGATGGTAGAAAAAATGGCTTTCGTATCCGAATCATACGATGGTGTTTCAACCCCGATTTCTGAGAAGGAATTACGGGCAAGATTGTTTGGAAATTATAAAGACATTGATCTTGTTATTTCCGATATGATTGAACACGGCACGGTTTTCAGAACATCTTTCTCTTCGTACAAGTATGTCGAAGATGGAGATTCCACATAATCTTTTTGGAGCATCACATGGATTATTTTAGCGCACTTAACCAGACAAACGACATCTACTCCAAAACAATTCTGGAATGGCGTGAGAAGCCTCTTGGTGAGTTGTATGATGCCTATCGTGAGGAAAATGCTTGGTGGTTGGCAATGCTTGTAAACTCAACTCTCGATGAGCGCATTGAGCGGGTAGGGAAAATGACTGCATATCATGTTCTCATTAAGATTCGTGAAATGGAGGGGGTTGATTTTGACGCATAATGAGGGCATTATCCGGGCGCGGGAGAAGTTATGACAATACATCCCAGCATCGTGATTTTCTTCATAATACTTGCATTCTGGGCGGTGTTGGTTTGTTGTGTTATTTTTTGGGGTGGATTTTGATGCATAAAAAAGATCTTGTGAAAAGGATTACGAAACTGATAGTGGCGGTAGAAGAAGGGTATGAATCTCATCCCTATGCATTTCGGGTTGCATATGCATACAAACTACGTTTAATCAGGAGTCAGATCCGTAAAGTAAAATGGTATTCTGAAATAGAAGCTATGTTTAGAAAAGAACATGAAAGATTTAAAAAGATAGATTCAGTGATGTCAAATTATGATAATTGGATGCGTGATATGATGTCCGCAGAACAACTTGCGGTGATGCGGGTGAAAACAGAACATGAAAATCTTTTGGAAAAAGATGGTGAAGATGGTCGAATCGAAATATAGGGTTAAAACAAGAGATTTTATAATTGAAGATCTCTCGTTTGAACAAAGCGTTGATGTTTTCTACAAACTTGGAGCAATAACGGGGTCCACTCAGAAATTGCCGAATGGTGATTGTCATATTTATGGGTTAAAAGACGGGAAAGAAAATTTAATCGGTGTAATTCAGGAAATAAAACAACATTAATCTTTTTCATTTTTTTTCCTAACAAACAAAATTTAAACAAAAACATTTATTACTTATTGCGTTAAGTAAGTGGTATAATAAGTTGAATGTTGAAGTCTGTTAAGTACGGTTAAATTAGAGTGTTTGTCCCTTACACTCAGGTTGTTTTGGGGATGTTGGAAAAGAGAACAAATATTAGGTATGTGGAGGAAAAATCATGGTAAATAGGGTTATTACTCGAAAGGGAGAGAAGTATGTGTATGATGGTGATATTCCGAATAGGTATATTGTAAAAGAATCGACATTAAATTTTATTAAGGAACAAGGTAGGCTTCCTGTATTTGTTGAAGACAAAAACGATCCAAGTACTCTTCATGTTTATATAAGTTCAAAGTTCTACAAAGACTTGGTAAAATCTTTGTATCCGGTATTTGGGCGTTCTGTGTTAGTAAAAGAAAAAAAGAGGTGATTAAATATGGTTACAAACGATGTATTTTGGAAACATCAGGTTGCCATTGCAAAACGTACAATGGAAATGAGTGAGATTGGCGCGCGAATAATGGGTGGGATGACGCATCAGGAAGCGAGCGAAATACTGCGGATGGAAGCCGAACGCAAGCGGGCAATGAAAGGGTCTCGAAAATCCAAACGATAATCAATATATTCTAATTTTCTTTTCTTTTCTGGATAAGAAACGCTTATCTTATCTAAATTCAAACAGATGTATAGGTGTTGGTGTTTTTGGTGTCAGGCATGAATTTAAACAAATTCTTTGATGTGGGTGTAGATGATGAACCCCCTGTTGAAGAGAAGATTGAGACTGCGGCTGAGGCTCCTTTAGATTTGGCTCCGGTAGAAGATCCAACGATATCCAAAACGGAAACTGTTGCCGATCCTCTCCCTACAATCTGCAATTATTCTATTAGTCGCGGCAGTGAGATTAAAGAATTATTACGATTAATTGCGACAACAATTGATGAAGATGAAACTCTAAACAAGATTCGTATAAAAAAGATTTCTTTATGTGAAACCGCAGATGTCTGGAAATGTGAATGGGTGGATAAAGGCAAATTAAGATCGAGCGATTTATCCGGTCATGTACCTGTATCTGTTAAAAATACAATTGATCTGGTTGATATGACAAATCATTACATCCGCGATATAGCGCATCCAAGAGATCGGGTGTATTTGTTTTGGGGGTGGAGTGTATCTCCATCAAAAAAGATTTCTCTGTGGTATGATCGTCTTGATTTGGATGAACTTGGTGAATCCGATGGTTGAAGCTCAGATTATTAAATCGAAAAAAGAAACAAAACGCCCATATCCTTCCCGGCAAAGAGAACCCGAAATTGTGGATTTGGTCGCGCACAATAAATGGTTGGAAAACTACAATCACTCATGTCAAACAGATGCGCGTCAAAATGCATGGAGAGAGAAACATATCGTGGTGAATGGGATATTAGTATCCCGCAAATAGAAACTTCCGGGAGGACTCGAACCTCCGGCATCAGATCCAAAATCTGATATGGTTGACCACTACACTACGGAAGTATTGAGTATAGATATGTTACTCTCCTTCATAATTTTTTCTATTCCTCCTACTTTTTCTTATTGTTGTTATTTGGCTGACATTTATGTATAGTAAACAAACCAAATTTAATGCCTCAAATACATAAATCTCTGATATTTATCGCCCATATCTTTTATGTGTAATTGGTGTCTTATTTTTGAAAGTCGATATTTAGGGTTAAAATCGAAAAAGAAGAAAAAATAAGACTCAAGTGGTTTGACCAAACATACCCTTAAATAATGCTTGACATTTATGTATACTAAACCAAGCAAATTGGTTGGAGCATATACATATCGGAATCTAATTATCGTCCAGATCAATTTATGTTCGGTCAGGAGTCTTTCGTAGTATACATCATACCTATGTATTACACTTTTTTGAAAAGATCTACCTGATAGGTTATGGGGATATTTTATGTATTTTATGGAGACATATTCGGATGATCTATGGATGTTTAGATATTCTGTTTATTTTAAACCGTTATTTTGGGAGCAGATCAGATTAAAAAAAGACCATTAATATATATGACGTGTTGTATCAATTATGTCGATAAATTAGCCTTAAACGATCCTATGTATACTAAATTCACTGGGAGTCTTAGCGTCTTGCATTATTGTTCATTGTCGGTTTCCGTTACGTTACGGTGTTGCATTTATGTAAGGTATGTATAGTCTGGTTGCTCAGGTATACATAAATGTCTGATTGCATATGCAATTAGAGCATATTTTGAGGTTGAGAATGTGGTGGAAAGAGAGATAGGTATTTAATGTAGTGGGAGAAATATTGTATTAGTTTGTGGTGGTTTAAATGCGTCAATTATGTCCTTTAACATTTAATGTAGAGGGGGGAATGCAATCCTGTTCTCCCGGTTGTGCTTGGATTATTGGTGATGAATGTTCGATAAAATTATTGGCAATACGCGCCGATACTTTGATTAATGCATTTATTGATGAAACGGGTTATCAGGAGCTATAGATTAATGTCAAAAGTTTCGGAATCCAATTTACTCACTCGATCATTTGTCATCATGACAGTAATGATTTGTGGGATAGGTGCCTACATGTTGCTTTATATTCTGTATGATACGGAATTAGCGTCAATCTTCATTTACTGTTTGCTTTTCGGGGGTATATTGGCACTCGCGCACGTATTTATCTCTAATTCAAGAGGGGATGGTCTTGAAGAAAATGGTGAGTGAACCCACAAAGGCGGTCTGCACCCACATCCCGTATTCACTTTATATCCAATTGAAGGAAAGGGATGTTAATATGTCTGCGATTATGCGTCACGCTTTGGAAAAGGAAATATCTGAGATTGGGGTTTTGATCAACGATGGATAAATCTGAAAAACTCGATTTGGGGATCTGGTTGATTATGGGTATAATTTCCATACTGATGATGTTATATCTATATTTTTTTGTGATATCTCCGGTGATGTATGGTTATTGAGGTGAATTCCATGTCATTTTCAGATCGTATCATCCATTACATTTGTGGGGCGTATGCCGTAAGCATGGTCGTTATGGGAGCTTTTACATTATCTCTAATAATTTATCTTGCATTTTGGGTGGTTTTTGCTTCGTGATCCTACATTCTGCGCGATATCTCCAGTCCCGATCCCATTTAACAATCTCTTATTGGGATCAACACCATCTTTTATATCTTATCGACACAAATAATATTAGATATCATGTCACGAAATTGCAATATCGATTTACATATTGGAGATGAAGTTTGTCTACGGATCCGGTCTACCCATCCGTTACCTTCAAAATATCGTGAGATTTTAGATATTATGATCTCAACGATGAAAGCGTCAGGGGTTGGTGCGTTATCTGAAACGGATTCTGCCATCATTTCAGGGAGTTCAAAATGGAGAGTGGATGAATTGGAAGCATTATCTCCGCTCATCGAAGAGGATGCGATACTTGCATACCGGATACAGTTCCCGCAGAGCGAACGGTCAGATAAGGCGTTAAAGGTACGCCATGCTCGAATCCATTACGGGCAAGGTCCTCGTTTTGTCAAGGAAACGGTTGATGCGGTAAAACCTGTCATCCCGCTACCTACATCTCCGGTATCTTCCGATCATATCAAGAGCGGGTCGCCATTACGCCACGATGAGCGCGCCTTTATCAACGATTTTAACGGCGATCTCTCACAATTACATCAATACTATATGGCGGGTTTCCCTGAGAGCGAAAGGTCAGCAAAAGCCGTCAGCACGGTTCATCGGCGGTTACGTGCAGGCATCCTCAAATTGGTAGATCCCGCGCCTGCCCCCGCAACCGTTCCTGCGGACGACTCTGCAGAAGATACGGATGCGGATGTTGGCATTGATGATGAGAAAGACGCCGTTTTACAGGTAGTTCAACCAGAAATTGTTGAAGAAGAGTTAGTTCCTGCACCTACCTTCATGGATACGGGTGTTCCTGATGTACATCATATTCGGATTACTGGCGGTTCAAAATGGTTGCCGGAAGAGTTAGATGTATTAGAAAAATCCGAATCTCTGCACGAAGCATTAACGATATACGACATTTCGTTTCCGTTAAGTGAACGCACTATCAAATCGGTGCGGTTACAGCATGGGCGGTTAAGAAAAGGTTGGAAATCCGGTTCTCCGCAACCCAAACCCGTTGCGGTTGCCGTTATACCCCCCGATACTGAGGCATCTATTGAATCTGTAGATGTGCGGGATGTGCAGGATATCGTTGATTCTGTTTCAGCTGTCGAACCTGTTATATCGCCGGATGAAGACGTTGATTATGGCGATGATTTACCGCTCAAAATCGTTGCACGGAGCGTTTGGCATCCGTCCGAACTGGATATCATCAACAAAGCAACTTCTCGTCAGAACGCGGTAGATCTGTATCGTGAAGCGTTCCCCGATTCGGGTCGAAACGACAAATCGATAGGCGTCTGTTACTATCGGTTTCATGTGACGCGCGAAATGAAAGTTCCCGAAAAACCCACAATTCCGGCAATTAAATCGCGGGATTCTACCGAAAAGATACCGTGGGATATCGAAGAATTACAGGTGATTCCCGACAATATCCTGAGTAAAATCTTGGTATCGAGATCTCCAAAAGACGCGGCATCGTCTTGCAGGTATCTATGTCAGGAAGCGGGCATCAATCCGTCTGTCATTGAATATGCATATGCAAAGACAAAAGACGTTATTAAGATCGGTAAAGAGGTATTGACAGTAATTGGGAGAGGCAAAATCGTGCAGATAGATCGGCAGATATCTCGTTGTCTTGTAGATTGTAAGGATGCGGGAAAAATTTGGACCAGTCCGTTAAAGATACTGTATGGGTATATGTATGGAGCATTAACCGAATCCCTTAACAAATCTCTCACAGAATCTCCATCTCCCTCTGTTTAAAGGAGGTTATGTTGAAAGTATGGGTTGTTTGTCGGGTAGAATATCTGGGTGCAACATCAATCCTGAATATTTGTCGCAATTACGATTGCGCGGTCCGGTTATGGGAATTGGAGCGGAAGAAGTTGATAGATGAAGCAACAGATCTGGATTTTGATATCAGTTTGGATCAGTTAAAATCTTTGAAGATTGGCGGTGCTACAAACTGGTATTATCCTACAATTAAGGTGTTTGATGTATTGGATTAGATTGATTTGAGGTTGATTTTATGGTATGGTTTTGATATCAGTTATTGCAGGAATCGCGTTTGGAAATTTTGCAGGGGTTTGATTCTACAATCAAAAAACAATCTTTTTTCCCTTTTCCATTCAATCTTATCCCAATGAGATACATTTATATTCTATTGGGTTATTAGATAGTGTATGGCACGCGATGTCTTACCTACCAAAAAAATCGATGGTAGGAAATACCAACTGGTTTTCAGTACAGCTAAAAAGGGAGATGTTGATCAGGTTGTTCTTTCCTTAAGACGACAGGGTTTTTTGGTTCGGAGAATCAAATCTGTTGTAAAATCTCCCGTATCGAACAAAGATGTAACCTTTTATGATGTCTATGTACATCCGATGAAAGGTAATGTTTCCAAGAAAGTTCGGGTCCCCGCCTTTGTTCAGAAAGAAGCTCCGCGATATAATGAACGTGGTGTTATGATGGATGATGGGGTTATTCGATCTTGGGATTGGGTATATCTGAATTAATCAGGTGATTAAAAATGGTAAAAACAAGAGCAATATCTCAACCAAAAGGTCTTCGCGAAATAGACGGGGATGATGTATGGCATATCTACGGCGGATATTACAATTACGATCCAACAGGCAGAAAGCCCACGACTTTAGTCGTGGGATGAATGCCGTCGACAACTATATTTATGCAAACAACAAATAGATAATATAATGCTTAAAGCATATCGTTATCGACTCTACCCAACAAAATCACAGGTCACTCTGTTAGAGCGGACGCTTGAGATTTGTCGATGGGTCTATAACGATACGCTTGCATTGAGAAAGAACGCTTGGGAACAGGAGCGGCGTTCAGTCTCCCTGTATGAGACCAACAAGATCCTGACGCAATGGAAGCGCGAACGACCTGAACTGAAACAGGTTCATTCTCAGGTTCTTCAGAATGTCCAGATGCGTATCGATCTTGCCTTCAAGGCCTTCTTCCGACGTTTAAGGTCTGGAGAAAAACCCGGCTATCCTCGCTTTAAGGGAAAAGGGCGATACGATAGTTTCACATATCCACAGTCGGGATTTAATCTCAATGATGCCCATCTCCATCTCTCGAAGATCGGAGACGTGAAGGTCATCCTTCACCGTCCAATCGAAGGGACGATCAAAACCCTCACGATCCGGCGGTCGGCAACCGGGAAATGGTATGCTTGCTTCTCGGTCGAGTATGACCCAGATCCAGCACCCCGGAAGGAGACAACAGTCGGGGTCGATGTAGGATTGACATCCTTCGCCACCTTCTCAAACGGTGAGAAGATCGAGAATCCTCGGTTCTTCCGCACCGACGAGAAGGCGCTTGCGAAAGCCCAGAGAAAACTTTCGAAGGTGGAGAAAGGCACTCCTGAACGGAAGAAAGCCCGCAAGATCGTCGCGCACGTTCACGAACGAATCGCCAACAGACGGCTCAATTTTGCTCACCAAACCTCCCGTCAACTGGTGAACCAGTTCGGTACAATCGTGTTCGAGGATCTGAACATCAGAAATATGCAGAAGAACCACTGTCTGGCAAAAAGCATAGCCGATGTCGCCTGGAATCAGTTCATCGCGGTCACTACGAGCAAAGCGGAAGATGCTGGCTCCCATGTGATCCTGGTGAACCCCAGGAACACCTCGCAGCGGTGCTCCAGATGTGGCATGATCGTCGCAAAGACGCTTTCTGACCGGGTCCACTCCTGCCCGCATTGTGGGTTGGTGATGGATCGGGATCAGAACGCGGCGATCAATATATTGAGATTGGGACTGCAATCTCTCGGATAACATCCGTAGATGCCCACGACTTTAGTCGTGGGAGCAGTCACAA